>WBZY01000824.1_pt1 | contig 20026 bp, 19 predicted proteins | sample 5204191 | NCBI WGS metagenome assembly WBZY01 (sample SAMN12344363, study PRJNA552823) | activated sludge metagenome | biome: Activated sludge suspended growth; feature: Anammox Sidestream; material: Wastewater; isolation source: activated sludge from anammox sidestream of wastewater treatment...
CCGTCCTCGATGATCGCAGCACGGGCATCGCGGAGGAGCGCCTCGACGAGGACGCCTTTCACCATGCCCATCGCGCCGAACAGCTCGCTCGCGTCGCTGGCGACATCGAAGGCGGTGCGGGTCGCGAAGACCTTGGCCGCAATCGAGTACTGCTGAGTCGGCAGTCCGCTCAGGAGGCGCTGGTTTGCCTTCCGGGAGAGTGCCCGGGCTGCCTGGACGCGCATGAACATGTCGAAGAGCTTCTTCTGGACGACCTGGTGGGAGGATATCGGCACGCCGCCCTGGATGCGCGACTGGGTGTAGGCGAGCGCCTCTTCGAAGGCTGCTCGGGCCACGCCGCTGAACATAGAGGACATGCCAGCATTGGCGCCGGCCAGGCCTTCGTTGCCACCATCTTCGTCGGCAGAGGGCTGGCTGAGCATGTAATGCGCGGGAATGCGGACGTTGTCGAAGAAGATCTCGCCCTGGTTGAGGGGGCGCTGCCCGAGCTTGTTCGTGGGCGGGCCTTTGGTGACGCCCGGCAGGTTCAAGGGCACAACCGCGGTGCCGACACCCCTAATTCTCACGTCCGAGCTCATGTTCAGGATGGCGAGACAGTGCGTGGCGATCGTCCCGTTCGATACCCAGGCAGACTTCTGCCCCTGGATGACCCATTCGTCACCATCGCGATAGGCACTGCACTCGAGCTCACGCCAGGGATCGCCACCACCCAGGATCATGATGAGGTCTGAGCCGTGGTTGGGCTCGGTAGCGCCCAGGCAGCCGATGTACTTCCCTTCGGTGTCCTCAACGAAGGGCATGACGATCTCGCGTATGAGGTCGGGGTGGCCCGTCGCGGCGGCAGCCATGAACGGTGAACCGGCAGTGGCAAGGGCAATGGCAAGCCCCGAATTGCCCCAGCCGAACTCTTCCTGGACGAGGTGCGACTCCAGCGGTCCCAAGCCTGCGCCGCCAAGTTCAATCGGCAAGCCACGGAGGTGGTGGCCCGAACTGTACGCCTTCCGGAAGAAGTCCCAGAGGGGGGAGCCGGTCGCGATCACCTGTTCCGGCGGCAGGTCGTCGAGCGATGCGCCAATGGGCCGCATTACCTCGGAGGCAAAGCGGTGCGCTTCCTGCTTGAGGAGCTGCTGGCCGGAAGTCAGGTCGGAAAAGTCGTCGGAATAGGGCACTGCAAATCACCTCGCGCGCTCGACGAGAGCGATATCGGCGAATTCTACCCACGGGATGAAACTCGCAAATATGATCCAGCGCATACCTCCCCCTGAGAACGACTGCGGAGCGCTCCTCGCCCGGCGGTCCAACAGTGTCCCGGGTGCCCTCGGGGCGTGCGGCCCCTCCTGCAGTGCCGCACGCGGGCCGGCGGCGTACGGTCACGGCGAGCGGCGGGATTGCGCGGGCGTGCCAATCCGAGGGAGGCTCGATTGAGGTCACGCCGGTGCTGCGCCCCGGACAAGGGTGCACGCGGCCGGGTGTCAACCAGGGCCGCGAAGGCACCCATGACCTGGCCGGCAACGGCCACCGTCGCCCGCTACCTGGCGAACATTTACGACAAGACCGGTGTCTGGAACCGGGCTGAGGCCGTGAATTGGGCGAACGAACACCTGGGCGCCCAGAGACCGCGAGTGTCGCGACGCCGGCGGCCGGCCGGGCCCCGCTCTCACCAGGGTATGGCGCGCGCCCGGCTATCGCCCGGTACGTGACAAGGGGGGTGGGCCGGGACGGTCGCTCGGCCGCCCCACGGGGAAGCCCGGCGCCAGTCCCTCGCTGGGACCATGGCCCGGGCTTCGTTCAACCGTGAGCGGTGTTAGCTCAGTTCGCCAGCTCCGTTGCACGCGGCTTGCGCCGCCTGGCCAGGCGGACGCCGCCGAATGCCAGCAGCAGAACAGGGATCACCAGCCAGATGGCCACTGCTGCTGCCGCCGCCACGCCCGAGAGCACGTACTGCGCGGCCTCAATCGACGCCTCCCAGGCGTCCTCGAAAGCCTCGCCGGGGCTCTTGGGGCCGTCGTCCTTCGCCTCCGTCCCGGCCGGCAGCGGCGGCGAGAAGGCGATGTCGATGGTGGCGAGGTCGGCCAGGTCGTCGAGCACGTTCATTTGCCCCTGGATGCGCTCGATCTGCAGGCGGATGCTGTCGATGCGATCGTTGACGGTCATGATCTCCTGGATAGTTTTCGCCTGTTCCAGGAGCTTCAGGTACTGGGCCTCGCTGCGCTCCAGGTTGCGGAGGCGGCTCTGCAGGTCGGTGTACTGCTCGGTCACCTCGCGCGAACTCGACTCCTCTTTCGTCACCTTGACCCCGGGGAGCGTGCGCAGGCTCGCGAGCACATCCTGGTAGGCCCCCACGGGCACCCGGACCGTGAGCGTGGCGTAGGTCCGCTCTTCGCCCGATGAGTCCTTCCTTGCATAGACGCTCGACTTCTCGATGTAGCCCCCTGCCGTGCGGGCGACGCGGCTGGCATCGGCAAAGGCGACGTGAACGTCATCGGCGGCGACGTCGAGGTTCGCATTAAAGATGATCTTGCGTTCGAGCTGGCCGGCTATCCCTCCACCATCGCCGCCCCCGGCGGACTCACCCGTCGCGGCACCGGGGGCAGCCCCATTGGAAGTGGTTTGCGCCTTGTCGTCGCGGTCCGCCACAGGGCCGCTGTTGGTGGTCAACTCGGGCGGGCTGCCGCCATCGCGCGACTCATCGCCGTCGTCTCCTCCGCTCAGAGTCCCGCCACCGCAGGCAGCCACGGCCAGGATGGTCGCCAGGGACATGAAGGCCAGGAACATCCGGGACTTTCGCATTTCGATCTCCCCCAATTCGAGTCCTGCTCTGAGACTCCATACGCTTGCCCGGCCCGGCAAGTTCCCGGGGGCGCTCGCCGTGGCCTTAAGGGCTCTTTCCCCATCGTTAGAAAACCGTTAGAACGGCGATCTTGCAGGCAAACAGGAAGGGCGCCCGGCCGGGCGCCCTTCATTGAACGGTCGGGCGACCTCGCTCTAGTTCGCCGCGGGCTTCTCGCCTTCGATCACCCCGGTGGGCGTGATCTTGATGGCGCGGGTGCGTGCTTCCGGCTTCTTCGGGAGAGCGAGGCGAAGGACTCCGTGCTCGAACTCCGCACGGGCGTTCTCCGGGTCGACTGTGGGCGGGAGCCTCAGGGCGCGCTGGAAGCTGCCGTAGCGCAGCTCGCGGCGCAGATAGTTCTGCTCCTGGGCTTCCTCGCGCTGCTCGAACTCGCCCTTGATGGTGAGGACATCGTCCTCCACGGAGATGTCGACGTCCTTCGGGTCAACGCCGGGGATGGCGGCCTTCACGACGTACTCATCGTTCGTCTCCACAACATCGAGGCCGATGGAGAGCGGGCCCAGCTCCTCGCTGTTTCGCACGAGCGGGAGCCGCCCGAAGCTCTGGTCGAACAGCCGGTCCATCGCCGTTCGCACGCTGGCGAGCTCTGCAAAGGGATCCCAGCGGGTGAGGGAAGTTGCCATGGTCTATCTCCTTCTCTGCGGTCTTCGAGATACCGGGATCGTATCGTTTGGGCATTAGCATGTCAAGAGACCTGATAGCAGCATTATCAAAGAATCGCCCAAGCCCGGTATCTTCCTGCCGCAGGGGCTGCTAAAGTGGAAACAGGGAATGGCCAAGAACTTCTACGACATCCTGGGCGTGGCCCGCGGCGCGAGCGACAAGGAGATTCGCTCGGCCTACCGCAAGCTTGCCCGCAAGCACCATCCCGACGTTAACCCCAACGACCGTGCCGCCGAGTCCCGCTTCAAGGAGATCAACGCCGCCTACGAGGTTCTCTCCGACGACGACAAGCGCAAGAAGTATGACCGCTACGGCGACCGATGGGAGATGGCCGACCAGATCGAAGAGGCTCAGCGCCGCCAGTCGGCTGCCGGATGGGGGCGGCAGGGCCCCGGCGATGGCGGCGCCCGCTTCGACATGGGCGGGAGCGACTTCGGGTCCATATTCGATAGCCTCTTCCGGCGCGATCGCGGCGGCCCCCGGGGCGCGCCTGCGAGCCGCCGCGGACAGGACATCGAAACCCCGGTCGAGGTCTCCCTGGAGGAAGCCTTCCACGGCACGGCGCGCGTGGTTCAGCTGCAGTCGGCGGAGCCATGCCCCACCTGCGGCGGTTCGGGCCAGATTGCCGGCGCCATCTGCCACGCCTGCCAGGGGCTCGGCCAACTGGTCAAGCCCCGGCGGCTCGAAGTGAAGGTGCCGGCGGGAGTGAAGACCGGTTCCCGTGTGCGCGTGGCAGGCGAAGGCCGCCCCGGCGCCGGTACCGGAGCGCCCGGCGACCTCTATCTCGTGGTCACCGTGCAGCCCCATCCCCGCTTCGAGCGCCGCGGCGATGACCTGCTGGTAGACGTGCCCGTGCCCGTCGTCGATGCGGTGCTGGGTGGCGAGGTGGAAGTGCCCACCGTCGACGGACGAGTGGCGCTTCGTCTACCCGAGCTCACCCAGAACGGGCGCCAGTTCCGGCTGGCAGGCAAGGGCATGCCCGTGCTCGGTTCGACAGGCAAGCGGGGGGACCTGCTCGCTCGCGTTCGTGTGGAAGTGCCGGCTCAGCTCAGCAACCAGGAGCGCGAGCTGTTCGAACAGCTCCGCGCTGCCCGCTCACACCGGTAGCCGGCCGGGGTGCGCGCGCGTCCATATATATAGGTAAGGAGGAGGCCAGCGTGACCAGGCCGCGCAACCCGTTCCCCGGCGATGAGTTCCCCGACGACGAGCCCTGCTACGTCATCTCCATCGCGGCGCGCCTTGTGGGGATGCACCAGCAGACCCTCCGCTACTACGAGCGCGCCGGCCTCGTCGAGCCCCGCCGCACCGCCGGCAACATCCGCATGTACTCGAACAGCGACATCCAGCGCATACGCCAGGCGCAGCGCCTGATCGACGAGCTCGGCGTCAACCTCGCCGGGGTCGATGTCATCCTCCGCATGAGCGAACAGCTCCGGATCATGCAGGCAGAGATGGAGGCTCTCCGGCGCGAGCTTGACCGGCTGCGCTCCACCCGGCTGCCCGCGCCGTGGGAGGGGTGAGGACGGGGAAATGAGGTCACCTGCCTTTGAGAGGCTCGACCACGCTTCCGTCACGCAAACCGCTCAGGAGCTGCCGGCGCTGGTTCGCCATTGCCGCAAAGCCCGAAAAACCCGCCCGCGGCCGGGACTGCGCGGGCCTACCAGCGGGACCGGCCACCGGTTCACAACCCTTTCCCATCTTCCGCCAGGAGTGCAGTTGAAATGATGCGTCAAGACCGTTTCACCGAGCAGGCCCAGCAGGTCCTTGCTCAGTCCCAGGAGACCGTGCGCCAGCAGCGTCACAGCCAGTGGGGCGTTCCGCACGTGCTCTCCGCCCTCATCGGCCTCAAGGGCGGCCTTGCCCAGCAGGTGCTGTCGCGGCTCAAGGTTGACACCAGCCGCCTTCGCCAGGCCGTGGCCCAGGTGCTTGCCGACATGCCGAAGCTGCAATACGACGTCGTCCAGATCTACACGACGCCCGAAGTGGTGCGCATGCTCGAGGTGGCGAACGCCGAGGCCGAGCGCCTGAAGGATGAGTACGTCGGCGTCGAGCACCTGCTCATCGCCATCGCCGACAACGAGGAGAGCGGCGCCACCCGCCTGCTCGCCGAGGCGGGCGTCACCAAGGAGGGCATCTACCGCGCCCTCCAGGAGATCCGCGGCAAGACGCGCGTCACCAGCCCTACCGCCGAAAGCCGCTACCAGGCACTGGAGAAGTACTCTACCGATCTCACCGGGCTCGCCCGCGACGGCAAGCTCGACCCGGTGATCGGACGCGACGCCGAAGTTCGCCGGGTAATGCAGATCCTCAACCGGCGCACCAAGAACAACCCCGTGGTCATCGGCGAAGCGGGGGTGGGCAAGACGGCCATCGTTGAGGGGCTGGCCCAGCGCATTGTCGCCGGCGACGTGCCCGAGAACCTGAAGGAGAAGACGCTCCTGGCCCTCGACATGGGCGCTCTGGTGGCGGGATCGAAGTTCCGGGGAGAGTTCGAGGAGCGCCTCAAGGCCGTCATGGAAGAGGTGAAGCAGTCCGAGGGGGAGATCATCCTCTTCATCGACGAGCTCCACAACGTCATGGGCGCCGGCGGGGCCGAGGGCGCGATTGACGCCAGCAACCTGATGAAGCCCGCCCTCGCTCGCGGCGAGCTGCACGCCATCGGCGCGACGACGCTCGACGAGTACCGCACGCGCATCGAGAAGGACCCCGCGCTCGAACGCCGCTTCGCTCCCGTCTACGTCGAGGAGCCGGCCATTGAGGACACCATCGCCATCCTCAGGGGCCTTCGCCCGCGTTACGAGGCACACCACCGGGTCGAGATAACGGACGAGGCGATCGACGCCGCGGCTCGCCTTTCGAGCCGCTACATCACCGAGCGCCACCTGCCCGACAAGGCCATCGACCTCATCGACGAGGCAGCCAGCAAGCACGTCATCGAAGCCCAGGCCATGCCCGCCGACGTGCGCCAGATAAAGGAACGCCTCGACGAGCTGGCGCTCGAAACCGAGGCCGCCGTCCAGAAGGAAGACTACGAGGCCGCCGCGCGCATCCGCCAGGAGGTGCTCCAGCTCCAGGAGGAGTACTCGCGGCTGCGCGCCGAATGGGCGGCCGAGCACCAGGTGGACATGCGCGTCACCGCCGAAGACATAGCCGCCCTGGTGGGGCAGATAACCGGCATCCCGGTCTCCCGCCTGGAAGAGACAGAGAGCGACAAGCTGCTCAAGATGGAGGAGCACCTCCACCAGCGCGTCATCGGCCAGGAGCAGGCCATCGTCGCCCTCAGCGACGCCATCCGCCGGGCGCGGGCCGGGCTCAAGGACCCGAAGCGCCCGATTGGCTCGTTCATCTTCCTCGGGCCCACCGGGGTGGGCAAGACCGAGCTGGCGAAGACGCTTTCCGAATACCTGTTCGACGATGAGGACGCGATGATCCGGCTCGACATGTCGGAGTTCCAGGAGCGCCACACGGTGAGCCGCCTCATCGGTTCGCCGCCGGGGTACGTTGGCTACGACGAGGGTGGCGGTCTCACCGAGGCCGTCCGTCGCCGCCCCTACCGCGTCATCCTCTTCGACGAAATCGAAAAGGCGCACCCGGATGTCTTCAACACCCTTCTGCAGATCCTTGACGACGGCCGGCTGACCGATGGCCACGGCCGCACGGTGGACTTCCGCAACACGGTCATCATCATGACGAGCAACCTCGGAACGGGGGCGCAGGAGAACGTCACCCTCGGCTTCACCCGCCGGGTCGATGGTGCCGGAAAGGGCGAACAGCAGCGGCTGCGCGAGTCGGTGGAGAAGGCCCTGCGCGAACACTTCCGGCCGGAGTTCCTCAACCGCATCGACGAGTTCATCATCTTCGAACCGCTGACGAAGGCCGAGCTGGGTCAGATCGTGGACCTGCTGGCGAACGAGGTGCGCGAGCGGATGTCCGAGCGCGGCGTCGAATTCGAGCTGACGAAGGCGGCGAAGGACGAGCTCGTCCGCGAGGGGTTCGACCCGGCGTTTGGGGCACGTCCGTTGAGGCGCACCATCCAGCGCCGCGTGGAGAACGAGCTCGCAAGGCGCGTCCTTTCCGGCGAATTCCACGAAGGCCAGCGCGTGGTCGTGGACTTCACCGAAGGCGAATACCGCTTTGCCGCGCGGGAAGGGGCCGTCGCCGTGAGTTAGCTCCGGCCTCCTCAGTCGCCCGCATTGAAGATGGCACCCGGAGTCGCGGCCCCCCGTGGCCGCTAGCCTTCCCACCCGGGAGTTTGGGTGGGAAGGCGGATCGCACTTGGCCCGCTTGTTGACAGGCGCCGACACGCGCGCGCACCCTTTCCGCCATCTGGGGTGCGCCTCCCCCGCATGACGGCCAGGGAAGGAGGGCCCGCGATGGCAGCAGGCCCGGTAGAGCGGCTCTCTATGATGTGTTTGCAGGATGTCTGCTTCCGCCCTGGAACACCTGGCTCCGCGGGTCAGGATATGTTGATATCTACATCCAACCAAATCCAGCTCAGATCCAGTGGGTGGGAACAATGACTACTCCGCCCCCGTGGTATCCATACTCTGGCACTCAATACACTGGCTCATACTCATTCAGTTAATACCGGCCATCATCACTGATCGTGATGCGTAAGAGGAATTGGCATCATGCACGCGAGACGAATGATGAGACACCCCACTCGTAGGATGCGTGCCGCCATATTGACATTCGCCGCTTTCATGCTCGGCATCGTCCTTGTGAGCATCCCGCAAGTGGTTGCGCAACGGAAGCCGGCACCCCGCGAAGCAGTCCAGGCGGGTGCCGCTGCCGGGAACCAGGTTGCCGCCGTCGTCAACGGCGTCGAGATCCCGCTGGCGCGCGTGAAGCAGGCACAGCTCTTCAGCCAGGTCCTCGGCGGAACTGCGGAGACCGCGCTGGGCACCGGACGGCGCTCGCTGGACGCTGCCATCCGGCAGGAGCTGCTCTTCCAGGAAGCCGTCCGGCGCGGGCTTAGGCCCGACCCGGCCATCGTGCAGGCCGAGGTCGTGGAGCAGCAGCAGGCCGTCAGGGCGATGCTTGCCGACCCCAATGCCGACCCGAAGCTAAAGGAACTCCAAGCCGCACTCGCCGGAACCGGGTTCGCAGTTGAGGACTACGACACGAACCAGGCGGTGTTCGCCGTCTTCGAACGCTCGGCGGCAATCGCGGCGCTGCGCGTCCAGCTGGTGGCGGACCTTCCCGAATCCGGGCGCACTGCGGCCGTCACGGAGTCGCGCCTGGACGCCCTCTACCAGCAACTGCGCGCCTCGGCCGAGGTGAAGATCCTGGTCCCGAACCCGTAGCGGCCGGGGAACCGCCGGCCGGCAAGCGGCGTCCATTGGAATGAGATGGAACGCACAAAGAGACGGACCCGTCAGCCCCTCTCCTCGCTCGCGAACGCCGTGCTCGTCGCCCTCGTCGCCCTCGCCTGTTCGAGCGGTGGTCACGCCGGGGTGACGGACACTCACGGATCTGCGGTAGAGGAGTCGGTGGCCTCGGACCCGACCTCTACCCCCACACCACCAGGCCGCTCACTCGGACCGCCGCCGACCCCTATGGTCACACTCACGCCCATCGCTGGCTCGAATCGTGCGGCAGCCGGTCCGCCCCTAAGGAGGAGTGAGGCCACTGCTGAACTCCGCGCTTTCGACAGCTCAGGCATGGTCTCTGGTCCACGCGTCAATGTCGGACGGTCGCTTGTCATCAGTACATACCCCGCTGGGCCCGCGATGGCGACAACGCCGGAGGTCGTGAGCCTGTGGGACCCGTTGACAGGGGAATCGCGCGAACTCTGGACCGGCGTGGCCGGTAAACAGGAGAACATCTTCGAGGCCGGCGGCGATTGGCTCGTCACCGTGCGCACCGGCTTTTCCCTCCCCTTCGCCGAGTGGGAACTCATCCTCCACCATCTCGACGGCGAGACGCGAACAATCGCCCGTAGTGACCCGCGCGTGCCGAAAGCAGAGGGCCTCCATCCCGACCTCCCGTTCGGCTTCGCACCGAGTCCGTCCATCGCCGGCGGCCGCGTGGTATGGGAAGAGCACTACGTTCGTGACGATGGCAACGTTGGCAAGCGAGTCAACCTCTACGACATCGCCACCGGCGAGACCCGCACCATTATCCAGGTCCCCGATGCAACAAAGGAGGACCTTCGCTCCCCTTCGATTGGCGGCCAGCGCGTGGTATGGATCCACAAGGTCTTCGCCCCTATCCCGGGCGACCCGTCGCAGTTCGACGTGGCCATGTTCGACCTTCAGTCAGGCGCACTCTCCACCCTGCCAATCTCCGGCCGCCCCTGGCAGATCGGCCTCACTGCCGACGGCACCTACATTGCCTGGGATGACGGCATGGACTTCAAGTACGCCATGAACCTGGAGACAGGCACGACCGTCTGGTATGCCGGCAACCCGTATCAGTCTGGCTGGGGAGTCCTCAGAAGCGGGTCTCGCTTCTCGTGGATACCGGGCATGCTCGAGGGCGGCGCGCTCGCAGGCTACTTCGACGCTGCCACGGGCCTGGTGAGGGAGATAGAACCCCCGCCAGCGGGGTCGGTCGTCAACATTGGGCAGCCTATGGGGCACTGGTTCGTGCTGCAGGACTTGCGCCTCAGGGACGAAGAGCGTGCTGCCTCGCGTTACTTTCTCATCCCCATTGACGGCCCTTAACGCGAGGGGGAAGCGGTACCTGTCCGCGCCATGCTGGCCGGGGGAGCCCGGCGGCGCGCGGGTGGGAAGGCCGATCGCACTTGGCCCGCTGGTTGACAGGCGTCGCCGCCGGCGCGCACCCTTTCCGCCATCTGGGGTGCGCCTCCCCCGCATGACGGCCAGGGCAGGAGGGCCCGCGATGGCGGCAGGCCCGGTAGAGCGGCTCAGCCCGCGCGAGCGCGAGGTGCTCGCGCTCGCGGCGGAGGGCCTCGCGAACAAAGAGATTGCACGTCGGCTCGACCCGCCGGTCTCGGAAGACACGGTGAAGAAGCACCTGCACAGCGTATACATGAAGTGGAATGTCCAGAGCCGGACGAAGGCGGTGGTCATCTGGCTTGAGTGCCAGCACGGGCGGAACTCGTGATGGTACCGAAGGGGTACCACGAAAGTGGGGGTTGGCACGGAATTGTCGCTTTATCTAAGCTGCGGTAGCTCGCGTGTATCCGACTGTCGATCGAATACCACGAGAATCCGGCCCATGGGGGATTCCTAGTGATGCCTCTATCTTTCCACCAACGAAACAGCCATCATCCACCACCAAAACAGTCACGGTTCGGACGACCGCTCCCCTGAACATTCACGTTTCTGGCCATGGTGGTCTCACTTTACATCGGAACGGCCTCTGCAATCGCCGATACTCAGTACGGCCCAGATCTCGGCGACCCTGGCAAGACATACCAGAACAACTGGGCGTCCAACTGCAGGTGGTGGGACGGTATACACACGGACGGAAGCGATCCTTGTTACAAGGGTGTCTGGTCAGACACCACTTCTGCCTTTGGCTCCTACTATCAAGTCAAGGTGAACGAGTACGCAGAACATCACAACCTCTCGTGCTACGGTAGCCCGCCTTACCAGGTTTGTCAGGGCATCTACACTTGGTTTGGTTCCTATCCGGCATCCTCAACTGGCTGGGGGTACGCCACTGTGAACCACTACTGCGGTGGATGGCCATTCCCATGTAGCGGCAACCAGCCCATAAACGTCCGCGGATACGCTCATCACTGGAACCTCACGGTCAATCCCAACACTTGGTGGACGACCTCTGATGGCTACTAGACTCGCGAGCTGAAGGAGGCTAAACATGTCATCCATATTCTATCCTAGCTCTGGAGTTAGGACGCTGGGTGTTGTCTGGATCGTGGTCTGGGCGGCCCTGGGATCGGCCCTTGTGCCACGGCTGTTGGCCTCCGGAGGCGAACCGGCACCGGCTCTCCCCACCGTTGGCCCGCCAGCGGCGAATGGTCTTGGCACCCCGGCAGACGGCACGACGGCCCGGGTCGTATCTCTCGAAATGAGCGCGTCGGAAACGACGATTGTCGTGCAGGTGGAAGGTCGTGATGTCGCGGGCGAGCGGCTCGTGTTTCGAGGTCCCGCTTTCTTGGTTGATGCAAACGGAAGGCAACACCTGGAGAGGGGTGGCTCCATCAACGGCCGGACGCTGACGCTCAGGTTCGACGGTGCCGGGACGATACCTGAAGGCACTGCGGAACTCCGGTTGAGCGGAGTCGGGCTGACTGCGGACAGAAGCATCGCCCCCGTGCCAGCGCAAGTGACATACATGGCCGACACCACCCACCCGGTCGCGGTCCGGGCAACACACGGCCCTCTCCGCAGCCTGCCGGGAGCCCATCGTGCTGAGGCGCTGGCGCACGGCGCGGTCAGCGTCGATGAAGTGCTTGTCGACGACGCAGTGGTCGTGGTTCGAGGGCACCTGATTGGATTCTCCAGAGAGGAAATCCAGGCAATCAGCCTCGGGCATTCAGTCCTGCTCACAGAGGACGGGCGGCATGTGACATTGACCGGAGGCCGCAGCGGGTTCGGACAGGATCTGCAGCAGTTTGAGTTGCACTTCAAGCGCGCGTCAGACGTGGCGGCTGCGGGCGTCCGGCTGCAGCTCGATGTCAAGGTCGCCCCCCAGCAGCTTCCGATGTCCAGCCCGGACACGGCCGCGAGAATGGCCGAACTGGAACGCAGCGCTGGCGCAACCGCCACACTGGCGATTAGTTCGCGGTGATCGAGGACCGGCCACGAGGGCACACCCGGAGGACTCGCCGGCGCGCCCTCATCGCCGCCACACTGCTGCTTCCACCCCTCGCGGCGGTTCTCGTGGTGCTTGTTGTGAGACTGAGATCGGAGACCGTCGAGCAGCCACAGGTGGAGATCCGCGAAGAAGGCACCTTCGTCCGATATGGAACCGTGGAGGCGGCGATAGCTGCGGCCGAGGCGAGAGCCGGGCTCGTAACCGATCCCCCGACGAAGCTGCCGAACGGAGACTACCGCCTGATCTACGTGGATTCCGCGATCCCGATTGATGCGGCCGGGAGCGGGACGGTCGTGATGGCCTACCAGGACCGTGGCGACCGCGGCGGTTCGTGGTTCTGGGCAAGTCAAGGGCCACCGCTCTCGATCTCCGTCCCGCCCGGACTGCCTGAAGTCGAGACGGGCGTTCCCGGTGCGACTGTTTGGTACGTCGGCGGGCCGGCAGAACCGGTGGGCGGAAACGTCCGCCATATGCAGTTCATCGCAAGGACCGCGCAGTACGACCGCTTTCTGAGCTTCGAGGGCCCAACCTTCCCGGATTGGGACCTGGCGAGAGAGGTCATGGTGTCCATCCTTGAGGCCGAACAGCGGCGAACCGGCGAGGCGGGCGGGGGTTGAGCCCGGGGGCAGCGGCGTGCTGGTTCCGGACCCCGGCAGATGGCACCCTCGATACCCGGAGGGAGGGATTGGTGGGACAGCCAGCGGCCACGGTGGGCCGCGGTTCAAGGAGGCCGCGGGCGTGGGCCGGGGTTGTTCGGACGGGGGCTGATAAACTGCGGGCTATCCCTTCGTAACGGCGGAACTCCATGGAATTCGAGCTCTCGGAAGAACATCGTCTCATCAAGGACACGGCGCGGCGCATCGCGCGCGAGGTTGTCGCGCCCCGGGCGAAGGAGGTCGATGAGACGGGCGAGTACCCGCACGACTTCTTCGAGGCGTTCAAGAAGGCGGGGCTGCTCGGGATGGCGATCCCGGAATCGATGGGCGGTACCGGGAATGGCATCCTCCCCATCTGCCTGGCCATCGAAGAGGTAGCCAAGTACGAGTGCGGCGCGGGGCTCATGCTCGTCCTGAGTGGCCTGCCTACCCGGCCGATTGTCCTGGGTGGGACCGATGAGCAGCAGCAGAAGTACCTGCCGGCCCTCGCCGCGGGCGATACGAAGGGCGCCTTCTGCCTTACCGAGCCGGACCACGGCTCCGACGCCGCGAACCTGGAGACGCGAGCTACGCGCGATGGCGATGACTTTGTCCTGAATGGGAACAAAGTCTATATCTCAGGTGGGACTGTTGCCGACTATCTAACAGTCTTCGCCAGGACCGGCGGGCCGGGAGCGAAGGGCATCAGCGCCTTCGTGGTTGACGCCCACTCGCCTGGCATCCGCATCGACCGCACCGACGACAAGATGGGCGTGCGCAGCGTGCCCACGGCGCACTTCAGCTTCAGCGATGTGCGCGTCCCGGCCGAGAACTTGCTGGGCGGGAGCGAAGGGAATGGATTCAACACCGCCATGCTCACGCTCAACTCCATGCGGCCCACCGTGGGAGCGCGCGGCGTGGGGCTGGCGGAGGGGGCGGCGAGCTACGCCCTGGAGTGGGCGCGGGAACGGAAGGCGTTCGGCAACGCCGTGATCGACTTCGAGGCGATCCAGTTCATGTTCGCCGACATGGCCATCCAGATCGAGGCCGCGCGCAACCTCATCTACAAGGCGGCGTGGCTGGTGGACCAGGGGAAGTTCACGCGCGAGCACGCCCATCACCTCTCCATCGCCAAGGCCTTCGCCACGGAGATGGCGAACCGCGTGGCCTTCGATGCCCTGCAGGTGCTGGGCGCGCAGGGCTACATGAAGGACCACCCGCTCGAACGCCACTACCGCGATGCCCGCCAGCTCACGATTGTGGAGGGCACCTCGCAGGTGCAGCGCGTGGTCATCAGTCGCGCCATGATCGACCGGGTGCTGGTGTACGGGTAGAGGGAGGAGGGAGGAGGGAGGAGGGAGGAGTCCAACGAAGATCGCGGGCCGGCTTCGAGCAGCGGTGTGGGGACACCGTGCGGCCACCGGGGGCCGTGACTCCGGCTACGCGCCCGTCTCCGCCACGCGCTCCCAGGCGAGCTCGCTTGTGACCGTTCCGCCGTCGACTTCGCGGGGTGGGGGGATGAGCACGAGCCGCTCGCCCCGGAACTCGTAACCGCGCACCTGGTCGCCGCCGATCATATTCGGGTGCATGCTGCCGTGGATGTGGTGGATGACCCGCCTGTTCGCTTCGTCCACCTCCCATTCGCCAAAGTAGGCGATACAGCCCCCAAAGGCCCGCTGCATCTCTTCGGGGGTGCCGGTGAAGGGGTCTGACGAGGCGAATCGCGGCCTATCGGGGCGCATGAGCTGGGCGGCGACGTAGCCGTTCTCGAGCCAGATGCAGATGCCGATGGGATCATCGCCCCAGGGACGCACCACCGTCCCATCGGGCCGGCGCGACTCGAACGAAACGAGCCGCCAGGCGCCCACCAGCTTCTCCCTGTCCGTTCCCATCGCTTCACCTCCGTGGCAGTGGCGATGATACGGGCGCCCCGCAGGCAGGGCCATCCGCCGCCCCTTTTCGTTGACGGCGGGCGGCATTCGGCCGATGATGCCCGCAAACCGGAACCCGGAGGTCCACCCGTGGAATTCAAGGAAGTCGTCGGCCGCCGCCGCTCCATCCGCTTCTTCGAGCCCGACAGGCCCGTCGAGCGCGAGAAGATCCAGAAGATGCTCGAGGCCGCGCGCCTCCAGTCGTGCGCCGTCAACGCGCAGTGGGCTCGTGCCGTTGTCAGCTTCCGCGACGACCTGAAGCCGGACCAGCTGAAGCGTCTGCTCACGCCCGTGGCCGCCCTCAACGTGGAGATGGCGCCCGTTCACATCCACTGGTTCAACGACCTCAGCATCGTGAACAAGATCCAGGGCTCGCGGCTGCGCGAGCTGGTCGACGTCGGCGCCCTCGCGCCCACCCACGGCTGGAGCCACAAGTTCGTCGATGAGTTCGTCTACCCTCAGATCCTGAAGCCGATGACGGAAGGGCCGGCATACCCGGTCTACTCCACTTTTGATGTGGGCATGGCGGTGGCCAACGCCCTCCTCGCGGGCGTCGACGAGGGGCTCGCCGTGTGCATGGTGACCCTCAACGGCGAAGTCCTGAAGGAAGTGTTCAAGACGCCTGCCGAGTGGATACCAATGCCGACCATCCTCGTCGGCTACCCGGCCGAGAACTGGGATGGCGGCGGGCAGCGCCCGCGGCCGCCGTTTGAGGAGCTCTACTTCGAGGGCGAATACGGCAAGCCCTTCCCGCGCGACCCGAAGGTGGTGGAGCAGCTCAAGGCGGCGAAGATGATCCAGGAGCCGGCCAGGCCCCACAGCCCTGAGCGTATCGCCGAAATCAAGCGCCTGGCCGACAAGTACGGCCTGCCGATGTAGGCATGGTGAACGAAGAAGAAAGCGAAGCCCCGGTAGAGCTGCGCCCAATGCTCGATTACAGGGCCGTCCAGACGTGGCTGGAAGGGCTCAAGAGCCACTGGGGCGGGGACCCCGCCACCGACGACCCGGAGCGCCTGCCCATCCTGGAGGCGTTCTGCCGCCTCATGAACCGCGACCCCGACCAGGTGATCAAGGAAACCACCATGATCAAGAACGGGGAAAAGCGCATCCGCGTCAAGGGCCGCGAACGCTACGCCAACGCCATCAACGCCTGGCAGGAAACCATCCAGGGCTCGCGCATCCGGCAGGCGAAGTGGGGCAACACCGTGCGCAGCTTTCTCATCCACAACGGCGTGCTCCTGCAATCGGGGGTACACCAGGGCTAACGGCGCCTGCCGGGAGTGGCTACAATGCGCCCGATGGACGGGACCTTTGGCGCCGCCCTTGCCGTGACACGGGAGTCTATCGCCATGTTCCGGGATGCCCTGCGCGGGCTCCCCGATGAGGCCATGGCCTGGACGCCGGCTGCGGGCATGAATCCGCTTTCGGTGCTGGCCGCCCACTCTTGCAGCTCACTCCGCTTCTTCATGGGCTGCGCGGCCGGGCAGGTCTCCTCGCTGCAGGCCTACCGCGAAGGGCCGCGAGCCGCCTCCTTCGCCGAGACGGGCTGGAACACGGAGCGTGCCCTGGAGGAGCTCGACAGGCTCGAAGGCGACGTGAAGACGCTCCTGGCCGAAGCCCCTGCCGCCGCCCTCGACTCCATCATTGGATGGCCCGAGGACCCGTCGCTCGTGATGACCGGCGCCGGGGCCCTCTTCCGCAGCGTCGCGCACCTGCGTGAGCACGCCGGCCACGCGCAGGTGATGCGCGACCTCTGGCTGGCATCACATCCCGGCTGAGCCGTTGGCGGCACGTCACCGGGAGGCTGTAAGGTGACCCCGTGCCCGATGCATCTCCCTTCATGCAGCGCGCCCTCGAGCTGGCAGCCTCGGCCAGGGGCGCAACGAGCCCGAACCCGTGGGTTGGGGCCGTGCTTGTACGGGACGGGCGCGTGGTCGCTGAAGGCGCGACCGCTCCGCCCGGCGGGCCGCATGCTGAAGCCGTAGCCCTGGCCGTCGCCGACGCGCGCGGCTGCGACCTGTACGTGACTCTTGAACCCTGCGTACCCTTCCCGGGAAAGCGGACGCCTCCCTGCGCCGAGGCCATCATCGCCGCCGGGTGCCGCCGCGTGGTGGTGGCGATGGAGGACCCCGACCCGGCCGTCGGGGGCCGCGGGCTTGCGCTGCTCCGCTCCGCGGGAGTCCCGGTGGAGACAGGAGATGGCGCGGAGGCCGCCCGCGACCTCCTTCGCCCCTACACGAGGCACCGCCTGACCGGACGTCCTTATGTCATTGCCCGGTTCGCCGCCAGCCTCGATGGGCGAACGGCAACGCGTTCCGGCGATTCGAAATGGATTACGGGAGAAGCCGCGCGCGACCGCGCACACCGCGAAAGGGCGTGGGTCGATGCCATCCTCACCGGCAGCGGAACCGTCCTCGCCGACGACCCCGCGCTCACCGCGCGGCCGGGGGGTGTGGCCGCTGAACGTCAGCCGCTGCGGGTGGTGGTCGACGGCCGGGGGCGCACCCCACCCGGGGCACGGCTCCTGCGAGAGCCGGGGAAGACGCTCATCGCCACCGCCTCCACGGCCGGCGCCGCCTGGAAGCAGGCGCTGACCGCCGCCGGGGCCGAGGTATTCGAATGTGGCGATGCGGAAGTGGACCTCAATCTGCTCATGGATGAGCTCGGGCGCCGCGGAATCCTCTCCATCTGGGCGGAAGGTGGCGCGACGCTCCTGGGCTCGCTCTTCGACGGCGGTCACGTGGACGAGGTCTGGGCGTTCATCGCGCCCATCGTGATCGGCGGCCGGGGCCCCGGAGCGGTGGGCGGTGAAGGCGCTGCGCTCGTGGCGGAGGGGTGGCGCCTTCAGAGCCCCCGGGTCGAAGTCATCGGCCCGGATGTGCTGGTACGGGGCTACACGCGGGCGCAACTCCCGTAGATTGCGGGAGCACGGCCCCGAGGGTCAGTAACGCGCCGGCACCGGCAGCTGCTTCACGGCGCCGGCGCCCACGGTGGCGACAACCATGTCCCATTCCTTCAGCTCCCATTCGCCCACGAAGGTGATGGCGGCGCCGGTCTTCCCGGCGCGGGCCGTGCGCCCGATGCGGTGGACGTACTCCTCGACGTTCTGGGGCACGTCGTAGTTGATCACGTGCTCGATATCGGGGATGTCCAGGCCGCGGGCGGCGACGTTCGTGGCAATGAGGAACTGAAGCGAGCCATCGCGGAACGATGTCATCACGCGGTCGCGCTCTCTCTGGCTGAGGTCGCCATGGATGGCTTTCGCCGGCACACCCGCGCGCTGGAGCTGCTCCGTGAGCCGGTCCACGCCGATCTTCGTGCGCCGGAAGACGAGCGAGCGGCCGAAGTCCCGTTGCTCGTACAGGTACATGAGGGCGCGGAACTTGTCGCGCTCGGCGACCTCGCAGTAGAGCTGCTCGACGCCCTCGGCGGTCACCTGTTCGGGAGCAACGGCGATGTTCACGGCGTTGCGCATGTAGCGGTAGACCAGCCGGCGGATGTCGCTCGGCATGGTGGCGCTGAAGAGCGTCGTCTGGCGCTGCCGGGGAACGCTGCGCAGGATGTAGTCGATGTCGCGGGCGAAGCCAATGTCGAACATCTGGTCGGCCTCGTCGAGCACGACGAAGCGCACGGCATCGAGCGAGATGGTGCGCCTGCGGATGTGGTCGATCACCCGTCCGGGGGTGCCGACGACCACGTGAGCGCCGCGATCGATGGCAACGAAGTCGCCCCTGAGCGAGCGTCCACCAACGAGGCTGATGGTGGTGAAGCCATAGAACTTGCCCAGGTGCTCGAAGACTTCGCGCACCTGGTTGGCCAGCTCACGGGTGGGCACGAGCACGAGCGCCTGGATGTCAGCCGAATCGGGCTCGACCAGGCGCGCCAGGGGCAGGCCGAATGCCAGGGTCTTGCCGGTGCCGGTCTGGGCCAGCCCGACCACGTCGTCGCCGGCGTAAACGACGGGGAGCGCGGCGGCCTGGATGGGAGTCGGAGTTTCAAAGCCGAGCGCGGCGATGGCGCGCAGGCCCGTCTCGTCGACGCCCAGTGCCCGGAAAGCTTCGGAGAGCGGCGCCACGGGGGACGGCGCCGCCCGGGGCGTTTCGGCTGCGGCGTGGCCCGCCGCCGGCTCTGTTGAGGCGCCGCTGCGGCGACGCCCGCCACGCCGGCGGCGGCTGCGCGCCGTGGTGGCAGAGGCGTGATGCGAATCCGCATGCAGTTCGCGATGCGGTTCCGCATGGGCAGGTGGCTGGATGACGGCGACGGCGCTCGCGGCAGGAGCGGCTTCGCCTTCGGGTGTGGCTGTTTTTCGCCTGAAGAAGAGCAGGGTCAGGGGTTTCCTTTCGAAACGGGTATGGCTGCGCCTGTCACCGGCGGCCAGCCATGGGAGGCAACGCGGGCGAAAAGCGCGGTGGTCGCGAGTGCGACAGGCGAGTGACCGGGGTGAAACAGGGGAAAGGGGGCAGCAACGTGCCAACGAACATAGATCACGTGGTACTCATGAAGAGCATAGCACATCGCTTTGCAGTGAGTCCGCGACACTCAGCTTTGCCACCGCGCCTTACTGCGATGTCGACGCTACCCGCGCCGTGGGCGAACCTAAGAGGCATGCGGCTCCGGGTGGTCCTTGCCGGGCTGATGCTCATCGCCGTGCCGTTTGCGGCGGCCTGCGCTGGCGATTCCGGCGCGGCGCCGGTGGTCACCTATATCACGCCTTATGCCCCGCCCCCCACGCCTACCGTGGCAGGCCCTTCGCCGACGCCGATCCCACCGCCCGAGCTGCTCCTCTCGGCGACGAGCGTCTACCAGGCGGGCGCCATCCTGGCTTCGCTGACGGGGGAGGTCTCCTCCGGTACCGTCACCTTCCTCGGGCGCAAGCAGCAGCTCGCGAAGGGCACGCAGAGCCTGTACACGTTCCTGGGCGTGGGCGTGCTCGACCCTTCCGGGCCGGCCGAAATACACGTTGAATTCACCCTCAAGAACGGCACCAAGGGCACTCTGACGGAGCCCGTGACCATTGTGGCGACGGACTGGACGGTGGATTCGCTTGCCTTCACCGATGAGCAGACGGCGAACCTGCTCGACCAAAAGGTGGTGGAGGCCGAGAACCAGCTCCTGGCGGGAGTCTATGCGACCTACACGGGCGAGAAGCTATGGGACGGCCCGTGGCTGGTCCCCGCGCCGGGCGCAATCACGGC
>WBZY01000828.1_pt1 | contig 20009 bp, 20 predicted proteins | sample 5204191 | NCBI WGS metagenome assembly WBZY01 (sample SAMN12344363, study PRJNA552823) | activated sludge metagenome | biome: Activated sludge suspended growth; feature: Anammox Sidestream; material: Wastewater; isolation source: activated sludge from anammox sidestream of wastewater treatment...
CATCCTGGCGGACGCGGTGATGAGCCTCGACAATGTCATCGCCATCGCCGCCGCCGCCAGGGACCACGTCGGCCTGGTGGTGTTCGGCCTGGTCATCAGCGTGCCGATCATCGTCTGGGGCAGCCGCTTCGTCCTCAGGCTGATGGATCGCTTCCCCATCGTCATCGTCGGCGGTGCCGCGCTTCTCGGCTGGATCGCGGGTGACATGATCGCGCACGACGTCGCGATCCACGACAAGGTCACCGCGCTGCTGCCGGGGCCACTCGCCTGGGCCGCGCCGGTCGCCGGCGCGCTGCTCGTGGTGATCATCGGCAAGGTCCTCGCCGCTCGCCAGCGGCCACAGGTTGCTCCGGCCGGGCCCGTGGATCTGGCCCATCGAGACGGAGAATGACGGAGCCTGCCATGCAGACCCTGCTGATCGCTGTCGACGGTTCACCGTTCTCGGAACGGGCGCTGGATTACGCGCTCGGACGGGTCGCGGCATCCCGAGAGCCGTTGCAGCTGCGGCTGCTCAATGTGCAGCTGCCGCTCGCCGGCGTGAACGTGAAGATCTTCATCAGCGCGGAAAGCCAGCAGGAGTACCACCGCGAGGAAGGCATGGCCGTGCTCGCACGCCCGCGCGAGCGCGTGACGCAGGCGGGAGTGCCCTGCCAGCACCACATCGGCGTGGGCGACCCCGGCCAGGTCATTGCCGACTATGCACGTACGACGAACTGCACCGAGGTGATCATGGGCACGCAGGGCCGCGGCGCGATCGCCGGTGTGGTGATGGGCTCGGTCGCGCACAAGGTCGTACGACTTTCGCCGGTGCCGGTCGTGCTCGTCAAATGAACGACAGGCCCGCGGGTGAGGCCCGGGTAGCGGTTCTCGCGGACTGCGACAACGTTGCGCCCGAAATCCTGGAGCACGCGCTGCGAGTCGTCGCGCAGTTCGGTCGAGTCGTCCTGCGCCGTGGCTACGGAACGCCGGCCAAACTGGCGGAGAAAGGATGGCAGGAGGCGCTCGTACGCCTCGCGTTCACGCCCTGCCTGCAATACACATACGTGAAAGGCAAGAACACATCCGACATTGCGCTCGCCCTCGATGCGCTGGAAGCCCTGTTTGATCATCGTGCAGACACATTCTGCGTGGTGACGAGCGATTCCGACTTCTCGTACCTGTGCCGCAAGTTGCGTGAGCGCGGTGCGACCGTCTACATCGTCGGTGAGCCGAAAACTCCCGATGCGCTGCGCAACGCAAGCGATCAGTTCTTCGAGTGGTCACGCCAGGATGCGGTTGTCGAGTCTGCGAACGACACGGTCAAGGTGGATATGCCGCCAAAGGCCGAACCCGTGAAGCCGGTTCCGAAGCGCAGGCCGCGTAGCGTCGTCGAGGCCGTGGCATTGCTGGCGGGAGATGCGCCCGAGGGCAAAGTCAACCTGGCTGCCCTGGGCAGCTACCTGCGAAGAGCGGATCCGGCGTTTTCCCCCAAGACATACGGCCACTCCGGATTGCTCGACATGGTGAAGACCTATGATCTTCTCGTCGTTGGCCAGGAGGACGGGGGTGGGTGGTCGGTGGCGCTTGCTCCGAAGACGGAGGAGGCATGACACCTGCGGATCCTGGCCGACGCTCGCGAATCGTGTCAGACCGCGTGCCGCAACGGCGCTGATTCAACTCAGTTCAGGCAGGCCAAGACTGCGCATGTAGTCATAGGTGCCGGTGTAGTACGACGGCGGGCGCGTGGGGTCGTCCGCGCTGCCGGGTGGCACGAAGATCGTCATGCCCTGCCGGGCGCGCGTCAGGAGGACGCGGTACGCATTCTCGAGATAGCGGCGGTTGTCGGCATTCCTGACGTTCTGCCAGCGGCTGCCCCGAAAATCGTGGTGTGACCAGCCGTCCCTCGTGCGGCGCAGGTCGGCGTCCCAGGTGACACAGGCCCAGTCGAGCTCGAGACCTTGCACCTGGAACTCGGTGGCGCAGTCTTCCATGTACCAGCTCGAGCGCACGTCTTCCGGTCCGTGCAGGAAGTAGTGGACGGGATCGGCGGCGAGCCGGACCTCGATGGCGTGCGGCTTCAGGCGCATGGCCCTGGAGGACGCGAGCAGCCCGTAGCGTTCGGTCCCGCGCGCACGTGCGCGCACCCAGCGTTTGGCGGCATCGAGATCGCGCGTGATCACGATCGGGTAGCGGTCGCGCAAGATGCGAAACTCCCGCGCGGCCGCCTCACGTTCACCGTCGAGCAGGGCTTTCACGAAAGCCGAGACGTTCTCGGCGCGAAACGAGCGCAGCGACACCGTCAGGTGGAGCTCACTGAGAAACTCGGTGTTCGACCGTTCCCGGGCGAGCCTCAACGGCCCGCCGGCGCCGTACTCGGCATCCATGAGGCGATCCGAAATGCACAGGCGCCAGTGGCGAAAGCGGGTGGCACAGGCCTCGATCCACGCGCCGATGCCAGCCTCGCCCGTGTGGATCTCCTGGCCGCCGCCGACCAGGCACACGATGACGGCCCAGTCGCGATGCCGGTCCAGGTACTCGATCAGGAATTCCGGCTCCGACCGGTCGAATCCCGCAATGCCTTTTCTCTGGCGCATGAACTGGTGGGTCTTGGCGCGATTCCACGCACGCTGCGCCTCGTCGAAGATCACGACGCGATCGACGGGCGGGCGGGCGCTGTCACGCAGGGCCTCGTCGCGGAAGTGGTGCACGTTCTGGATGAATGCCTTGACCGGCTCGCCGGCCTCGGCCTTGGTGATGCGCCGACCCTCCCGCTTGCGGCGTGCGACATCGTCACGGGTCAGCGATTCGCGCAGCAGCGCGACCAGCGGGCCGTTGCCCGAAAGGAACACGGCATGCGTATCGTCGTTCCCGCGATGGGTGGTCGCGACATTGAGGCCAACGAGGGTCTTGCCGGCGCCGGGGACCCCCGTGACGAAACAGATGATTTTCTCATGGCGATCCCGCGCACGCCGGATCAGGGTTTCGATTGCGCCGGCCGTTTCCGCGAGATTGTGGGCGCCCGCTTCCGCGCGGGTGATGTTCTCGACGCGGTGCCCTGCGTAGAGATGTCGTGCAGCCTCGATGATGGTCGGCGTGGGGCGGTAGCGCCCGCGGATCCAGGCCTCGGGATCGATATCCTGCGAAAACTCCGCGGCCAGTTCGTCGAGCAATGCTGGCAGCTGCGGGGGTGCAAGCACCAGCGGTTCGCAGACGCGGTCGGACGCATAGCGTCGTGGTGCCGGCTCGCGCACCGAGCCCGCCGTGAGCACCAGCACCGGGATGATCGGCAGCGCATGGCTCGGCTCGTGGAAGTTCTTGGTGTCGAGTGCGTACTCCCACACCTGCGACCGATCGGCGCGGTTCGCGTGTCGTTCCCCGACCTTGAACTCGATGACCACGACGCATCCGGCGAACAGCAGCACGGCGTCCGCACGCAGACCCATGCGCGGAATCTCGAACTCGAGCAGCAACGTGCCGGGGCGGCCCTGCAGCCAGTCTTTCAGCAGCCCGACCTGCGCGTGCTAGGCGTCACGCTGGTCGGCTTCGACGGCCGGGGCGCGCAGTGCGAGCTGGCCGATGACTTCCGCCGTCGACTGCCGGAGAAAGTCGTCGAAGGTCGCGCGGTACCAGGCGCGCGGCAGGACAGCGGGCGGTGCAGCCGAATACATCAGCGGCCAGCGTACCAGGGCGCGGGCTCCGGCTCGAGGATCCAGTCCGCCAACTTGATGAGTGCGTCATGCCTCGCCAATCCGCGATATCGTCGGGCGGCCACGCAGCCGTGGATAGCGCTTCGGGCACGAAGAGTATTGCGGATTACAAAAGGCAGAAGAGGAGCGTTCCGAGCAGCAGGAGGACATTGGCGGCGAGCAGCGCGAGCCAGCGGCGTGCGTTGGAGATCGGCAACGAACGGAAAATAGCGCCGAGGATGAGGCCGCCGATCACGCCGCCCGGGCCGGTGATGAAGATGCCGACCAGGGGTCCCTGGTTGGCTTCGGGCCTCAGCAGGAGCGGACCATAGAAGCCCGCGTAGAAGCCGACGGGGCCGAGTGTCAGTGGCCAGAGGCCGACCGGTGGCCAACGTCTGTGCGGTGTGTCGTTCATGCGCTCGCCGTCCGTGTCAAAACCAGAAAAACAGGGCCAGCGCGAGCCCGGCGTAAACGACGATCGCGCACCAGTAGTTGAATGCGTCATCGTCGCGGCGGTACGTGCGACCCCAGAGGCCGGACTTCGCGAAGACCGCGCCGGTCACGAGGCACTGGGCGATGTAGAGCGCGAGCAGCGCGCCCAGGAGCTTGAACATATATTTAAAGAGTAGGCATGACGCGCCTGGCTGGGCTGCGACGGCTGTCCCATATCCGCGCGTCCATGACGTTGGGTCGCGCCCATTGCAATGCGAATGGCCAAGCGGTCGATGGTTTCGGTATGGTCCAATGGAAGGCGTCACGCACAGTCGCACGGCACTGGCGCCGGGCGAGTGGCGATCAGTGCGAGTGAGGAGCGAGGGTTGTCAGACGAACGATTGCGGAACGAGAAAATCCTGATCACGGGGGCGGCAGGGCAGGTGGCGTTTCCATTGGCGCGCCATCTCGCCGGCGACAATGAAGTGTATGGCCTGGGTCGCTTCGGCAAACCCCAGGATCGCGCGCGCCTCGAGCAACACGGGGTACGGTGTATCGCCGCGGACCTCGCGCAGGATTCCTTCTCGAGCCTGCCCGACGACTTCACCTGCGTGCTGAACTTTGCGTCGACGCGCACGGGCGATTTCGACATCGACCTGCAGGCCAATGCCGAGGGCGTGGGACGGCTCCTGTATCACTGCCGTCGCGCCCGGGTCTGGCTGCACTGCTCGTCGTCGGCGGTGTACGCCGCCGCCGGCAATCGCCCGCTGAAGGAGTCCGCACCGCTCGGTGACAGCCGGCGCAATTTCTTGCCGACCTATAGCCTCGGGAAGATCGCCGCCGAGGTCATGGTGCGTTTCGCTGCTCGGCAGTGGGGTGTGCCCACGACCATCGCGCGTCTGAATGTGGCCTATGGGGACAATGGCGGACTGCCCGCCCATCAACTCGAGGCGATCCTCTCGGGAACGCCCATCCAGTTGATACCGGAAAAGCCCAACCTGCGCAGCCTGGTGCACGAGGACGACTACATCGCGCAGGTCCCGAAGCTGCTGGCGGCGGCGCGCGTACCGGCGACGATCGTCAACTGGGGCGGCAGCGAACCCGTGAGCATCGAGGACTGGTGCACATATCTCGGCGAGCTCACGGGGCACGCGCCGGAGTTCGTCTATACCGAGGCCGCCTTCGGCGGCGCCGTGCTCGACCCGACACGCATGCACGAGCTCATCGGGCGCACGACCGTGGACTGGCGCGATGGCATGCGACGGATGGTCGCGGCGCGGCATCCCGAACTGTCCCTGCGCACGCCGGCGGGCACAGGAGTCACCTGAGATGAATATGAAGAACAACGAGGAGTCGTTCGAGAGAATCCTCGACGGCAGGGCCTGGGATGATTTCTGCGAGAGCCTCAAGGCGGCGAGGGAGGCCCTCTTTCGCGAGCGTTCGCCCGCCAATGCCTTCGATCGTGCCGAGGGCTATCGCTACCTCTCGCGCCTGCTGCGTGTGGCGCTCGAGCGCTTCGTCGAGCACGCCGATCCGGCGCATCCCCGCTTCTACCAGATGGCGCGTGCCGATGCGAAGCTCGGCGCGGACAATCCCGATTGCTGCTATCGCAACTGCGCACTCGACGGCCATCGCGAGTACCGCATCCGGGGCCGGCGCGGCACGTCGACGTATGTCGGCATCGGCGCCTACTACGGCCATTACGGCGAGCAGGGACCGTCGGGCTGCAGTGGCTATCTCGATTCCGCGGATTTCGTCGTCGAGCCGGACGGCCGCTTCGAGATCGTGCTGTCGGCGAAGCCGCATCCCGGCAACTGGATCGCCATGGAACCACGCACGTCGAGCCTGATCGTGCGCGAGTTCTTCCTCGATCGACAGAACGAGATCCCGATGGAACTCGAGATCGAGTGCCTCGGCGTCGAAGGCCCGCCTGCGCCGCTCGATCCCGCGGCGCTCGACCGCGCCTTCGCCACCACCGCGGCCTTCGTCAAGGGTTCGGCCGACCTCTTCACGAGCTGGGCGGAGGGCTTTGCGCAGCATCCGAACGAGCTGCGCGCGCCGCCCGATGCGCTGCGGGCACCGGCCCACAAGGCTGCGAACCAGGTTTTCTACCATGGCTACTGGAAGCTCGCGCCGGACGAGGCACTCCTCGTCACCGCGAAGCCGCCGGTCTGCCGCTACTGGAACTTCCAGCTCAACAACTACTGGCTCGAATCGCTCGACTATCGCTACCACCCGATCACCGTGAACAAGCACAGCGTGCGGCTCGAGCCCGACGGCTCGTTCCTCATCATTGTCTCGCACCGGGATCCGGGCTTCGGCAACTGGATGGACACGGCGGGGCATACGCACGGCACGATGGGGCTGCGCTGGAACATGGCCTACGACCCGCCGCAGCCGGTGTGCCGGGTCGTGCGCTTCGACGATCTCGTGACAGGGCGACGTTCGTGACCGCGGGCCACGCCCACGATCGTCCGACGTCGCCGCCGCCTCGCTTCGATGTCCGGCTCGACGAAGCCTCGCTGCGTGCCGAGGCCTGCGAGCGCACGGGATTGTCGGACTTTGGCGAGGAATCGTTCCATGCGCCGCTCGCAATGTTGCTCGATTCGATCGAGCGAGAGGCGCGCCTCACGCCGGCCGGTCGCGCAGGCCAGCGCACACGCCTCGTCGGGTTGCTCTCGGCGCGGCTCCAGCGACAGGCGTGGTTCACGCGACATCGCGAGATCGAAGCCGAGCGCGTCGAGGTGCGGTTCGTGGTCGTCGGATTCCCGAGGACCGGGACGACACTGCTCCATCGCATCCTTGCGCGCGATCCACGCTCTTGCTCGCTCGCGTGGTGGGAGTGCCGCCATCCGGCACCGTTGCCCGGCTGGCGAGTGGAGGACGCTGCGCGCCTGCCCGACCCGCGCATCGCCGGGGCGCAGGCGGAGGTGGCGGCCATGATTGCGGGCAATCCGGCGCTCGCGGCGGTGCATCCGCTCGATGCGCTCGCTCCGGACGAGGACGTGATGCTCCTCGAGCACGCGTTCCAGTCCTCGCCGCCGGCCGGCCTGATGAACGTCCCGAGCTACCTGCGCTGGCACCTCGCGCAGGATGGCGGCGCCACCTACGCCGACCACGCGCGCTGGCTGCAGTTCCTGCAGTGGCAGAAGCGCCTGCGCGGCGAGCCGGTGAGGCCGTTCGTGCTCAAGGCCCCACATCACATGGTACATCTCGATCAGCTGCTCGCGCGCTATCCGCAGGCGATCATCGTCCAGACCCACCGCGATCCGCTGGATACGTTGCCCTCGCTCGCGAGCATGGCGCTCGAATTGCGACGGCTCGTGTGCGACACACCGCACCCGAGTGAATGCGCCGACTACGCGCTGACGACAGCGCGCTGCCGCCTCGAGCGGGCCGAGGGTGTGCGACGGGCCAACGGCGGGAAGCGTTTCGTCGATGTCTGGTTCGGTGATGTCGTGAGTGATGCACTCGGCGTCGTCGAGCGCATCTACTCCGCCGCCGGACTCGACCTTCCCGCGGGTACGCGCGCGGAGATGGCGCGCTACGTCGCCGAGAACGGCCGCGACAAGCGCCCGCCCCACGGCTATACGCTCGAGCAGTTCGGTCTCGACGCCGAATCGATCAAGCGGGAGTTCGCCGAATATCGCGCAACCCATGTGCGGCCCCGGTAGCGCGGCGGCTGTGCCGGCAGCGTCCGCCGCTGGCGCCCCGTTCGTGGCGAACGGGCGATTCCGGTGCTATTGCGAGCGCGTCTCCGCATCCGCCGATGCGGGCGGCAGGCCGACACGATGTTGTCCGCGACCGCAGAAGCGGTCGATGGCGTCGGCGTCGGCCGCGCGAAACGCCTCTATGTCGAGTGCCAGGAAACGCTCTTCGACCTGCAGCGCGCGCTGCGCGGCGGGTCGCGCCGCGATCGTGGCATACCAGCGATCGAGGGCCGCGTAGCGCGCGAGCGATGGGCTCGGCTGGAACCACGGAAAGTAGCCGAGCGCCGTGCGAATCCACGGAAAGGTCGCGATGTCCGCGATCGAGTAGTCGGCGCCGCCGAGAAACGGCGAGGCAGCGAGCCGCGTCTCGAGCACCTTGAACAGGCGCTGCACTTCGCTTGCGTAGCGCTCGCGCGCGTAGTCGTTGCCTGGCGGCGCAAAACGCAGGAAATGCGACAGCTGCCCGAACATCGGGCCGATCGAGGCGACCTGCAGGATGAGCCATTGCTCGACGACCGAGCGCGCGGCCGGCGACTCCGGCAGGAACCGGCCCGTCTTGCGCGCGAGGTACAGGAGAATCGCGCCGCTCTCGAACACCGTGTGCGGTGCACCTTCGGGCCCCTCGTCGTCGACGATCACGGGCACCTTGTTGTTCGGACTCATGCCGAGGAATGCCGGCTGGTACTGGTCGCCCGCGACGACATTGACCGCGTGCGTGCGATAGGGGAGTGCCAGCTCCTCGAGCAGGATCGTCACCTTCGTGACATTCGGGCTGCACATGCCATACAGGTCGATCATGGCCGTAATGTAAACTGAAACGCGGATACGTGGAGTGCCGGGATGAACTTCGACTCGCTCGCAGTGGCGGAACCTCAATGAACGGGCGCAAGGCGCCGACGAAGCGCACGCTGCAACGCGAAGACACGTTCCAGCGCGTTTTCGATGCGGCGCTCGCCGAGTTCCGGCGAGTCGGTGTCGAGAAGGCGACCGTGAGCGAGATCTGCCGGCGGGCGGGTGTCGCCAAGGGCACGTTCTTCTTTCATTTCCCGACCAAGGACCACGTGCTGCTCGCGCGCCAGCAGGAGATCTCCGATGCGATGGCGCGGCGCATCGCGAGCGAGTTCGACGATGTGTCCGATGCCAGGGCATTCCTGCAGCGCCTCACTGCCATCGTGCTCGAGGAACACCAGGCCGTGGGCGATCTCGAACTGGTGCGGCAGATCAATCTCGCCATCGTGCGCCAGGGCGGTGTGCCGCAGCTCGGTGTCCGGCAGACACCCTTCGGCGTGACGCTCGCCACGCAGATCCGCCGGCTGCAGCGCGCAGGGGTGCTCCGGTCGGGTGTGGATGCCGCGCGGCTCACCGACTGCCTGCGGCTGAGCTTCTTCGGCTTCCTGCTGAATCCTGAATCCTCGTTCGCGACGAGTCGCCCGCAGCTGGCGCTCTTGACGAGCCTGATCGCGGAGGGCTTACTCGCCTAGGCCCAATCAATTTCATTGACCGCGGTCAGTGAAAGGTGTAGGATTGCGCCATGGACTTCGAGTTCACAGCGGAGGAGCAGCGCTTCCTGCGGGAAGTGGACGAATTCCTCGAGGCGAATCGCGACCCACGGGTGATGGACCCGAGCCGCGAGAACCTCGCGCAGCTCGTGGACACCCCCGAGCGACGCGCGTTCATGAAAAAGCTCGCGAAGCGCGGCTGGCTCGGCATCACCTGGCCGAAGGCCTATGGCGGGCAGGCGGGCAAAGGCTTCTACGAGTACCTCCTGAACGAGAAGCTCGCCTCCGTCGGCGGGCCGCAGCTCGGCAAGGGCACCGGTGTCGTCGGCAAGACGCTGATCAAGGTGGCCTCGGAGAAGCTGAAGCAGGAGTTCCTGCCGAAGATCCTCGGCGCCGAAATCGAGTTTGCGATCGGTTACTCCGAGCCCTCGGCGGGCTCGGATGCGGCAGCCATGCGCCTGAAGGCCGAGCGCAAGGGCGAGGGCTGGGTGCTGAACGGCCAGAAGGTGTTCACGACCTCGGCCCACTTTGCGGACTGGTACTGGATCGGGGCCCGCACCGACCCTGATGCGCCGAAGCACCACGGCATCACGCTGTTCCTGCTGCCGATGAACGCACCGGGACTCACGATTCAGGCCATGCACACCATAGGCGGCGAGCGCACCAACGCCGTCTTCTTCGACGACGTCTTCGTGCACGACGACTACCGGGTGGGCGAGCTCAACAAGGGTTTCCAGTACATCGCCGAAGCGCTCGATCTCGAGCGCTTCGGCATGTTCACGTTCTCGCCGATCCGCGGACGCATGGAACTCCTGTGCGATTACGTGAAAACGGCCGAGCGCGATGGCGAGCCGCTGAAGAACGACCCGGTGGTGCGGCAGAAAATCGCGCAGCTCGCCACCGAATGCGAGGTGGCGCGGCTCCTCGGCGTGCGTTTCGTCGACGCCGCGCTCGATGCGACCAAGACGCCGACGGTGCCGGCCTCGGAATACAAGCTGTACGCCACCGAGTTCTCGCGCCGCCTCGCGGATGCCACGATGGATATCGTCGGCCCCGGCAGCCAGCTGCTCGCCGAGGCAACGGACGCGCCGCTCGCGGGCCGCCCCCAGGGCTGCTACCTGCTGACCGTGCTCGAGACGATCGGCGGCGGCACCTCGGAAGTGCAGAAGAACATCATCGCCACGCGCAAACACGGATTGCCAAGGGGTTAGCATGAAAATCTACACCACTGCGCCGCTCGAAGACCCGCGCCAGGCGCGCACGATCTACCCCGAACTCGAGCACATCGGCTGCGCCTCGGCACCGGTATCGCCATCGCGTTCGCGCGCAATCCGATGAACATCGCGAACCTCGGCTACGACATCCAGTCGGTGAGCGGCGGGCGGTTCGTGCTGGGGCTCGGGTCCCAGGTGAAGCCGCACATCGAGAAACGCTTCAGTTCCGTGTGGTCGCACCCGGCCGAGCGGATGCGCGAGATCGTGCTCGCGGTGAAGGCGATCTGGAACTGCTGGGAAGGGCGCGGCGAGCTGAACTTCCGCGGCAAGTTCTACACGCACACGATCATGATCCCGGCCTTCAATCCCGGACCGAACCCCTATGGGCCACCGCCCATCCTGACTGGCGGTTTCGGGCCGCTGATGACGGCCGTGGCGGGGGAGGCGGCCGACGGCTTCATCGCGCACCCGTTCAACACGCGCCGCTCGCTGCTCGAGAACACGCTGCCGGCGCTCGAGAACGGCCTCGCGAAGTCGGGGCGCAAGCGCAGCGATCTCGAGGTGGTCTGCGCCACGCTCGTCGTGACGGCGGCGACTGAAGAAGCCTTTGCGGCGGCGAAGCTCGCGGCCCGCAAGCAGCTCGCGTTCTACGGCTCGACACCGGCTTACCTGCCGACGCTTCAGGTGCACGGCTGGGAAGGCATTCACGAGGAGCTGAACCGCCTGTCCAAGGCCGGGCGCTGGGACGACATGACGGCACTCATCGGCGACGACATGCTGAACGAGATCGCAGTCGTCGGTGAGCCCCACACCATCGCGGGGAAGCTCGAGGCGCGACTCGAGGGCATTGCCGACGGCGTGAGCCTCACGCACAACCGTTTCCCCGACCCGGGGCACTGGGCGGGTGTGGTGCAGGACCTCAGGCGCATGCGCGAGGCGCGTGCGGCAGGCGCCAGGGTGCGGGCGTGAGCGAGGGACAGGAGCAGGTGCTGCGCCGCGCCTGGGAGGCCTTCTGCGACGAACTCAAGCGCGCGGCAGACATTCCGCTGCGCGATCCTGTGCCAAAGCACATCGCGGATCGCACCGCCGGCTTCGAGGCGCTGGCGCGCAACATCTCGCTCGCCATCAACTTCAACAGCGACTACGCCGACCCGCGGTATCCGGAGCTGATCCACTACTTCGACCCGGTCCGAAAGCAGGGCGGCGACAACACCGATGCGGTGTACGTCGGCGCGACGATCAACGGCACCGACACGTATCGCATCAGCGGCGATCGCGGCACGGCGCGCTATTTCGCGGTCACGTCCGTCGAGCGGGGACAGACGCCGTGGGGCGGCAAGGTCGCCCAGACCCTCTTTGCGCATGATCTTGCGGTGGAGCCGGATGGCCGCTTCGAGCTCATCTGCAGCCCGACGCCGCATCCGGGCAACTGGCTGCGCACGTCACCCGAGACCTTTCGCGTGACATTCCGCCAGTTCTTCGCCGACTGGGAGCGCGAGCGCCCGATGAAGGCGCGCATCGACCGGTTGACGGGCGACATGAGCCCACCCGCGCCACCCACACCTGACGAGCTCGCCGCGCGGCTGCTCGCATCGGCGAAGTGGGTCAACGAGTCCATCGAGTTCTGGGTGCGCATGATCGCGATGTGGAAGGCGATGCCCAATACCTTCCGCTCCTACAAGCAGCTCGCCGATCGGGCGATCGATGCGACCCCGGGTGGTGAGCCGATGGTCGCCTACTGGATCCTGCCACGGGACGAAGCGCTGATCGTGCGTGTGCGCCCGCCCGAGTGCCCGTACTGGGCCGTCGAGTTCGGCAATTTCTGGTGGACCAGCATGGACTACCGGTACCGGCTCTCGAACACCAACTGCCACTACGCGCAGCTCGAGGACGATGGCGAGCTGATCGTCGTGATTGCCCATGAGGACCCGGGTTTGCCGAACTGGCTCGATCCGTCGGGATTCGCGGAAGGCTACGTGACGTATCGGTGGATGCACGCGCAGACCTGCCCCGAGCCGCAGGCGACCCAGGTGAAGGCGAAGGATCTCTTCCGGCACCTGCCGAAGGGCGTCAAGCGCATCACACCCGAGGCGCGGCGCGAGCAACTCGCCACCCGCCGGCGCGGCGTGATCAATCGCTTCGGCAATCTCTGACGATACGCGAGGGGGGCAGACATGACCGCAGGCAGCGCCGGAAGAAAGTGGAACCCACCGCCGCGGCCGGAGTGGCTGGCCGCCTTCCTGCAGGAAACGCGTTCCTGGGAGACTCAGGTCGTCGCGCGGCTCGATCCCGACGAGCTGATCGAGACCGCGCAGCGCAATACCGGACTGACGGACTTCGGCCCGGACGACTGGCGCGAGCCCTTCCGGATCCTGCTCGGCGCCATCGAGAAAGAGGCGGGGCTGCACTTCTTCGGCCGGCTCTGGACCCGGCAGGACTTCCTGCAGTTCCTCGAGACGCGCCTGCGCATCGAGGCGACCTACAAGGCGCACCCGGAGATCGACGACCAAGTGATCGACCGGCCGGTCTTCGTCACGGGACTGCCGCGCTCCGGGACCTCCATCCTCTTCGAGCTCCTCGCCCAGGACCGCCAGTTCATGGCGCCGGCCAACTGGGAGTTCGTGTTTCCGTGCCCGCCGCCGGAGGCTGCGACCTATCGCAGCGATCCGCGCGTGCCGCGCGCGCACGACCTCATCACGCAGATGGGCCGCGTCGCGCCGACGTTCAATGCGATGCACGAACTCGGTGCGTGGATTCCGAATGAATGCGGCATCGCTTTCCGGCTGACCTTCCGCTCTCAGTACCTCGCCGCGACGCTGCAGGTACCGAGCTACGCGGCGTGGCTGTTCGGCGCGGACCAGCGGCCCGTCTACCAGTACTACCGCCGCCTGCTGAAGCTGCTGCAGTGGAAGAATCCGCGCAGCCACTGGCTGCTGAAGGCGCCGGAGCACCAGTCGTTCATGCCGACGCTGTTCGAGGTCTTTCCCGACGCGCGGGTCATCGTGACGCATCGCGATCCCGTCAAGGCGCAGGGCTCGGTGACGAACCTCATGGGCACGCTGTACTGGATGCGCAGCGACCAGCCCTTCGATGCGGAGGCCTTCGAGCAGCTCCTGACGCCCGAGGGGACGGCGGCGCGGCTCGAGCAGATGATCGACTGGATCGAGAGCGGCGCGGTGCCCGCTGCGCAGCTCACGCATTCCCGCTATGCGGACCTGGTGCAGGCGCCGATCGAGGCGCTCACGCAGCTCTACGCGCGTGCGGGCTTTCCGTTCACGGCCGAGACGCGCGAGGCCGTGACGCGTTATCTCGCGGCGAAACCGCAGGGCAAGTTCGGCGCCCATCGCTACGCCGTCGACAAGGACGACCGCACGCGGCAATTGTTCGCGCGCTACCAGCGCTATTTCGATGTCCCAAGCGAGGAGTGAGTCGACATGGATCTCGGACTGAAAGGCAAGACGGTCATCATCACGGGCGGCAGTGGCGGAATCGGCCAGGGCCTCGTGATCGAATTTGCACGCGAGGGTGCAAACGTCGTATCGGCCTCGCGCGACATGGCGGTCGGCGAGAAGCTGGTGGCACGCGCCCGCGAGCAGGGCTGCACGGGCACGGTATTGCCCGTCGCCACGGATGTGACCAAGCGCGCGAGCGTGGACGCCATGATCGCGAAGACACACGAGCGCTTCGGACCGGTGGATGTGCTCGTGAACAATGCCGGCGGCGTCAAGCGCAGTTGCGCATTTGCCGACCTCGACGACGAATCGCGCCGCTGGGAGCTGGCGCTGAATATCGACGGCGTCGTCAACTGCACGCTGGCGGCCGGGCAGGACATGCTCGCGCGCGGCAGCGGCAGCGTGATCAACATCTCGTCGAACTCTTCGCTCCTCGGGGAGGCGGCCCAGCAGGTCGTGCACTACGGCGCGAGCAAGGGTTTCGTGAATAGCCTGTCGAAGACGCTGGCCTACGAGTGGGGTCCGAAGGGCATCCGCGTGAACACGATTGCGCCGGGGTGGATCGTGCCACACCGTGACGAGGACACGTCGTCGGGGAGCTTCTGGCACCGTCTCGAGTTCGTCGGCACGCCGGAGGGCATGCAGCAGGCGCTCGAGGCCGGCACGCTGCCGAACATGAGCCACGTGCCGATCAAGCGGCTCGGGCGGCCCGAGGATATCGCCCGTCTCGCGATGTTCCTCGCGTCCGACGTGTCCGGTTACATCACCGGCCAGCTGATCTCGGTGAGCGGGGGCGTATACACGCCATGACACAGGCGTCCGCAGGCGTGCGCTTACCCCTGCGGCAACCGGGCTGCGGTCTGCGCGATGACCGAGATGAGCTCCGACTGGCGGCGCAGTCCCGTCTTCCTGAAAATCGAATAGAGCTGGGTTCGGGCGGTCGCGCGCGTGACCCCGAGTACGCGCGCGGCCGCGTCGATGGTATCGCCGCGCACGAGCAGGGCCGCAAGCTCCGCCTCGGCCGGTGTCACGCCGAGCAACGCGCGGATCACCGCGGCAGGGACTGCGCTTCGATGATCGGGCCGGCTCACGTACACCGCGAGCAGTGGCGCGTGGTCCGAGCGCAGATCGGCCGGCGAGCGCAACGCGCGAAGGGCCACCGCGAGCGGCGGCGCCTCATTGCGACGCGGAACGACGATCACTTCGGGCAGGCTCATTGGCGTGCAGCGCGCGACATCCGGCGTGTTGCGGGACCGCTCGAGGATGCCGGCGAGCCGCTTGCGGGCGTCCTCGTTCGCGATGACCAGGTGATTGTTGCGAACGGCAATGCCGTCCTGCGACGCGAACAAGGCCTCGGCCATCTTGTTGGGCTGCGTGACGCGCATCTGCGAGTCGAGCAGGAAACTCGCCACACCGAGCTGGTCGAGCGCATCGTGCAGTTCGGTCTCTTCCACCTGCAGGTGATGGACCCGGTCGAAGATTTCGACTGCCTGGCGCAGGTGCGGAACGAGCTGCTCGACGATCCCGCGGACATCGGCTCCGAAGTCCCCGGCATCGATGCCGCGACAGAGACGCAGGCAGGCGGTGTAGCCCGCCGCGGTCCGCACGTCGGCATAGAGCACGAAGCCCACGCCCCAGGTGCCGCGCATGAAGTGCGTGTAATAGTCGTTGCGCTCGACTTCCTGGGCTCCGAAATACTCGTGCAGCGTGGTCACCTGGCCGTCAGGCACGTTGATGAAAGGGTCGAGCGCAAACAACTGGTCGCGGTAGGCGCTGTTGATCTCGGCCTGCCCGCCGACGGTGCTCAGGAGATTGACGGTGGGCGACCCGGGGGGGGACAGCATGATCAGTGTGCTGAGGCTTGCCGTTTCCCGTTTGAGCGACAGCAGGAAGCCTTGCCAGGGCGGCGACTCGATCACGCCGGCATACAGCTGCCTCACAAGTTCGGAAACCGTGGCGATGGGCTCGGCCATACAGCAAGTGCACGATGTCGGGGTCGGAGAGCAAGTATAGGCTCAGCCCGGACTGGATCGTCGCCAGGGCGTGCCGATCGCCCCAGCCGGGTCGGGACCCGCGTCATCAGGGGTGCACCGCAGCCGCGGAAAGTTTGAGCAACAACAGCTTCAGGGGAAAGCAATGACTTCGATGCGTGTTCGTTCAATGATCATCGCGGGTACCTGCTTCGCAGTGGGTGCCTTCGCGTCAGCGTCCAGCGCGAGCGCCCAGGCGCCCGAGCCGACGGAGGCGCAGGAGGCTGCGGGACAGCTCGTGGAAATAACGGTTACCGCCCGCCGGAAAGAGGAGTCGCTCCAGGACACCCCGGTCTCGGTCACGGCACTCGCCGGCCAGCTGCTCGACAAGCTGAATATCCAGGATGTCACGCAGGTCGCCGATTTCACGCCCAACCTCTCGATCTCGCACCAGCCATCGAGCACGACGGCCACTGCCGTGACGCTGCGGGGCATCGGGCAGACCGAGCCTGCGGCAACGGCCGAGCAGGCGGTCGGGCTCTATCTCGACGGCGTGTACATCGCGCGCACGGCGGGCGCCGTCTTCGATCTCGTGGACCTCGAACGCATCGAGGTGCTGCGCGGCCCCCAGGGAACCCTGTTCGGGCGCAACACGACCGGCGGCGCGGTTCAGCTGGTCTCGAAAAGACCGGCTGATGAGTTCGGCATCGAGGAGAAGCTGAGCTACGGGCGCTTCAACGACTGGTTCACGCGCACGCGGCTCGATACGGGCTACCTGTTCAACTCGTCGGTCAAGGCCACGGTCGCCTATCTGCATCGCCAGCGTGACGGCTATTTCGACAACACGCTCGCGCCGTCCGACAAGGACCCGGGCTCCTTCGACAACGACGCCCTCTGGGTGGGCCTCATGGGAGAATTCGGCGACAACCTGACGGCCTACTACACCTTCGACTGGAACGAGCGCAGCGGCGCGCCGGTGTTCTTCCAGATCGTGGCGGCGACGCCGGATGTCGCGGCCTACTACGGCAGCTCGCCCGGCTTCGGTGGCGCGCCGTTCGACGTGGGGCCCGAGCGCCGTGACCGCGGCCAGCAGGCGCCCTTCGACGGTCGCTTCAGGAGTGACTCCGAAACGGGTGGCCACAATCTCACGCTCGAGTACCGGGCCAGCGATGCGGTGACGCTGAAATCGATCAGCTCCTATCGTTCGTTCGAGCAGGACACGATCTGCAACCTGAGCGGCAATGGCGTCATGCGGGGCGTCGTGCTCGACCCCGTGACGTTCGCCCCCAGCGTCGAGGACCTCTACGGGCCCTACAACTGCCACAACGCGCCGCAGCGGCAGTTCCAGTATTCGGAAGAGTTGCAGCTGCTCGGCAACACCGGCCCGTGGAACTATGTGCTCGGCGCCTTCTACTTCTTCGAGCGCTCCGCCGAGTTCAACCATCAGCGTTTCACGTTCGTGCTGCCCGGTGGCATGGCCGCAATGAACCTCTCGCCCTTGTCGAGCTTTGGCGGCGAGACCGAATCGATCGCCGGGTTCGGGCAGGTGAGTTATCGCCCTCCGTCACTGGACGGCAAGCTCGAGTTTACGGGTGGCCTGCGGTATACGCAGGACGACAAGAAATTCTTCAATGGTGCCTTCCCGAACGATCCGGGCAGCAAGACCTTCTCCAACACGTCCTGGCTCGCGTCGGTGAACTACCAATTCACCAACGACGTGATGGGCTTTGCTCGCGTCTCGACAGGCTACAAGGCGGGCGGGTTTTCGCCGCGAGCGCCGTTCCTGTCGGCCTTCAAGCCGGAGAAGGCGACGGCCTACGAGCTCGGACTAAAGTCGGAATGGTTCGACCGCCGGCTGCGTACGAACCTGTCGCTGTTCCAGACCGACTACAAGGACCTGCAGGTGCAGCAGTTCCAGTCGGGTACCGGAGGTTCTGTCGGCTACACCGTGAATGCGGCCGAAGCGACATTCAGGGGCGTCGAACTCGAAATCGCAGCGGTGCTGGCCGAAGGCCTGACACTCGACGCCGCCTACGGCTATACGGACCCGAAGTATGACCGCTATCTGTTCCGGGATCCGGTGACGGACCTGATCAGCGATGTCGCCGATCAGGCGCGCTTCTCCGCCCTCGCCAAGTACAACCTGCACGTCGGCGCGGAATACAGCTTCAAGCCCTTCAGCGTCGGCCAATTCTCGGCGCGCGTCGACTGGTCCGAGCAGGCAGAGCGCTATTTCTACCCGCTCGACAACATCAACATCTTCAATGAACAGGTGAAGGACCCCGGCTCGGAGAACCTGCGTGCGAGGCTGGCGCTCTCCGAGATGCCGCTCGGCGACAACGGCACCTGGGAAGTTGCGCTGTGGGGCGACAACCTCACCGATCACAACAATGTCGGCTATGGCATCGATTTCGGCGGGCTGGGTTTCGGCGGGCTGTTCTTCACCGAACCACGTCGCTATGGCGTCGATGTCAGGCTGCGGTTCTGACTGCGGAGCGTCACAACGAGATGGGCAACTGGCAGGGGAAGGTCTGCGTCGTCACGGGCGCCGGCAGCGGCATCGGCGGCGGGCTCGCGCGGCACGCGGCCGGACGCGGCATGCACGTCATCGGCGTCGATGTGGATGACGCGGGCCTGAAGCACCTCGAGGAGACGCTCCGCGCCCGTGGGCAGTCGATCGAAGTACGTCGCGTGGACGTGCGTGACGAGCACGCGGTGGACGCGTTGGCGAGCCATGTGTTCGCGAAGCACGGCAAGGTCAACCTGCTGTTCAACAACGCAGGTGTCCTGGTCGACGGCAAGAGCTGGGAGCGCCCGGTGCGCGACTGGCGCTGGAGCTTCGACGTGAACGTCTTCGGCGTGATCAACGCGATCCGCAGCTTCGTGCCCCGGATGCTGCGCCAGGGGGACCCCGGCCGCATCGTCAACACGTCGTCCCAGGGGGGGCTCATGGGTGGGGGCACTTTCATGGGCCCCTACCAGGCGAGCAAGCACGCGGTGACCGTGATCACCGAGACGCTCTACAACGAGCTCGCGCTGGAGGATGCGCCGGTGACTGCATCCTGCCTGTGCCCCGCGGAGGTGGCCACGGGCATCTGGAAGTCCGATCGCCTGCGACCCGAGGCGGAGCGCAATCGCCTGGCGAGCGACAGCGAGCGGCAGTTTCACGATGCGGTGGCCGGCGCCGTCGAAAAGAGCATGACGCCCGATGCGTTCGCCGCCGAGGTCTTCGCGGCCGTCGACGCCGGCACGTTCTGGATCGTGCCGACCGATGCCTTCTTCAGGGGGGTGCTCGCGCTGCGCACGCAACGCGTGCTGGACGGACTGCCGCCGCCCGCAACCGCGGATGTCATGCAGACGTTCGAGCGCACGAAGGCGGGCTGACGCCCATGTCGGTGCGGGGAGCCTGGCTGAAGATACTCGCGGCAACCCTGCTTGCGATATCCGCGTGGCTCACGCTCGGCGGTGCCCGTCTCGTGACCCTCGGCGGCTCCTGGTACTACCTGCTCACGGGGCTCGCGACTGCTGTAGCCGCGGTGCTCATCTGGCGCGGCCGTCGGCTCGGCTTCTGGCTCTACCTCGCAACATTCGCAGCCACGGTGATCTGGGCGATTGCCGAAGTCGGACTCGGGTTCTGGCTGCTGGCCCCGAGAATCGGCTTGCCGCTCGTGTTTGCGCTGCTCGTGCTGCTCGCCATGCGTCGACCCGGGAAGCGGACCGCGGCATCGACGGCCCGCAGTGCGCTCGCGCGCGGGATAGCGATGTTCGCGATTCTCGGCGGGGCGCTCGGCGCCGTCTTCTTCTACGGGCCAGTCGCGCACACGGCGGTGGTGCAGGGAGCGGCGGCGCAGGCAACGGCGATCGCTGCGCCAACGATCAGCGACGACTGGCGGGCGTACGGGCGCACGAGCGCCGGTACACGCTATGCGCCCGCGGCCGAGATCACCCCCGCGAACGTGCATCGACTCGCAGTCGCCTGGACGTATCGGACCGGTGATCTGCCGCAGGCGTATCCCGGCAATACCGCGGGCTACATGTTCGAGGCCACGCCGCTCAAGGTCGGCCAC
>WBZY01000829.1_pt1 | contig 19999 bp, 18 predicted proteins | sample 5204191 | NCBI WGS metagenome assembly WBZY01 (sample SAMN12344363, study PRJNA552823) | activated sludge metagenome | biome: Activated sludge suspended growth; feature: Anammox Sidestream; material: Wastewater; isolation source: activated sludge from anammox sidestream of wastewater treatment...
CTGTTCGGCGTGGATCGTGATCGTGACGCGCTCATCCCCGGGCTTGTCGAACGGGTACACGTCGACGTTCATGTAGTGGCGCGCGATCGAGTTGACGAACGAGCGGTCCACGTCGTCCGTGAGTTCGGCAACACCCCTGATCTCCACATAGCGGTTCGGATTGTTGCGGTGTGGGATTGAAATCGCGATGCGCGGATCGGCGACCAGATTCCGGTATTTCTGGCGCGACTTCACCGTGCTGATGCGCACGTACTCGCCATCGAACATCGGGCTCACCGGAGTGACGGAAAGGCGCCCATCGGGGCGCAGTGTCGCCATGTGTCCGGTGGGGCGGTCCTTCAGGATATCGTGGCACTCTCTGGGGATGGGTCGGGTCCTGGGGAAGGTCATCGGGGCTCTCCCGTGCAACTAGTCAAGTCGGTTTACCTAATCGGCGAACGAAGCATATACTCCACCGCCATGGCACAAGGCAAGATCTGCGAGCGGGACCTCGAGCGATTCCGCAAGACCAACATCGGCCAGCCGCTCACCGAAATCGCCAAGGACTTCCAGCGACGCGTGCTGGCGACATTCTCCGAGCGGGGCCACACCGGGCTGCAGCCGGCGCACACCGCGGTGATCGCCAACCTCTCCCTCGAGGGTACGCGCCTCACCGAACTCGCGCGGCGTGCCTCGATCAGCAAGCAGGGCATGGGGCAGCTCGTGGACGAAGTGGAGCGCCTCGGCTATGTCCAGCGCGTGCCGGATCCGACCGACAGCCGCGCGAAAATCGTGCGCTTCACCGAGCGCGGTCGCCAGCTGATGGCCCATGGAGTCGAGATCGGTGAACAGGTCCAGCGCGAATATGCCCGCCTGATCGGGCGCAAGCGCCTGCAACTCCTGCATGGCACCCTCGAAGAACTCAAGCGCAGCCTGCGCGACAACGCGGCACCTCAGCCGCCCGCCCGCGCCCGACGACGTCCACGGAGCTAGCCGCATGACCACCCGCCCGGCGTACTTCGATCGTTACCAGACCATCCACTTCGAACGCACCGCGAGCGGCATCCTCACGATCCGCCTGCACAGCAACGGCGGGCCGGTCGTGTATGCGAGCGCGCATCACAACGACTGGGTGCATGCCTTCTTCGACATCTCGGCCGACCGTGACAACAAGGTACTGATCATCACCGGCACGGGAGAGGAGTTCATGGCGGTCGAGGCGTGGGACAAGCCCTACGACAAGACCGTGCACTGGGACCAGATCTACTGGGAAGGCAAGCGTGTCCTGCAGAACCTGCTCGACATCGAGATTCCGGTGATCGGCGCCATCAACGGCCCGGCGCACGTGCATGCCGAGATCGGCGTGCTCTCCGACATCACTTTGTGCGCCGAGCATGCGACCTTTCAGGATCTGCCGCACGTGCCCGGAGGTGTCGTGCCGGGCGATGGTGTGCACGTCGTATGGCAGGAGCTGCTCGGACCCAACCGCGGGCGCTACTTCCTGCTCACCGGGCAGATCCTCTCGGCGCGCGAAGCGCTCGAGCTGGGCGTCGTGAACGAAGTGCTGCCCCGTGAGCGGCTCATGGCGCGCGCCATGGAGCACGCCGAACAACTGCTGAAGATGCCCGAGGTGGCGCGTCGCTACACGCGCGTGGTGCTCACCGAGCGCCTGCGACGGCTCATCCAGGAAGGCACGGGCTACGGGCTCGTGCTCGAGGGCGCCGGCATCCAGGACGCCGTGCAGAATTTGCAGAAATGATCCCGGGACGGCATGGTGCCCGGCACGCCCCGCCCGACGCGAAGGAGCATGATGGCCGGACTGGAAGGACTGCGGGTCCTCGATATCAGCAGCGGTATTGCCGGGCCTTTCTGCGCACGGCTGCTCGCCGACGGCGGCGCCGAGGTGATGAGGATCCGGGAGGGCAGCGGTCAGCCAACCGGCCCGCGTGAAGCTTTCCTCGATCGGAACAAGCTTGGTGCCGTGCTCGACCTTCGCATGCCGCACGATCGCGAGCGCTTCGAGCGCCTGGTTGCCCGCGCCGATGTGATCGTCGAATCGTCCCGGCCGGGCACGATGCAGGCTCTCGGTCTTGGGTACGGGCAGCTTGCGGCAGTGAACCCGGGGATCATCGTCGCCTCGATCACCGGGTTTGGGCAGACCGGCCCGTATCGCCACCACGCGGCGGACCACCTCACGATCTCCGCGCTCGGTGGCTGGGTCTATCCGTTCGGTGAAACGGATCGCGAGCCGCTCCAGATCGGCTTTCCGGTGATGTTTCACATGGCGGGCATCTACGGCGCCATTGCGGTGCTGGCCGCCGTTCGTGGCAGACGCCTGGATGGCAGGGGGCAGCACATCGATGTCTCGTCGCAGGAGGCGTGCCTGAACATGCTCTCCTATCCGCAGGTGCTCGAGCAGTTCGGCTGTCCGCCCTTGCGGCGAAACATCTCGGCGGCATTGCAGAGCTTCTATGTACAGGCCAAAGGCGGCTGGATTGCCCTCAATCATCTGACGGCAAACCAGTGGGAGACGACCTGCGCGATGATCGGTGTGCCGCATCTCGCGGAGGATGCGAGCCTGCTGTGGAACCTCGACAGGAAGCGCGCGATCGTGCCGGAATTCATGGCCGCCGCGACTGAGTGGGCGCGGGACTTGACCCCGATCGAGGCCTTCTACGCCGCCCAGGAACTGCAGATTCCGGCCGGCATTCCCTACACCGTGAAGGATCTGCTGGAGTGCGACCAGTTGCAGGCCCGCGACTTCCTCGTGCGCGCCGCACAGCCCGGACTGGGCGAATTCGTGCTGCCGCGCGCCCCGTTTCCTTCCCGGTCGTGGCGCGCGGAGCAGCGTCCGGCACCGATGTCTGACGGGCTCGAAGATCCGGAGCGGGCGCCCGAAGGCGCCGCAGGCGTTTCCACGCCCAGCGCGGGCGGCGGGCTGCGGGCGCCGAAGGATCTCCTCTCCGGTGTCCGGATCGCCGACCTCACGCACTACCGCTCGGGCCCGAGCGGTACCTCGCTGCTCGGCGGGCTCGGTGCCGACGTGATCAAGATCGAGTCCATCCAGCGGCCCGACGGCTTTCGCTACTACAACACGGCCCGACCGCACGACCCCGATTTCCATGAACTCGGGTCCTATTTCAACGCCGCCAATACCAACAAGCGCGGCATTACCCTCGATCTGAACTCGCCCCGGGGCAAGGAGCTTTTCATCGAGCTCGTCGGCAAGAGTGATGTGGTCATCGAGAACTTCTCGCCGCGGGTGATGCGCAATCTCGGTTTCGACTACGGGCGGCTCGCGCAGGTCAATCCCCGGCTCATCATGGTCTCGATGTCCTGCTTCGGGCACTCCGGCCCCTGGCGCGATTTCGTCGGCTTCGGCTATGTGTTCGATCAGGTGGGCGGGGCCGCCGCGGTGTCGGGCTACGAAGGTGGCCCGCCGACACACATGATGGCCGCCTCGGATGTGACCTCCGGCATCATGGCCGTGTACGCCATCCTGCTCGCCCTGGAGGAGCGGGAGCGAACCGGGCGCGGCCAACTGATCGACATGTCGCAGGTGGAGACACTGGCGTTTCTGCTCGGTCCCGAGATCATCGAATACCAGCTCACGGGTGCGATCCGTCCACGGATGGGCAACCACGATCCGCAGTTCGCCCCGCACAATGTCTATCCGTGTCGCGGCGACGACGAGTGGGTGAGCATCTCCGTCGAGAGCGACGAGCAGTGGGCCGCGCTCGCCGCAGGGATCGGCATGCCGCAATGGGCACAGGATGCCCGCTTCGTCAGCGCGTCGGCCCGCAAGGCTCATGAGCGCGCGCTGGATGAGGCGCTCGCGGACTGGACGCGCGGGCGTGACAAGCGCGAGGTCATGACGATGATGCAGGCGCTCGGCATCGCATCGGGCGCGGTTCTGAAACCCATGGAACTGCTCGACGACCCGCACCTCGAGGCGCGCAACATGCACAAGAGGATGACGCGGGCCTTCGCAGGCGAACATCGTTATCCGGAGTTTCCCATCCGCTTCTCGGATGCGGTCTGCGGACAACGCACTGCCGCGCCCACGCTCGGGCAGCACAATGAAGAAGTACTGACCGGATTGCTGGGGGTATCGCCCGGGGAGCTCGCGTCGCTGCGGGAATCCGGGGTGATCGGCAACCGGCCGGCAAAGGCTTAGCCCGGGCGGGGGCAGGCAGGAGGCGAACATCGTCCGATTGGAGGTTTCGGGCGGGTGCTTCGGCCGATAACTTGGACTTCACAATCCGGGTGGTGCAATGTGTGCCACCCGACCCCGTGCGCGACCCGATCCAGCAGGACAGTGCCCATGAGCGGACCATTGCATACCCCCCTGTGCGACAAACTCGGCATCGAATATCCAGTCGTCGCGTTCACCCACTGCAAGGACGTTGCGGTTGCAGTGATCAACGCGGGCGGCTTTGCGGTGCTTGGCGAAGCCATGCACTCACCGGATCACATTGCGGCTGACATCAAGTGGATTCGTGACCGCATCGGCGGCAAGCCGTTCGGGATCGACCTCGTGCTGCCCGCCTCGGTGCCGGAAGAGCGGACCGTCGAGCAGCTGCTCGCCGAGATTCCGCAGGAGCACCGCGACTTCGAACAGAAGGTGAAGCGCAAGTACAACGTGCCGGATCCGAAACAGGCGCCGGACCTGCATATCTGGGGTGGCCTCGACCAGAAGCGCGCTCTGGCCCAGGTCGAGGTTGTCTTCGACGAGCGGGTGCCGGTATTCGCCTCGGGCCTCGGCTCGCCCGCGTTCCTGCTGAAGCGGGCGCATCAGCTCGGCATGCAGGTGTGGGGGCTCGTCGGCAAGCCGAAGCAGGCGAAGAAGCAGATTGCCGCGGGAACGGATGTGATCATCGCCCAGGGATTCGATGCGGCGGGGCATACCGGCAACATCGGCACCTTCTCGATCGTGCCGCAGATAGCCGATGCCGCACGCGCCGCTGGCGTGCCGGTGCTCGCGGCCGGTGGCGTGACCACGGGCCGGCATCTGGCCGCAGCGCTCGTGCTGGGTGCTTCCGGCGTATGGACTGGATCACTGTGGCTCGCCTCGCGCGAGTCAGACGTCAATCTGCCGCTCAAGGAGCGCCTGATCGAATCAGAGACCGACGACACGGTGTACTCGGACTGCATCTCGGGCTATACGATGCGTACGACACGCTGCCCCTGGCACGACGAGTGGCTCGGTCCCGAAGCGCCGGAAGTACTGAAGCCGCCCTTGCAGATGCTGCTGTCGGCCAATTACATCCAGGGATCGCTCGACTACCAGCGCAAGGACCTCATGACCGAGGCGGCGGGGCAGGGCATCCACTATGTGACCGAGATGAAGCCGGCGCGGCAGATCCTTTCCGATCTGGTAGATGAGGCACTCGATGTCTTCGATCGCTTCGCATCAGCCTGACGAGGCGGCGCTGGCCATCGCCAGTCGCGATGGCTTCGACGCTGCGATGCGCGGGCGCCGGGCCGAGTGCGATGGCGGCAAGGGGATCGAAGGCACGCACTTCGCGGGCCGGCAGGAGTTTGCCGGCGTGCTCACCGGGCATTTCCGCGATTTTGGTGACTACCCGTGGCGCTGGTACCTCATGACGGATTTCACGCGCAAGCCGACCGGTTTCACGCAGGAGGCCGTGTGGTGCGACGCCGGCAACCTCATCATCGAAGGTGAAGAATAGGGCCATGCGAATCGTAGTCTGCGTCAAGGAAGTCCTCGATCCGAACGCCGTCAACAATCTGGCGCTGGCGGGCAAGCTCCGGATCGGCAGCGACGGGCGCACGCTCGAAGTGGCGGCCGTGCCGCGGCTGATCAATGGTTACGACGAGCAGGGCATGGAGATCGCGCTGCGCATTCGTGACGCAGGCAACACCTGCAGGATCGTCGCGGTGTCGATCGGTCAGGATTCGCAGTCCGTGCTGCGGCACTGCGCCGCGCTCGGTGCTGACGAAATCGTCGCGATCGACCCGGCTGGCCTCGAGCTCGACTGCGAGGCGGTAGCCAAAGTGCTCGCGGCCTACATCAAGAGCAGCGGCGGCGCGGATCTGGTCCTGTGCGGCCGGCAGGCTTCCGACGATGACCAGGGCGTGGTGCCGGTGCTGCTGGCGGAGAAACTCGGCCTGCCAGCCGTGCTCTTCGCCCGCGCAGCCGAGGTCTCGGGTCGCACGCTCAGCGTGACCTGCGTAACCGCCGATGGCGATGAGGTCGCGCAAGGCGCCTTGCCGGCCCTCGTGACGGTCAGCAACGAGGTGGGCGTGCCACGGTTTCCGACGGCGAAGGCCAAGATGGCCGCGCGCAAGATGGCGCCCGTCGCGGTCAGCCTCAGCGGGCTCGGCCTGTCGGCCGCCGATCTGGCGCCATCCGTCGAGCTGGTGCGCCAGCAGCTTCCCGTGGTCAACGGCAACTGCCAGTTCCTGAAGGGCTCGGCGGCCGAAACGGCACGCCAGCTCATCGACCGGCTGCGTGCCGACGGAGTCGTTTAGCAAAATGGCCATCGAACTGCGGCAGTCGTTTCAGGTGCGGGCACCCATCGAGGCGGTCTGGGCGTTCCTGCTCGACCCGCAGAATGTCGTCGCCTGCATGCCGGGCGCGTCGCTCACGCAAGTCATCGATGACAAGAGCTTTGTCGGCGCCGTGAAGGTCAAGGTCGGCGCGGTGACCGCCCAGTATCAGGGGACGATCACCTACACCGGTATCGACGCCGCCGCGCGGGTGGTCACGATGCTGGCCGAGGGCAAGGAGCGCGGTGGCGGTACCGTCAAGGGCACGATCGTCAGCCGACTCTCGAGCACCGAGGGCGGCGCCGTGACGAATGTCGAGACGAGCTCCAGCTTCGACCTCACCGGGAAGATCGTGCAGGTGGGTCGCGGGATGATCGAAGGCATCTCGGCGCAGATCATCAAGATGTACATCGGGAATGTTCGCGCGATGCTCGAGCCGATCGCCGCTGCAGCGGCAACGGCCGCGCCCGGCGATGCGACGGCGGCTGCCGGCCAGCCTGCCGCTGTGACGCCACCGCCGGCGAGGCAGGAGTCGATCAACATCGTTGCCGTGGTCGCAAAGACGCTCTGGGAGAGCGTCAAGGGCTTCTTCAAGCGCCTGTTCGGAAAGAGATCGTCATGAGCGTAGTCGTCTGCAGCTGGGGAAACGTCGCCGAACGCGGCATCGAGGAGGTGCTGACGGCAGCCCGTGCGTACAGTGTTGCCGCCGGATTGCCGCTGCGCTGGGCAGTTGCGGGAATGGACCGGGACACCGCGTGTGCGCTCGCGTCCCGCTACGGCGTTGCCGCCGTCGATGCCATCACGCATCCGAAGCTGCAGGGCTTCGCTCCCGACGCACTCGTCGAGGCGTTCACGCAGTACTGCGCCAAGGCGCAACCGGCGCTCGTGCTTTTCAACCAGACGGCTGCATCGCGCCTCGTGGCGCCGCGGCTTGCCAGCCGGCTGGGTGCAGCCGTGGTCACGAATGTGTTTGCGCTTCAGCACGAAGCCGGTGTGCTGCAGGCATCGGCCACTGCCTATGGCGGCGATACGCAAGTCGTCTATCGCATGCCCTCCAGGATCAACGTCGTGTGCCTCGTGCCGACAACCCTTGCGGCAGAACCTGCGGCCTCCGCCAGCGAACCCGCCTGCAATCAGGTCGATGTCGATCTCGGCTCGATCGAAGAGCGCTTCAAGGTCAGCTCGGCGCCCAAACCCGAGGGGCCACGCCTCGAGGACGCCGAAATCATCGTCAGTGGCGGCCGCGGTCTCGGCAAGGCCGACAATCTCGCGCTCGTCAGGGATCTCGCGTCGGCGCTCGGCGGCATGTGGGGCGGTTCCCGTCCGATCGTCGATGAGGGCTGGATCGATTCCTCGCGGCAGGTCGGCCTCACCGGCAAAGTGACGCGGCCACGCCTGTACGTCGCGGTCGGTATTTCCGGCGCGAGCCAGCACATGGCGGGATGCTCTGCCGCGAAGACGATCGTCGCGATCAACAAGGATCCGGACGCGGCGATATTCAGGTATGCAAGCTATGGCATCGTCGGCGATTGCCTCGAGGTGATGCCGGAACTGATCAAGGCCGCCCGTGGTGGCTGAGGGAGAAACACAAGTGGTCCAGTCCGAGCCGTGTGTTGCGGGACTCTTCGTCGCCGAGGGGGGCGCGAGGGTTCTGGGGTCGAAGTGTGCAGGATGCGGCACGCCGTACTTTCCGAAGGCGGCCAGCTGCCACAATCCTGCATGCCCGGGATCGAAGATGGAGCCGTGCGAGTTCGGCGGTCGGGGCAAGGTGTGGAGCTATTCGGTGGCGAATTTCCCACCGCCAAGCCCGCACAAGTACGACAAGCCGTTCAAGCCCTATGCCATCGCCGTGGTCGATCTCGACAGCGGGCTGCGGCTCGTCGGGCAGATGGTCGACCCGCCGGAAGCCATGACGGTCGGTGCGGCCGTGGAGCTGGTCATCGACACGCTGTATCACGAACAGGACAAGGCTTTCACGTCCTGGAAATTCAAGCTGGTCTGAGCTGCGGGGAGCACGAAAATGCAGGAAGTCGCCGTACTGGGCGTGGGACTCCATCGCTTCGGCAAGACCGGAGACGATATCGTCGGCAACAAGTCCGTGACGGAGCTGTGCCGTCACGCGGTGGACATGGCGCTGAAGGACGCGGGTGTCGCCTGGCGGCAGGTCGGAGCCATCGCGGCGGCCAGTTCGCGCTTCTCGGGCGGCAAGGGCTGGGGGCTCAACGGCAATGACGTGGTCGAGGACATCGGCTCGACCGGCATCCCGGTCTACAACATGTCGGCGGGCTGCGCCGCGGGCGGCAACGCATTCAACGTCGGCTATTCCATGGTGGCCGGTGGGTTGTATGACATCGTCCTCGTGGTCGGCGGCGAGGTGATGCCCAAGGGCATGATCCAGACGTCGGGCAACGAGGAGGTCACCGATCCGGAGTTCCTGCGCCAGCGCTGCATCGGCTTTCCCGGGCCGTCGTTCTGGGCGACCCTCGCGCGGCGGCGCATGCACGATTACGGCACCACCGAAGAGCAATTCGCCCAGGTCACGGTCAAGGCCCGCAAGAACTCCGTTGGCAACCCTCACGCGCGCTTCCAGAAGGAAATCACGCTGCAGGACGTGCTGGCCTCGCCGTACGTCAGCAACCCGCTGCGCCTCTTCGAGATCTGCCCGGTGTCAAACGGCGCGGCCGCGGCGATCATCTGTTCGAAGCGCAGGGCGAGCGAGTTCACGAAGAACCCGGTTTGGGTGGCCTCGAGCGCCGTGGCGACGATGACCTTCGAAGACTCGTTGCCGCGGGGTCTTGCCGGCCCCGTGCCGAGCGGGCCGAGTTTTCACACCGAAGTGAAGGGCGCGGTGAGCAACGCGTTCGAGCGCGCGGGCATCGGTCCGAAGGACGTGAGCTTCACCGAACTGCAGGACAACACCTGCTACTACGAGCTGGCCTTCCCGGAAGAATGGGGTCTGTGCCAGCCCGGGGAGTCCGAGCGGCTGGTGGCAGCCGGTGAGACCACGCCGACCGGGCGGATGCCGATCAACCCTTCGGGTGGTTTCGTTTCGTTCGGCGAGGCGACGACCGCGATGGGCGTGTTCCAGATCGCCGAGCTCACCTGGCAACTGCGGGGCCAGTCCGGCGCGCGGCAGGTTCCGGGCGCCAAGGTGGGTCTTGCGCAGACGAACGGTCTCGGCGGCAACGCGACGGCGGCTATACTGAAACGCTGATGAAGCGTTGAAGTCGGGCGCGCCAGCGACGGCGCGCCGCTACTGCTGAGGCACCCATCGTGTACGACATCGGCGCGGTCAACTATGCCATCCTGACTGTCCTGCTGATTGCCGCAGGCGTCGCCGTCGTGCTCGGTCTGCGCGATATCCTGCGGCGCACGGCGGCGGATCGCGCATCGTTCGGCCCGCTCAACTGGCGTTCGTTCTTCTTCCGGGGCGTCCTCCTGTCGCGCCTTTTCAAGCGGCCGGCATCGGGCATTGCGCACGCGCTGCTGTTCTACGGCGCGCTGCTCGAGATTTTCGGCCATGCGGCCTATGCATTGAGTTTCGTGGGGGTGCCGGTCTATTCGGGCTGGTTCGGTTTCTACGTGATGGAGCTCGGGCGTGAACTCGGCGGCATTGCGATGCTGCTCGGCATCCTTTTCTTCCTGCTGCGGCGCTCGATGCCGCCGGAGCGGCTCACGGTCGGCAAGGCACGTCGCGGATTCGTCGCGATGGAGGTCCTGCTGCTGCTCGTCATTGCCGCCGGTTTCGTGGCCGAGGCCTTTCGCCTCGCCTTGCCCGATGCCGTGACCGCGGGTGAGTTTCTCGGTCGGGCGGCCGCCCATCTCGTCCGGCCCCTGGGCGGTGAGCTGTTCGGTGACAGCTATCTTGCGATGTGGTGGTTTCACGGCCTGCTGGGGCTCACCTTCATCGTGCTCATTGCACGCACGCCGATGTCGCACATGCTGCTCGGCCCGATCAATTCGGCGCTCGCGCGGCAGCGCCCCGGGGTGATGTTGCCGCCGGTCGATTTCGATGCCGAAGAGCCGGTGCTCGGCGCCGAGAAGCTCGCCGACCTGCCGTTCAAGAACCGCTTCGACTTCGAGGCGTGCCTGTGGTGCGGGCGCTGCCACGAGGTGTGTCCCGCCGCGCAGACGGGCAAGCCACTCTCGCCGAAGAAGATCATGCTGACCTGCGCCGAGTTCCAGCAGGAAGGGCGGATCGACGACCCCGCGCTGATCGATGCGCTGGGCGAGGAGGCGCTCTTCAGCTGCACATCGTGCATGGCCTGTGTCGAAGAGTGCCCCGTGTCGAACGATCCGGCCGAGGTGATCATGCATTTCCGCCGGCGGCTCGTCATGGACCGTTCCGAGATGCCGGAGGTCATGGCGAGTGCGAACCGCAACCTCGAATCGCGCGGCCACCCGTTCGTGGGTACGTCGGCCAACCGCGACGACTGGCGGCGGGGCCTCGACGTGCCGTTCTTCGAGCCCGGGAAGACCGAATATCTGCTCTGGATCGGGTGCTCGGTAGCCTTCGAGGAGCGTGCCCAGCAGGTCGCCCGCGCCATGGTGCGGATCCTGAACACCGCAGGCCTCTCCTGGGGCATCCTCGAGGAATCGCGCTGCACGGGCGATCCGGCCAAGATGATGGGCAATGAGCTGCTGTTCGTGGAGCTGGCGCAGGCGAACATCGAGGATTTCCAGCAGGCACAGGTCGGCAAGGTCATCACGATGTGCGCACATTGCTTCAACAGCTTCGACCGCTATTACCCGGAGCTGGGCGCGAACTGGCAGACCATTCCGCATACCGTGCTGATCGACCGGCTGATCCGCGAGGGCAAGTTGGCTGTCACGCGCGATGCGACGCAAAAGATCACGTTTCACGACCCGTGCTATCTCGGCCGGCACAACGACATCATGGATGAACCACGCGGTGTCGTGGCGGCGTTGGGCGAACTGGTGGAGATGCCGCGCAACCGCAAGGACAGTTTCTGCTGCGGCGCCGGCGGCGGAAACTACTGGTCGCGCGAAGCGGGCACGGCGCGGATCAGCGACGTGCGGGTGGCTGAGGCCTTCGATACGGGCGCGGACAAGATCGCGACCTCCTGCTCGTTCTGCCTGCTGATGCTGAGTTCGAGCTCGGCGAAGCACACGGAGCAGCGCAAGGTCTTCGACATCGCGGAGATCGTGGTTGAATCATTGCAAGACGGAAACAGGACATGACGCTGAAACTTCCAGAAACCTTCACCTACGAGAAGCGCGGCAAGATCGCGCTGATGACGTTCAATCGCCCCGAGGCAGCCAACGCGCTGACGCGCGAAATGCTCATCGGCATGGACGCGGCATTCGACGATTTCAATGCTGACCCGGACCTGCACGTCGCAATCCTCACCGGGGCAGGTGCCCGTGCCTTCTGCGCGGGCATGGATATCAAGACCGCGCTGCCTGCAGTGGCCGCCGGTGACTCGATGGGCTACGAGGATCCGGTGAAGCGGCCGTTCCAGACGATCTACAAGCCCATCATCGCGGCGGTCAATGGCATCTGCATGGCGGGTGGCATGGAGTTCATGCTCGGAACCGATATCCGCCTCGCCACGGAGAGCGCGACCTTCGGCCTGAGCGAGGTGCGTTGGGCCGTGATTCCGGTGGGGGGCAGCCACATCCGCCTGCCGCAGCAGGTTCCCTGGGCCGTGGCGATGGAAATGCTGCTGACCGGCGCCAGCATCGACGCCCGGCGCGCGTACGAGGTCGGTCTCATCAACCGGATCGTGCCGGCGGACCGGTTGCTCGACGAAGCGTTTGCGCTGGCAGAGAAGATTTGCGCCAACGGCCCGCTGGCGGTGCGTACGGCCAAGGAGATCGCGGTGCGCGCGCTCAACAACGAGCCGAATTTCGTGCTGGAGAAGGCGATCGGTGCGCGGGTGTTCTCTTCCGCGGACGCAAAGGAGGGGCCCAAGGCCTTTGCCGAGAAGCGCAAGCCCGACTACAAGGGCCGGTAGTCCGATTGGACGTCGCCCCTCGACGGGAGTGGGCGGTACGTTGGCGTAACGGTGGCGCGGCTTCGACCGCGCCTGATGCCGCGCTGCGGCTCGACCTGTTTCCGGAGTCAAGGCATGGATTTTGAATTCAGCGGTGAAGAGCAGGCATTCCTGCGCGAAGTGGATCAGTTCCTCAAGGACAACCATGATCCCAAGGCCATGGATGTCACGCGCGAGAACATGGCGCAGGTGTGCGATACGCCGGAGCGGCGTGCGTTCATGGGCAAGGTCGCGCGCAAGGGCTGGCTCGGCATCACCTGGCCCAAGGCCGTCGGCGGCCAGGATGGCGAGGGCTTCTATGAGTTCCTGCTGAACGAGAAGCTCTCGTCGGTCGGTGCACCGCAGATCGGCAAGGGCGTCGGCATCATCGGCAAGACACTGATCCGTGTCGGCTCCGAGAAACTGAAGAAGGAATTCCTGCCGCAGATCCTCAACGCGAAGATCGAGTTCGCGGTCGGCTACTCCGAGCCGAGCGCCGGCTCTGACGCGGCGGCCATGCGCCTGAAGGCCGAGCGCAAGGGCGATGGCTGGGTGCTGAACGGCCAGAAGGTCTTCACGACGTCGGCACACTTTGCCGACTGGTACTGGGTCGGTGCGCGCACGAATCCGGAAGCGCCGAAGCACCACGGCATCTCGCTCTTCCTGATCCGCATGGACGATCCGGGTCTGACCATCCAGCCCATGTACACGATGGGCAGTGAGCGCACCAACGCGGTTTTTTTCGACAATGTGTTCGTGCACGACGATTACCGTGTGGGCGAGCTCGGCAAGGGGTTCCAATACATCGCGGAGGCGCTCGACATCGAGCGCTTCACGATGTTCACTTTCTCGCCGATCCGCGGGCGGGTGGAGCTGCTCTGCGACTTCGTGCGTGACACCGTGCGCGACGGCAAGCCCCTGAAGGATGACCCGGTCATCCGCCAGAGGGTGGCACAGCTTGCGACCGAGTGCGAAGTGGGCCGTCTGCTCGGCGTGCGTTTCGTCGATGCGGCGCTGCACTCCGCCAAGACACCGACCATCGAGGCGTCGGAGTACAAGCTCTATGCGACCGAACTGTCACGGCGGGTGGCCGACGCCACGATGGACATCGTCGGGCCGGGAGCGCAGCTTGCGCTGGGTACTGAAGATGCGCCGCTCAAGGGCCGTGCCGAGAGCTGCTACACGTATACGGTGATCGACACGATAGGTGGTGGTTCTTCGGAGGTACAGAAGAACATCATCCCCAAGCGCAAGCTCGACCTGCCGAAGAACTTTTGAGGCCGACAACCCCCTTTTTCCGAGAGCAAGCCCATGGATCTGAAATTTACCGACGAGCAGCGCATGCTGCGTGAAACGACGCGCGACCTGTGCCTCTCGCACTGCGGCGTGGATGTCGTGCGCAAGATGGAAAATGATCCGCTCGGGGTGCCGTCGGCGCTCTGGCAGAACATGCGGGAGATGGGTCTGCTCGGGATCCTCCTGCCGCAGGACTTCGGTGGCATGGGACTCAACATGCTCGACTGCGCCGTGATCTACGAGGAGTTCGGCCGGGCGCTGGTTCCCGGGCCGCATTTCGGGACTGCGGTAATGAGTGTGCTCGCGATCCGCCGGGCAGGCAGTGCCGCACAGCAAAAGGAGCTGCTGCCGAAGATCGGCAGCGGCGATACGATCATCGTTCCCGCATGGCTCGAGCCGGACAACGGTTACGGTCCGGAGGGAGTGCGTCTCAATGCCACACGCACGGCGGGAGGCTATCGGCTCGACGGCATCAAGCGCCATGTCTTCCATGCCAAGGCGGCCCAGAAACTGCTCGTGCTGGCGCGAACCGGGACGGCGGCCGAGGACATCGATTTGTTCCTCGTCGACACGAATTCGAAGGGTGTGACGCTCGAACAGCAGCGCTCCATGGCGTCCGACACACAGTACCGGGTCAGCTTCCAGGGCGTGGTGGTGCCGGAGGCGCAGCGCCTTGGCGCCGAGCGAAGTGGCTGGCGCGCCTGGTCCGAAGCCCTGCACGAAGGGATCATCCTGCTTGCAGCCTATGCAGCGGGCGGGGCCGAGCGCGCGCTCGAGATCACCGTGGAATACTCGAAGAACCGCGAGCAGTTCGGCAAGCCGATCGGCTCGTTCCAGGCGCTGGCGCACTACATGGCGGACGCATCGCCCGTGATGGAGGGAGCCAAGATTCTGGTGTACGAGGCGGCGTGGGCCAGTTCCACGGGCCGCGACACCAGGCGCCTCGCCCCGATGGCGAAATTGTTTGCCTGCAAGGCGTTCCGGGACATTACCGCGATGGCACAGCAGGTCCATGGCGGCATCGGGTTCACGCTCGACTACGACATCCAGCTCTACTATCGCCGGGCCAAGCAGTTGCAGCTGAACTGGTGGGACTCGCGCTACCTCGAGGGACTCATCGCGGCTGACGTGCTGGATCGCGGCTTGCCGCGGACGATTCCGGATCCGTTTTCGGTATGAGCCTGCCGGAGGCGCCGGCGAGAGTATCCGGCGCGGGCGCACTGGCCGGCATCAAGGTCCTCGATTTCGGACAGATGGTCTCCGCGCCTTTCTGCGCGAAGTTGTTCAGCGACTACGGCGCCGACGTGATCAAGGTGGAGCCGCCGGCGGGCGAAGCGGCGCGCCGGGCGGGTCCCTTCCCGGGTGACAGGGCTCACCCGGAGAAGAGCGGGCTCTTTTTCATCAACAATACGAACAAACGGGGCGTGACCTGCGATGTGTCGGTTCCGGAAGGTCGCGAGCTGTTCACAGGCCTGCTGCGCTGGGCGGACGTATTGATCGAGAACAACCTGCCGCGGCAGATGCGCGAGTGGAATCTCGGTTACGCGCAGTTGCAGGAGATCAACCCCCGCCTCGTGGTGATCTCCATCACGCCGTTCGGCCAGACGGGTCCGTACAGCGCCTGGAATGGCTACGACCTCAACGCCTTCCACCTCTCCGGTGCGAGTTCCCGCTACTGCGGCCGGCCGGGAGAGATGCCGCTCGAGCACGGCACGTTCTCCGCGGACTATTTTGGTGCGATCGCCGGCGCCGCGTGGGGCATGGCTGCGATGTTCGGCCGTGACCTCGTGGGTGGTGGCCAACAGGTCGATGTCTCCTGCGCCGAGGCCATTGCGGCAGCCTTCGTCGGCGGCCAGAACATCGGCATGGCTGCGCAGGAGGGTCGCTTCGACCTGCGCACCGGCGTGGGCATGCCCCTCGGCGCGCCGGCCACCATCGTGCCCTGCAAGGACGGTCACGTGTGGATGCTGGCGCTCGAGCGCGGTCAGTGGGAAGGTCTGCGCAAAGTCATGGGCGACCCGGAGTGGGCACGCCTCGAGATGTTCAACGACATGTATGTGCGCGCCCAGAATGCCGACATCATGTACTCCTTCATCGAGGAATGGACCGCGCAGCACACCAAGGCGGAGATCATGGAAAAGTGTCAGGCGGCTGGCTGCCCGATCACCGCCGTGTTCACCATCGAGGAAGCCGCGGGTCTCCCCCACCTGAAGGCGCGCGACTTTTTCGTCGACATCGACCACCCGGATCTCGGGCGGATACGCAACCTCGGGGCGCCGTTCAAGATGCCCGCAAGTCCCGGCGGACCGACTCGCCCGTCTCCCCGGCTCGGGGAGCACAATGATGAGGTCTATGGGCAACTGTGCTCCCTGCCCGCGGCGAGGATCGCTGCGCTGCGGGACAGGGCGGTGATCTGATCCCCATGAACCAGAAGCGCCCGCTCGAAGGTATCCGGATCGTCAACCTCGGCTGGGTCTGGGCCGGGCCGATCGTTGGTCAGACCCTGGCATTCCTGGGCGCGGATGTCCTCAAAGTGGAATCGCGCGAGCGCGTCGACATGATGCGCACCCTGCCACCGTTCGCCGAAGGCAAGCCGGGTCCCGACCGCAGCCTGTCCAACCACGCCGCCTGGGCAGGCAATGGCTCGGTGTCCCTGAATCTCAAGGAGAAGGAAGCGCGGCAGCTCGCGCTCGAACTCATTACCCACGCAGACGGGGTGGTGGAGAACTTCGGCCCCGGCGTCATGGAGCGGTTCGATCTCGGCTACGAGCGGCTGCGGCAGGCGAAGCGCGACATCATCCTGCTCTCGCTGCCCTCTGCGGGGCTCTATGGACCGCTCGAGCACGTGCGCACGTATGGCCTGAGCCTCACCTCGCTGACGGGCCTCGACAGCCTCGTTGGCTACAAGGGTGGTGGGCCGATTCCGTTCGAGAATGCCTTCGCGGATCCCATGGCCGGCATCTTCGGCGCCTTCGCAATGGTCGTGGCCCTGAATCACCGTCGCAACACCGGCCAGGGTCAGCATGTGGACTTCTCGCAGCAGGAAGGCATCATGCAGATGGTCGGGCCTGCCTACATGGACTACGTGCTGAACGGCCGGGTCGCAGGTCCCAAGAGCAATGAGCACCCGCTCGGCACCGCTGCGCCACACTCGGTGTTCCGGTGCCGCGGAGATGATCGCTGGATCAGCATCGCAGTGCAGACCGAGGCGGAATGGGCGGGGCTCGTGCGTGCGATGGGCGACCCGGCGTGGGCCCGCGACCAACAGTTCACGACCGCGCCGGCCCGCATCGCCCATATCGATGCGCTGCATGCGCGCCTCGCCGAGTGGACTGCCCCGCAGGAAGATCGTGCGCTGGCGGATCTGTTGCAACGACATGGCGTGGCCGCCGCACCCGTGTTGAATGTGGGCGACCTGCTGCAGGATCCGCACTACGCTGCGCGCAAGACCTTCATCGAGGTCGAGCATCCGCTCGGCTTCCGGGAGACGATCTACGGGGCTTACGTCAAGATGAGCCGTACGCCGGCCGAGGTTCGAACCGGTCCGATGATCGGCCAGGACAACGAGCGCGCTTTCCGGGAGATTCTCGGGCTCAGCGAGGAGCGCTATCGCGATCTCGTCGAGCGCAAGATCATCTACTGAATTTTGGGGATGGCATCCATGACTCACGAACTGAAAACCCTCAAATACGAACTGGACGACGGCGTTGGCACCATCACGCTCAACCGTCCCGAGAAGCTCAACGCCGCGAGCTGGCAGCTCGCCGAGGAGCTGTCGGGGTTGCTGTACCGCCTGCGGACCGAGGACACGGTTCGCGTCATTCTGCTGACCGGCGCGGGCCGCGCATTCTGCGCAGGCGGCGACGTCGAGTTCCTCGCCGGTGACGGCGATCACCCGTTGCCCGGCACCTCCGATCCCTCGCGCCCGATCCCGCGCTGGCAGCGCAAGTCACCGGGGGGTCCCTTCTTCGATGTGGCTCGCCAGATCATCGCCGTCGACAAGCCGGTGATTGCAGCCATCCAGGGCCACGCCGTCGGCGCGGGGCTCGCGTACGCGCTCGCCTGCGATCGCCGTTTCGGCGATACAACGACCAAAATGAGTGCCATCTTCACCAGCATCGGTGTCGCGCCTGACTGCGGGCTGTCCTATTTCCTGCCGCGGGTCGTGGGACTGTCGAACGCGCTGATGATGGTCGAGACCGGCAAGATCTTCAAAGCGGAAGAGTGCCTGAAGCTCGGGCTCATCGATGAACTCGTGCCGGAGGGCACGAGCCTCGCGGCAGCGCGCGAATATGCCGGGATGCTCGCGAAGCGGGCCAGCACGGCGGTGGACATGGGCCGTCGCCTGATCCACATGTCACTGCAGCACAATCTCGAGCAGATGTTCGATTTCGAGGGACACTACGGTGTTGCCGTGACCAACACCGCCGATGCCAAGGAGGGTACGACGGCCTTCCTCGAAAAGCGCAAGCCGGTGTTCCGCGGCGTCTGACGATCCGACCGGAGTATCGACATGCCTGCAAATAGCACCAACGCAACGCCGCTCGAAGGGCTGCGCGTCCTCGACGTGTCGACGATGCTGGCCGGTCCCTACGGTGCCACGCTGCTCGGTGACCTCGGCGCCGACGTGATCAAGGTCGAGTCGCACTTCGGTGACGACAGCCGTCGCCTCGGGGCGATGCGGGACGGCGAGTGCGGCCCCTTCCTCAGCCTCAATCGCAACAAGCGTGCCATCGTGATCGACATGCTGCAGCCACAGGGGCAGGAAGTCTTCGCGCGACTCGCGGCGACGACGGATATCATCATTTCCAATGTGCGCGAGCCTGCGCTCAGCAAGCTCGGTCTCAGCTACGAGCAGGTGAAGGTCCACCGGCCCGACATCATCTGGATCGGTGTCACGGCGTTCGGCCCTGATGGCCCGTATGCAGGCCGGCCCGGAATCGATTTCCTGACACAGGGCTACTGCGGGGTACTCGGGCTGAACGGCGAGCCGGGCGGTGGGCCCGTGCGCACCGGCTTTCCGGCAGTGGATGTCATCACCTCGCTCCTCGTCAGCAACGCGGCACTCGCGGCGCTGCGCGTGCGCGAACGCACCGGTCAGGGGCAGCGCATCGAAGTTTCACTGCTCGACGCCCTGATGCATGCGCAGGCCAGTTCCATCGGGTCGTATCTCGCGACCGGTGAACCCCCGAAGCGCACCGGCAACCGCAGCCAGTACTTCGCGCCGTCGGGCGTCTATCCGACGAAAGACGGCCGGCACGTGATCATCACGACGCCGAGCGAGAAGTTCTTCGGTCACGTCTGCCGGGCGCTGGGCGCCGACTGGGACAAGGATCCGCGCTTCCACGACATCGCATCGCGTCTGGCCAATCACGATGAGCTGGACCGCGTGATGTCCGAGCGCACCCGGCAGTTCAACCGGGACGAACTTGTCGAACGACTGATCGCCGCGGATGTGCTCACGGCTCCAATCAACGATGTCGAGGATGTCGTCAAGGATCCGCAGATCCGTCACAACAGGATGATCGTGCGGGTCGATCACCCGTTGCTCGGCGACCTGGACGTGACCGGTGTGCCGATCCGTTTCTACGGCACGCCTTGCAGCGTCGGCAAGCATCCGCCCATGCAGGGTGAACACACACGCGAAGTGCTGGCGTCGCTCGGCTACAGTACAGCGGAGGTCGACGGGCAGATCGCCGCCGGCGTGACCGCCGATCGACCGGAGATGTTGCGCAGGCGGAAGGAAAAGCAGGCGCGCAAGCAGGGTTCCGGGCGAACAAACGAGGCGTCGAAATGAGCGGTGTCCTGCGAGACATCACGGTCCTCGATCTGACGCGGCAATTCTCCGCGGCGCTCTCGGCCGCGTTTCTGGGCGACTTCGGTGCCCGTGTCATTCGTCTCGAACTGCATCCGGCAGACCGCAGTGAGGCGACGGGCCGCTGGAATCACGAGGCGGACCTGATCCATCGCAACAAGCGCTCGGTCGCGCTCAATCCTGCGACTGCGCGAGGTCGCGAGGTGCTCGCGGCCCTCGCTGCGAAGGCGGACGTCATCGTGACGGACTGGCAGCTCGACGAGCTGGCCGCCATCAGGCTCGATTACGCGGGCGCCAGCGCAGCGCGACCGGACATCATATTTGCGCGCTTGTCGGGCTTCGGGCCCGACGGACCGGACAAGGATCTGCCGGCCATCGATGAACTCGCGGCGGCCCGTAC
>WBZY01000831.1_pt1 | contig 19945 bp, 28 predicted proteins | sample 5204191 | NCBI WGS metagenome assembly WBZY01 (sample SAMN12344363, study PRJNA552823) | activated sludge metagenome | biome: Activated sludge suspended growth; feature: Anammox Sidestream; material: Wastewater; isolation source: activated sludge from anammox sidestream of wastewater treatment...
AAGACGATCGATAACGTGATCTTTGGCATCAAAACTCGACTTGACATCGAGAAGACTCTCGGTTTGTGATGCTCAAGTTCTCCCTAACCGAAGACGGTCATCACATCAAGCTCGACAGCTTCGATCTTAATTCTGAGCGAGCTAGCCTCTATTCCTATTTCAAGAAGAAGTCGAAGGCAGCTGCCTTCAATGTGATGGTCGATCGTGGTATCTGGGACGGATACGACAAGTTCATCACCAAGGACGGCAAGATCGGGATCGGCCTGTGGAAAGAAGTCTACAAGTTCGCCGAGACCTATGGTTTTGACTGTGAGATTGCCGGCATCAACGAGCAGCTGAGTCTCAACCTAGATCACGACAAGTATCTCAAGTACGTCTCGTCTCTCCTCTCTGGGGTGGTCGATGAGCGCGGGGGATCGATCGAGCCCCGAGACTACCAGGTCGAGGGAGCCTATCGGGCTCTCAAATACAGGTTCTGCACCCAAGAGCTCGCGACATCTGCCGGCAAGACTCTCATCTTCTACATCTACAACTCCTTCTTGAGGGACGCTAGTAAGGTGAGTCAAGTAGAGAAATCCCTGATCATCGTGCCGAACATCTCGCTCGTCGGTCAGACTGCCGAAAAGTTTGAGCTCTACTCAGTCGGCAAGCGACCGTGGCGGCTCTGTACTATCGGAGGTGACTCAAGGTTCAACGAGACCGATTTTGAGGAGAGTGAGCTCGTGATCTCAACATACCAGAGCTTGCAAAACCTGCCGAAAGAGATCTTTGAGAGGTTCTCGACGGTCAATATTGATGAGACTCACAAGAGCCGGGGCAACGTCATTCGAGACATCATTCGTTCCTGCAAGAACTGGAAGTACCGCCTAGGTCTCTCAGGTACCGTCAAGATCGACGAGGCGTTTTCTGACTTCTTTAGGGTCCAGGAAAACGTCGGTCCTCTGGTGATGGTCCTCTCTGCTAAGCATCTCATCGACCATGGCTACTCTCCAAACATCAAGATCAAGATCCTCGACCTAAAATACGACCAAAACGACCCATACCTTCAAAAGTACTGGGCACTCAAGCGAGACGGTCTCAACATGTACAAGAGTGCGAAGGACTATGGTCGAGACATGCTGTCTATTGAGCGAGGCTTTCTCTTTGAGAACAAGGAGCGACTAGATCTCATCAGTAATTTAGTAAAAGGCCTTCAGAAAAACACACTAATCCTCTTTTCTGACGTCAAAAACGGATACGGTAAGAGGATTCAATCTAGGATCCTCGAGTGGAACCAGCACACCTTCTACATCGATGGGGAGGTAGAATCTAGTGACCGTGATCGTTACAAGCAAACGATGGAATCACAGGATGGAGTCGTGATAGTTGCGAGCTTTGGAACTTTCAGTACGGGCATCGACCTTAAGAACGTTCACCACATCGTTTTTGCAGAGTCGACGAAGGCCGAGATCACGATCAGACAGTCGATCGGTCGAGGAATGAGAAAGCTAGCTGAGAAGAACAAGGTGATCATTTGGGACCTTGTTGATCAGCTCGACGGATACATGGTGAAACACGGCGCAAAACGCGAAGAGATCTATCGAGACCAACAGTTTGAGATCTCTAGGAAAGAGATCGATCTAGCCAAGAAGATCACCGATAGAGGGTGACAAAGTCCCCAAATTCTCGGTCAAAGATTTTGATGAGGTTCTCATAGTCTCCGCTCATCATCTCTTCAATCAGGATGTCTAGCGGACTTGGAGGGATGGGTAGATTCGCCTTCCTAGCTAGTTTAACCGACGCCTTATGGCCTTCCATCTCGTCTGAATGTAGTTGGCGGTATAGGTTTTTAGCCAATGCCATCAGGCTGAATGCATTGCCTTCTGGACTAGAGAGGTCGATCTCTATTCTCTTCGACATCTCTTCTCTCGGTCGGATCGCCATCTCATTCACTGGTTTTGCGATCTCAGAAAGGGCCGAATGGATCCAATCCATTGAGTAACCGTCCTCAAAGGAGGAGTTGATCCCGGTCTCTAGCTCTCTCAATGCGATTGCTACACCAGAGCCCTTCTTAAATCTAGGAACACTGGATTCATCCTTAAAATCAATGTTACCATAGTAGTTGTCTAAAAGCACGCGGATCGCGGTCTCAACATCCTGGCCTGAAGCTCCTCTGGTCTTTGCCCTCTCAATAAAGTCAAAGAGGGTCGCCTTTGGGGTCTTCGAGCCAGAATACTGCTCGTTGATTTCGATCTTAGTATATGGCTTGATGTGTTTCATTCCCATGTGTCTTTGAAGACCCAATCAGTAAAGTCGGTCCTATCTAATCTTTCCTTGGCCTTTCGTCTGAGCCACTCATCTAAGCTTGGATCGTTTGACAGTCGGTCCAAGACATCAACATCGATCTTTCCTGGACTGTTAAGTAGCTTCATCTTCAAGTCAAGATTCTTTCCATCCGCTATCTTGACCTGAAGATCCTTGGCGAGATTTGGCTGATCTAACGCTAGTTCTCCTAATAGGTACCAGTCTCCTTCTTTCGCTAGCTTCAACTGCATCGCATCTGACAAGTCATATTCTCTAGCGATATTCAACCTTAATCGAGCGCCGGTCGTTCCTCTAACGCGATTGATGAGAGATAGAGCCCTATCGTTGAGCTTATTCGACTTCAACAGCGCCTCTAGGTGAGTCCGATACGATCTATCGGAATCAGTATTTTCTAGGTTCACAATCTTTTTTGTTAGCTCATATAATAATCCCGGCGTCACATTCGGATTCAGTGAGATCGCAGAGGTGATGAAGCTAGACAGGGTAGGCTCTTTTTTCGCGATCTCCCGCAAGACCTCTTCAGTGGAGTTTGGGTTTTCTGCCACCTGCCATCTGACCTCATGGGTTACGTCTTTTGCTAGCTTTAGCAAAGCGTCTGCCTGTGTCTTGGGATGATCTGCAACGTCTCTTCGAACATCATCGTCTTCGTGTTCAGCAATGATGCTGAGCAGGTCAGCGTCTATGTGTTTGCTGCGCAGTAGGTTTTTCGGGACATCTGGCACAGGATCCCTTGCCAACATCTCCAAGATGTCTCGAGGAACCTCATCATACTTAATGACAGAGTTTCGGTCCTGCCAGTCTGGGCTCGTGGCCAACGATCGCTGGTCCGAGCTCTCATAGAGGGCATCCTTAAATCCCTGGTATTTGAGAAGGTATCCCACGCTCCTTTATTTATCGACCGTTAAGCTTCTCAGAAGCCTCAATGCTGTCGAAGATCTCCTCAAGCTTCTTGATGATCGGGTGACGAACAATGTCGTCTCGACCCAATTCCACGACGCCGATCCCTTCGATGCCTGTGAAATGCTCTATCAGGATCTCAAGAGCGCTCTTTTCTCTCTTGTTGACCGACTTTTGCTTGACGTCTCCAAGAAAGACCATCTTTGAATTGGTGCCAATCCTAGTGATGAGTGTGCGTAAGTTGTCCTTTGAGATCTGCTGTGCCTCATCGATGATGACGATCGAGTCGTCAAGAGTAACGCCTAGAGCAAATTTGATCGGTAGGATCTCAATAGCTCCAGAGTGCTTGAGATCTTCGGTCGCCTGCTTTCCGATCACCTTGTGAAAGTTTGAGATGAACGGGTACATGTACATCTCCATTTTCTCTTCCAGCGTGCCCTTGAGATAACCGATCTCCTCGTCCTTCGGCACGTTTACCGACTTGATGAGAACGATCTTCTTGTATGTTCCAGACTCGTCCTTGATGAACTTAAGAGCTCTCGCACAAGTCAGATAGGTCTTGCCTGTGCCTGGAGGACCCATCACTACCGAAATAACGTTCTTCTCAATCGATTGGACAACATCTTTTTGGGTCTTGGACCGATACTTGATGTCTATCTTTTGGGTTAAGGCTTGAGCTTGCTGTTGTGCCCGCCGATTCTTTTCCCAAGTTTCAAGGTCTTCTAACTCTTCTTGACTCAGTCGATTCTTTCTTTTTGCCATGGTTAGTAGATTTTTGCGGCGATCACGATACCCAACACTATCTTGATGTAATTAAGCCTAAAATTGAGGAAGGATCTCATCACGAGTTCTTCCTTCTCAGTCGGTTTTTTATTCAACATCTTCTTGATGGAGAGCTGCTGTAACCCTAATTTTTGGGTCGAGGTGAGGTTCACCTCGTGAACTTTAATCAATTCTTCCAGCACTCCTCCAAAGGGTTGAAAAGAGAGATGAGGAATATCAAGCTGAGAAATGAATTTCCGGTTTGCCTTGATCCCGATCGTCTTGATCTCAAGATCATTTGACTCAAGCGCAAGATCAAGTTCTTCTCTCACCGAGTTGAGTTTTTTGATCCGGCTTGCCTCATCGTGAATGATAAGTATGTCCTCCTCAAAAAAGGACACCATCACGCTTGCTTCTCCCTCTTGATAGAAGAATCCAACTCGTATGCCAGTTCCGAGTGTTCCTAAGTTGTTGACCAGGATCGGCGCGACTCCCATTTCTAGAGGGTCCTGTCCCTCTTTTTCCAGCTTGATGGTATATTCATCAAATGGAAAAGCCGACATGAATGGGAAGGCTTCGTGAAGCTTTGGCAGTTTACCCTTAGCCGCCTTCTCTCCCATCCAATCTCTCTTTTTGTTATTTATTTGAGTAGAACATGTCCTTCCTTAATTTCCGATAATTTAACCTGGGAGCATAAAACCCACACTCTCAATTAAGTAGAAGAGTTCATGGAAGACAAAACCAAGCAGATCAAGAAGCTAGATCTCAAGCAGAATGCTATCAAGATCTTGATCAACTCGATATATGGAGCGTTCGGCAACAAGTGGTTCTACTTTTACAACCCAGACATCGCTCAATCGATCACTCTTCAGGGCCAAGACCTCATCAAGTTCTCGATCAAGGCAGTCAATCACTACTTTCTTGAGAAGTGGCACCTCGATACCGAGCTCCATGAGATGCTCGGCATTTCTCAATACACGATCACTCCGATCACCGACGAGGCAGCCATCTATACTGACACCGATTCAATCTATGTTCAGTTCGATTCGGCGATTAGGTCGATCGAGGGAGCACGCTTCACTAGAGAAGAGGCTCTAAAGATCTGTATAGCGATCGACAATCATCGTCTCTCTAAGTACTTCGATAACTGTTTTGAGAAATACGGTCGAGTCTTCAATACGAAAAATCGTCTAAAGTTTAAGCTTGAGAACATGTCCGAATATGGGATCTGGCTCAAGAAGAAGAATTACGCGATCAAGGTAGCCTACGACCCAAATCCTGGGATGGAGCTCACACCGAAAGAAAAACGGAAGTTGATTATCAAAGGTCTAGAACCGGTGAAGAGCTCATACCCTATCTGGGCAAGGAAAAAGCTGATCGAGCTCACCGAATTTGTGCTTGAAGTAGGTAGCTCTCTCGACCTGGAACGGGATCTCATTCCCAAGCTAGTGTCTATCCGAGAGGAATTCACAGGACTATCGGTTGATGAGATCGCATTCAATTTCAATGTCCGTGTGTACAACAAGTTTATTGAGGATATTGAAGAGCTTAAGCTGAGAAAGGGCATCTCAATCTACCCGAGGGCGGCCGCTTACTACAACCATCTCCTAGTCAAGACAGGTTTGGCAAACCGATATCCATCGATCCGAGAAAAAGACAAGATCAAGTTCTATTACTGTGCAGCAAACGATCATGGCTTCGACGTCTTTGCCTACTCGCCAGAAACATATCCGACCGAGATCGCGCCGCCAATCGATATGGTTCTTCAATTCTTTTCGCTCATCGTCGAACCGACGAATCGTTTGCTAGAAGCAATGAAGATTGGGGCGGTCGACGAGTATCTCAAGCGTCGGGTCGAAGTGGTGAAGGCAAAGAGCAAGAAGGAACTTACTGATGATCAACTCTTCCCTCTTTATGCGGTAAATAGTCAATCGATGGAATACACCGAGATCTGTTCCAAATTCTGGAAGCTGATCGGTAACCCAGAGGCAGACGTATCCGAAGAGGACTTTCCAGAATACCTCTCTGAGATTACTCGATACGGACTCAATACTACGATTGTGCCGAAATTCGAGCTCGATAAGTATCTCAAGAAGTTATCGAAGAAACTTGCCGAACCTGAACCCGAAGAAGTAGAAGAGGATGCTGCTGAATAAAACCTTCAGTCTCACGGTGAGCACATCAGTTAGAGACTTCTGTCAAAGCGTTCTTAACCATCGGTTCCCAGGAGACCAGGTTAGGCAAGAGATCAATGACTCTGATGGAGACAAGCTCAACTTTGCTTGCCCGTATTGCGGAGACTCGGCTCACGATCCTCATAAAAAGAGAGGAAACCTGTACCTTGGCACCGGAACATATAAGTGTTACAATGACGGCTGTTCGGTGTGGGTGCCTCTTGAGAAGTTCGTCTCGAACTTTGCTCTAAAGTATGGGCTCGATGGTCCGGCAGTCGGTCGAAAACCAGAGTTCAAGCCTAAACTCTCTCCTAAGAAGCGCGGGTTCCTCATCGAGTTCCTCATCAATCGTGAGGTCGGTCGAAAGCTACTAGATTTTGGTGAGATTGTTTCTAGGTTTTCATTGAAGCCGTGCAAAGAAGCAGATCCTGATAGTCAAGTAGGTCGTTTCATAGCAAACCGAGGAATCGAACGTCTCAAGTCATTTGAACAGAGCTGTTACTATGATTCCCGTCAAGACAAGATCTACATCTTTAATCTTGATCTAAAATCAGGTAAGGTCTTGGGTTTTGCTTTGAGAAAGCTCGATGATTCTCAGCCAGGTCCAAAGTATAACATCAAGAACTACTCGGAACTGAAGAAGAATGGGTTGGTACGAGGAATGGAAGAAGAGTTCATTTCTGAAATCGACCAACTCAATAATTACTTCAACGTTCTCAACGTAGACTTTACGCGGAAGGTGACGATCACTGAGGGCCAGATCGATTCGATGTTCGTTGAGAACTGTATCGCCACTACTGGGGTGACAAAGAGTAAGGCACTGCTCCATTCATTAGTTACAAAAAAGAATAGCCGCATTCTCTTTGACAACGATAAGGCTGGAAAGAGCCAGACTATTGAACTCATCAAGAAAGGTTACTCAGTCTTCCTGTGGAACAAGGCGATATACGCATTACGTCGAGATTATCCAGAGTCGATGAGATCGATTCGAGAAATCAAAGACGTCAACGATCTCTTCAGATTTCTTCAAAGCAAGGAGCCTGACCTAGATTTTGAAAAATTCAATAGGTTTCTCGATCGTTATTTCTCAGACTCTCCATTTGATCTGCTTCTTGTTTGATAAATAAGTAAAAAGGAACTCAAATGGGCAACCGGATCATGTCTCTTCAGGAATACTCTCACGGGATGGGAGCTAACCCAATCGACATCAATGTTGATGAGTCTGTGCTAGATGCTCTTGTCGAGCTCGTCGGTTCCGAAGAAGAGGTTGAGGCTGCGGCCAAAGCCTCGTTTGATGACTTGACAGCCGCCTTTGAAAAGGGCGAACTCGAAATGAGCGAAGAGGATATGCCAGAAAAGCTAGCAATGGCCGCCCTAATGGTGAAGCTCGTCGAGATGGGAAAGATTGGTCCGGAGGAGGCAGACTCGTTTATTGCTGACCACCTTGGCGGACATGAAGCAGAATAAATCGATCCAGGACTTTCTCAAGCCCCAACGGGGTAGAGTCCAACAGGGTTACTTCACACCGAAGAATCCCAATAAGTACAAGGGAGATCCGACGAAGGTCATCTATCGTTCCTCTTGGGAGCTCAAGTTCCTCAATTACTGCGATTCTAACGAGTCAGTCGTCGCATACGCCGCCGAGCCAGTCGGCATAACGTATCCTAATCCAGTATTGAAGAAGGATTGCACATATTGGATCGATTGTTACATGGAAACAAGGAGTCAAGACGGGACCCTGATCAAATGGTTGATAGAGGTCAAGCCGAATAAGTATCTCACTCCGCCGGAAGCACCGACCCGACTCACTGAGAAACAGACTCTTAATTATGCCCGACACGCAAAGGCTTACATCATTAACCATGCGAAGTTCAAGGCTGCCAGAGAGTACGCGGCTTCTCATGGAATGAGGTTCGGCATCATTACTGAGAACTTCCTCTTCAATAAGATGTAAGATACTCCAGTGAAGCGATTTGAAGAGATACCCAAGAATGGAGGCGCTCTTACTCTCGAACAGGCGGTTGAGAGCGTGGGCATCAGGGTCGGCATAGGTGAACTTCTACCTGGTCGTTTCTACTCGCTCTCAATCTTGCCACCGGCCACCAATCTAACTCTTGAGACTGTCCAGGCCCTGACCAAGGGCAAGAGCTATCTAGACCTCAACCCGACTGGATTGATGTTCTTTCATCCCGGTTGGATTGAGACCCGCACAGTTCTGCTTCTCAACCTCAAGGTGATCCCGCCAAGGATCTCGGCCAAGATCCTAGAGGCGTATTACGCAGCATCGTCCCAAGCTGGGATGCAGGCTCTATATGATGGAGAAGGCACGCTTAGGCCTCTAAATGAAAGAAGGACGCTAGACCTTCCTTTCTACCTTATCACTCCATCCCAGTTGAGTCAGATCATTGGCGCGGACAATCTTAACTATGCGATAAATAAGTACAGAATAGAAGAGATCGCTGACGCTCGACTCATTGATTGGGACCAATTCGGAATGCTGGTCAACCCAAAGATCTCAACAAGAGGGATCTTTCCGGACCCAATCAATATGGAGAAAGTCTTTACCGATTTCATAGAAAACTCGATCGCTTAACATGGCAGGATTCTTAGATAGATCAAGAGGCAGAGCAAGCGGAAAGCTGGCAGGCCTGAGTAAGTTTGGAACTCGATATGAGGACCTGCTACTGAAGAACTCACAGGCGATCGGTTTCATTGAGAGCCAGATCGCGGCTCGATCGAGCCGCCTCAGTTCGAGTAGCGACGACCTGCTCAAGTTCTCAATGGCGATCGCAGACACAACTTCTCAGCTGAGAACCAAGGCGATTGCATTCTTCCAGTTAGACTATGTTGTAAAACGAGAGCGTCTTCGAGACGTTGCGTCTAACGGCGAGATCGAGTTCATTCTAGAGACCATCGTTGACGACATGATCGTCTATGATGATGAGAATCGATTCTGTCACTCAAGAGATCTCAACGGTAAAATAATGTATCGTGGAGAGACGAAGGAACAGCGTCTCAATTACCAGAAAGACATCATCAACCGGTACCACAACAACTTTGACAAGATCTATAATGCCTGGGGATTCGGTGAATCGATCTCCGCCTGGCAATACGCTTTCCAATTCCTGGTAGAAGGCCACCTTGCCTTTGAGATCCTCTACGATAACCTTGAGAAGCCGACCGAGATCATTGGCTTCAAGGAACTCGATCCGGCAAGCATCGCACCGCAGCTGCAAAAGGATCAGAAGGGTAAGCTGTTCATGCAGTGGATCCAATATGATTCCCAGACTGGTGGCACGAGAGTGCTCAATGACTCGCAGATCATCTACATCTCATTTGCCAATCATTTTAGGACGAAGCGCGTCTCCTTCGTTGAGAGACTCATTCGTTCATTCAATCTGCTGCGAGTCATTGAGCACAGTAAAGTGATCTGGCACGTGATGAACGCTCCAATACGACTCACGACGACCGTGCCGATCGGATCAAAGAGCTTACAAAAGGGTCAAGAAGACGTTCGGGAATTTGCCAACATGTTGAAGGAGGACATCTATTTCAATGGTGACACCGGTGAACTCAATGTAGACGGCAAGCCGAACATCCTATTCTATAAGAACTACATCTTGCCGGTCAACGATCAGAATCAACAGGTGAAGATCGATACTCTCCAATACCCGGGCCCGAACCTGTCTGGCTCAGAGCTTCTCAATTACTTCTATAAGAAGCTAAAGATGGACTCAAAGATCCCATATTCTCGCTGGGAGGGACAGAGCGGAATGGGTGCGTTCACCCTTAACGCCGAGGGCATCACCAGAGAAGAAATCAGGTATCAAAAGTTTGTTCGTCGTCTTCGAACAGCCTTCTCAGAACTAATGGTCAAGCCTCTGTATCTACAAATGTGCCTAGACTATCCTGATCTTGCGGATGACCATAAGTTTTCTAACGCGATCGGTATTTCCTACCACAACGACAACGTCTTTGAAGAGATGAAGGAGAAGGAGGTAGATGCAAAGAGGATCGCAGCCTTCACTGCTAAGAAAGGAATAATGAATGAAGATGGAACTCCTTTCTTCCACACTGATTACCTAGTTAGAAAGGAGTTGAAGCTCACTGATGATGAGATCGCAGCCAATCAAAGATGGTTCGATCAAGACTCTGACTCAAATGAAGTCGAAGGAGAGGCAGCAGCCGGCGGACCGGTAGGAGGCGGTGGAGGTGGAGCTGCGCCAGCAGCTACTGCAGCGGCAACTCCGGCGGCTGGAGGAGAAACGATAGAAGGAGGAGAACAGGCCGGCGCCGGCCAACTCTAATCAGTCGTAGAAGACTGAGAGAGGAGTCTTTAGCTCTGGAATATCGATCAATAGGACGAAGATCTCTCGACCTGCCCTCTCATCAGAATAGGAAGCCGGACTGACTGCGATCGTTCTCTTCTTTGATTCCAAAACATAGACGTCGATCTGGTTTTGGGCTTCCCGTGAAAGTATGAAAGGATCGATGCTAAATTCAAAGAGATACTTGTCTACTTCTAGACCAAAGTTGTAGTCTCCAAGGACCTCTCCTTTACGAGTGAAGAGAGTCATCTTGATCTGCTGAAGAGTCGACTCAATCTCGTCATAGACTTCCAGTTGATCAGGTCGATATGCAGGATCTGACTCTGGACGTAGGTATATGTCTCTGAGCTGCGCCATGTTAGAAACGAGATAAGTACATCCAGTCCGGCGTGTTTTCGCCTTTCATCATCGCTTTTACCTCTTCCATTTCCTTCTCAGCAGTCGTAACGATGTTTTGATAGTTGACTGTGATGTCTCCAGGAAGGGTGTAATTGAAGGTCTGAAGCATGTGAGCAAGGCGGACTTTGGCATGGGCCCTAACGTACCTTTGGAACATCTCGTCCTCGTATAGTTTCTCTGCTTCTAACTTCTTGTAGACCCTAAGAACCGCCGGAGTTTTTGGAGTCCTGCCCAATACTCCAAGCAGCTTTGTGTTCTTGTTGTAGTCATATGCGATCGTGTCAATCATCATCGCCTTTGTCAAGTCAAGGAAAGAGAAGATCACGGTTCGATACATGATGCTCTCACCGATGAATGGAGTGAGATAGATCTCAGAACCAATAAACTTCTGCTCTGCAAAGTCGCGGTCGATCGTGGCAAATATCGAACCTCCCTTCGCCTCCTTAAAGTCGACAACAAACTGTACACAGTCCGGTAATTGTATCTGCCTAAACTTGGTGAATGCCTGGTTATTGAATAACTCTAGAGGAAGCAACAGATACCTGCTCTCGACCGCGTGCCTCCAGTTGTCCCAAAAGTAGCGAGTGTCGATTTCAAGGATCCTCTTCAACTCTTTCTCTGGAAGAGAGTATGGAAGAGCACCTGAAAAGGTGATCTCATTGTTGATGTCAGTCAGCAGTTGGCTCTCAGTCATCTTCGTTTATTGGTTTGATCCAGACCCTGTTCCAGAGAGATCATCGCTGAATCTAACGCTCGACTTGTCGATATCGAGATCGAACTTCTTGTCTCCAAGCATTCGACCCATTGCTCGTTGATTCTTCTTGGCAATGACTGCGTCTTGTTTTCCTGCTCGATCCATCGACTTGTTGAGCATCTGATCTAGAGCCCTCTTTTTTAGCTTCTTCTTCCAATCGCTATGGAAGATCATGTTCATTGCTCGAGTAATATCGACGTCTTGGATTGATCCATCATACCTGTGCGGATTCCGTGCAGCCTTCTCATTAGCTAGCTCCTGGGCAATGGCCATCACTGATGTGTAGAGACCGGAGAGTGCTCCTTGGACCATGCCTTTGAAGTTGGTCGGATAGACGACTTCCTTAGTCGACTCACCGATGAACTCGCTATATGATTGGGCTCGATTCTTCATGTTGTTGCAGGTGCAGGCGGTTGCGCTGGCGGCGGAGCCTTGGCAGCGGCTTCGGCCTTTGCTCTAAGGTCCTTCACCTTAGTGTCTCGTTGCTTCTTCACGGCTGAGAGCTGCTGCTCTAGTTGCGAGATTTGATCGTCAAACCTCTTGATGTCCGGATCAGTTAAAAGAGCGTCTTCTTCCTGGAGCATTTGGCTTCCAGAGTCGACTTTTTTCTCTTCTTCCTTTACGAACTTTTTGAAGTTTTGGATGTATGCCATGCTCTTTCCTTATTTTGACAGTCTCTTTATAGTCCCAATGAATTCCTGATAGCTCAGTACGGTCTGCTTCTTTTGCTTCCTAGGGTTCAATCCGAAGGCGCTGGTGAGCCTTCCTCCGGTCAGGAATGGTGAGTTATTCCAATGGGTTGGGATCGCTCCAGACGTCCCAGAATAGAGCATCAGAGCATTTGCTCTCTTGGTATCTGGACTCATTATGAGGTCGACTGGGTCGCGCTCCATGGTGTTTGCGCCCAAGCCTTCCGCAACGTATTTGTTGAATCCCTTCACCATTTTAGACCAAGGATTAGACGGCAGGCGTCTCTTCGGCAGGAACTTGAGATGAGAAAGAAAGGTCTGGTTCCTGAGTAGGAGCGGCTGGCTGGACTTGAGAAGAGAACGAAAGATCAGGTTCAGTCGTTGGAGCTGCGACCGTAGGCTCGATCAGAGATCCCATGTTCTTTTCAATGAAAGATTCGATCCCCATTGCAACTAACGGCTCAATTGACTTTACCTTTTCTAAAAAGTCCTTAACTGTCATCACCATTGGGTCAGAGCTTGAGCTGGTTTGCGGCAAAGCAAGAGCCGGCTCGATCGCGATTTCAGGCGCGACTGGGGCTAATTCTTGTGCAGGCTGGACCGGTTGGACTTGAGCAGGAGGTTGTGTCAACATCGGCTGCTCTCCAGTGGCCTCAACGTTTTCAAAGATTCGACGAATTCTCTTGTAATTCTTCATTGGGGCTCGAATTATTTTAAGAAGAGATCTGTGTTTGGTTTATTTATTTCGAAACTGGGATAGATTTAGACGGTATAAAAGGACATGGAAATACGTGAAGTTCGCCTTAAGCTTGAAAAGGAGATCCTAAAAAAGTTAGAGTCTATTCGAGAAAAGGTGTTGACCGTAAAGTCGGTCGATGAGATGAAAGACGCTCAGTTACTCATCATAGTCAATGATGAGCTTGATGACGTTTTGATGAATTGGCAGATTTCCGGACCTTTGAGCGCCGTGTCTTTCGACGACCTGGACGATCTGGATCTCGAGGATTAGCCGCGTACCTTTTCCAGGCATCAGGCTGTTGGTGGATCTCAGCAGACTGGATAAATTCCCAGTAGCTCTCGACGATCTTTTTCATTTCTTATTGGCGAGGACGCCTCCGATCTTGGTCGCCTCCAATCTAAGCTCGACCATTTCTTTTTCGGTCAGTTGCTTCTTCTTAGACGTGTATTCAACGGCCATGATTCCGATGAGCCGATTGTCCATCGTTCTAATGCTAAAGATGTATGAGCTCTTTGACCCATGTTCTTCAGCAACATACTTAAGACCGTGAGTTGCGACGGTTTCGTCCTTGTAATCCTGGATAGAGATGAAATCATCGCTCAATATCTTTCCCAAGAACTTGCTAAAAAGATTGACAGGAATGTTCTGGAAGGTCATTTTAATTGAATCCTTAACATTCTTAGTTGCTTCAAAGAAGATACTGAACTTTTGGATGGATTTGCCGGTAGGATAGTAAACTCCGCCGTTGTGGAACTGTGCGATCCAGATTCGGTCGGCCGAATAATCAGTCAACAACCTGTCAAGTTCGTCACAAACGATGTTACTTTCATTGACCGCTGAGATGAAAGGATCTTTCTTCTTGTCAATGAGATACTTTACTATCAGTACTATGACTGGGCCGAAAACACCAGTAAGAAATGCAACAAGCACAGCGTCACTCATCCACCACCTTGATTATTTTACGTGAGTTACATGTTGCAACCACAAGAGACTTCGCCAGGGTTGGCTCCCATCTCATAAGGTTCTTCACAATCTGGGCACACTTCAGATTCCTCTTCACTAAAACGATCGTCTTCCTCTTCGAATCCTTCTTCTCCAAATTGGCTTTCTTCTTCCCAGTTAGAGGCTTCATTGATAAACTCAGAAAATCCAAGAAGAGGTCTGTGTGATTCATTAGACTCTTTCTTCTCTTCAGTCTCCGGATTTCCTTCTTCCTCTTCTTCAGACTCTTCCTCTTCGGATTCCTCTTCTTCAGACTCTTCTTCAGATTCCTCAACCTCTGCTTCTTCCTCTTCAGATTCCTCTTCTTCAGACTCTTCCTCTTCAGGTTCTTCTTCTACATCAGATGGAGCCATTTCAGGATTGAATTTTGAACTGGGCATGGGAGCACCTTCTTCTCCCGGTTGAGGAGGTGTCATCTCCATTCCTCCTGAAACAGGTCTATTTGGACCCAATTGTTCCTGATCATACGTTTCATCATCAAATCCTGCTTCAAAGTTTGAAGCGGATTGAGTGATTGCATCGAGACCTTTCTCGGTATCAACTCCGTCCTTTGAATACTTATCAAAGAATTCTGAGAAATTAAGGACTCTTCCGGCCATCGTGTTGAGTATTTTAGTTATTTATCGCGATCGATATCGCAATTTTTGGCCAACTATGAAACTTTCCCGGCCACTTCGGTATATTTGCGGTAAGATGAAGAAGTACAAGATCGAGCTCACTGAGAAACAGCTCATGGTATATCGAGAGGCTCTTGAGTGCTACTCAAGGTTCCTTTCAGGTCAGGTCTCAGAGATGTGCTCAGCAGTCTCTTCTCGTCGAAACAAGCGTAGGGCTTGGGATCACTACCTTGATCCAAACGATCCAGTCTCATATGCAACCGCTCAGTTAAAGCGCGCTCTCTTTCCGGAGCTCTCACCTGGAGAGTCATATGGCATCGGTTACTCTTCTGAAGAGAAGACTCAACTCGAAGACTATCGGCAGATCTCTTATGAGATGTATCGAGAGGTCTCACATTACCGCGCAGTTAAGGCTGACCTTGAAGCACGAGAAAAGGGAGAGTCTCCAACCTATAACGTTTACCTGAGCGAGACTCTGAAGTACAGCGACGAACCGCTAGCTAGAGTAGAAGAGATTGATCTGTCATGATCCATCACGATCACACATATCGTAGGCTGACGCTCGACTCGTATTTTGACAAGGTCTTTTACATCAATCTCGACAGGGACGTCACTCGTGGACTCAGGATGACCGAACAGTTCTCAAAGTTTGGGATCACTAACTTTGAGAGGGTACCCGGCAAAGAGGTGCTTGCCCTGCCTGAGAATCTCAAATTCAGGAACTTCATCAAGCGGGACATGAAGTATGTCCTTGGCGGCCTGGGCTGTCGAGCGTCTCACCTAGAGTGCGTGCGACTGGCCAAAGAAAGGAATTACTCTAGGGTCATGATTCTCGAAGACGATGCTCTCTTTCTTGAGGATCCTGATTCTATCCTTACCCGTAATCAAGAGATCCTTAATGATTGGGACGTCCTCTACTTTGGAGGCATGATTGAGCCTTTCTTTCGAAACCAGATCGTCTGTCTGCATGCATATGCTATCCAATCGACGGTGTTCGATGATATACTAGAGATGGCTGAACCGTCTGGGATGGAGATTGATAACTTCTATGCGAAGATCCTCCAGCACATGAGTTACAACAACAATCAGTCAGGAAAGTACAATGTGAGGATCGCCCTGCCCTTCAATCAGATCGTTCAGGACAAGGGATATGAGTCAAACATTCAAAGGTAAGGACTCCATCCTAATACTGACGTCGTGTGGGGCTGGGTTGTTGCCTCCAAAATAAGGCCACAATTGGATGCCTCCTCTAAATTTGACACGACGTTCTATATTGGCAATGGCTATCGTGCTCTCATGATCCCTAATGACGAAGCAGTCGCTCTCGGTCTGGGCCTCCAACGAAAACTGATACCAAGTATTTAGGTCTAACTCGGTTATAGGGAGATCGATCCTCTCCCCGTCACGGTATACGTATGCTGACACATGGATGCTGCCTTGATACCAGTGCCAACCGAATCTGGCAGAATTCTTGTGATGGTCTAGGCCGATCGAGTAACCAAAGAGCTTATTCACGTCTCTTTGATCGGCCTTAGGTAGGGAATACTTGCAAGACTCGTCGAACATCACAGTTCTCTCAAGTCTGCCAGTAAGTGTGATAAGGTGTGCAGCCTTATAGATGAGGCCGTCTGAGTAGTGCTTTCCCTGCTTGACGGTAAAGATCATCGATTGAACTTACGAGACATCTTTACAGCCTTCTCTTGGGAAAGCCCGCCTGCCTTGTATTGAGCGATCTTTGCGTCAGCAAAATCAGTATCTCCGTCCCCGTCCTGATCCTTTTTTACCTTTTTCTTTGTTGGCTTTTTAGCCTCTGTGATCGCTCCATACTCCTTGAACTGGTTGCGATTCACCGTTTTTTTGCGACCAGATTCGTCTTCTAGGTGAAGAACATATTCATTGGCCTCAACGACATTCCATCTCTTTCCACGGTAGAGAACTTGATCGCCGATATTGATCGACTTGAAGTCCTCGACTGAGATGGCTTCTCCATAGTGTTTCTTGAAGTTCTCATTGACGAAGCTTTCAAATGTGTGGACGAATGGGACAATCTCCTCTTCATGAGGTTCTTCTTGTTCCATTCGATTCATCATGAAACCTGCAACCTCTTCGATATCGTCCTTTGATGTCGCAATGTGGTCTGCTGCCCAATTGTGACCGTCTTGTAGGATCGCATCAACCTGTTGCGGATCCATTTCCAGCATCGCATCGACTGCTCTCTTGATCGTCTGAAGGTTACCGAAGAACATGTAGCTCTCAAGCTCCTTAGGAGACTCGTTCATGCAACCACCGACTGCTCCTCCGCAGCCACATCCACACTCGTTGATCATCTTACTTCTTTTCTTTTTTAGCAGAGGTTTGCTTCATCATCTTCTCGACAACCTCATGAAGCTTTACCAACTCTGCTTTGGCTTCGGCAATCATTTCAGAACGTGACTCCTTGATGGCACCGGAAGCTTTCATCAGGTTCTTGGCCAGAACAATCCGCTTTCTCGTTTTTGCGTCCTTCTTGCTCAGTTGGAGGCCTGGCTTCTTCTTGTCCTTGTCCTTTTTCTTGAGCTCCTTTTCCTTCTTGGCCAAGTCGGCGGCCGTGAGCTCTTCCTTTCCCATTTCCTTCTTTAGGGCTCCTTTCTTCATGTCAAGATTACCGATCCACTTCTCCTTCTTAGCCTCATTGAGGAACTGGTTGAAATTCTTGATAGATGACATTTCGTTGGATTTTTTGGTTGTCTAGCTTTATTTATCTCAATCTAAGTAGATGTTAGCATAGGCTTTGCCGATTGAGTCAATGATCTTCTCAATGGTCCCATCATTCCTCAATCGTTTGAAGACAACGTTCTCGACTGAGAACTCACCGGCTCGACTCAAGCCTTCTTGCCTCTCCTTTGAGATCTTGTTCTTCAACCTCTTGAGATAATCAAAGAGGTCTCGTGCGTCCTCTCCTTTGGCGAGTTTCATCCTAGACAGGATCTCTCTGAGCTCTGACTTGAAAACTCTGACCTTCTCATTGACGTCTCTCTCGTCGACTTGTGGAGGATTGTACTGTGGAACCACTATCCACTCTCCTTTCATTAGAGAGAAGAGACCAGAAGAAGTATGCTGCTCATTTTTGTCTTGGACATAGCACTCAACATCATATCCCTCTACCGTGACTGGGTGACGCTGATTCCACACAAATCGCATTCCATCGAGAGCAGATCGAACCAAGCCAGTGTTCTTGTCTACTTGAGCAAAGTCAATGATGACATGGACGTCAAGATCAGAGTATTTCGTCCAGTTATAGTTTGCTAGGGAGCCGGTCAGCTGAATGTCAAGCACGGCCGCATTAAGCTTGAGAGAAGACCAAAAATCGTTTGCGATTGCTAAAAGCTTGGTTCGGATCTCAGGTCTCATCTGGTCTCCCTCCCAAATCTTGGGATTGAGCTCTTGGTGATACTCAACCTTTTCTAGGAGCCACTTCTCAAATTTTAGCGTAGGCCTTTTCAAAGCTGGCGATGTTTAGGTTATTTATCGCTAGCTCTACACCAGATTTTGAATGACTTACCGATTGCAGGATAAATAAAGAAGATCATCAAAGCACCAATGAGCTCAACTGTAGATAACGAAGAGGATCCGATCGTAGGCTATCGAGAAGGACAGGCATACATCGGCTTGAGCGGTAAACTGGAATACGAGAAGGTCCCAGTTCGAAAATCTAAACATCAAGAACGACTGCGTTCGCTCGTTAACGATTTAGACGAAGAATGGAGAAGAATTCGTGGGACTGAGGATGAGTTTAAGAGACCCATAAACCTTCTAGAGAAGATCGCAAGTGATAAATTTGCTCCAGTAGACGTCCTAGAAACTCTATCTAAAGATGAAGAGCCGTTGATTAGAGTGGCAGTCGCTGGGAATCCTAGCTCTCCTCCGAGCCTGCTCTCCAATCTCTCAACTGACGAGAACTTCCATGTTAGGCTCGCAGTCGCTAAAAATCCAAAAACTGAGGTGGACGATCTCGACCGTTTGGTGAAAGATTCAAATCAGACGGTTGCTGGCTTTGCCAAGCAGAACCTCAAGGGCCGAGACTTTACCGGCTGGGTCTTCAAAGACACATGGGAATGATGACATAGTGTCACATAAACTTATTATGATGTGACATAATTTCTCACTCTTAGCTCTGGCACATTGGTTGACCTATGAGGATACTAAAAAATCCTCTAACCCATGTGGCTCACACTAAGAACCATTGATTCTCTATTTGATCGATTTGAAAGAAGTCTTTCTGAGTTTGGACATTTCCCAAAAGAGAACGATCCAAACTACGAGTACACACAAGAAAAGATCGAGTCTGAAGGAGTCGTTTCGATCAAAGAAACTTGGAAGTCAAACGGATCTGTCTTTACTAGAGTCTCATCAACTCCAAAGGAGAAGAAGTTGGACGAGAAAGAGATTCGTAGACAGATCACAGAGGCAGTTGCCTCCGAGAATTATGAGCAAGCTGCAAAATTAAAGAAGTTGCTGAAGAAGAAAGGAGAGTGATCACTCTCCTTTCAAATATCTCGGAGTCTTGATCTTTTTAGAGACGATATGATGAAGACCTTCATCATCTATCTTTTTCTCTCTGATGAAAGTCAGAAGAGAATCTAACATGCTCTTGAATTCTGGGTCAGGATCGATGGCTGTCCCTTCGATCTCAAATTGAATCTTAAGATGATAGACATCATTCACTTCAACTTCTGAATAAGGCGGTTCCTCATAGCTTCCTGGAGTGTAAATGAAGGTTACATCAACGTCAGAGGATACCGTAAATGAGCATGGGATCGGTTGATCTAGCGTCTCGAAATAGTTCAAGTAGGCTTCAATCTCTGATGACCGATCAAACACGTCTATCTCGAATCCCCAATCGATTTCTTCACTGGTCGTTTCATCGATGTTCTCGACAAACTTAGATAGATCAAGATTTGCATGGTACCTAAATACGTCGACCTCATCGGTTCCTTCAAAAATGGTTCGGTACGTCTTCTTTCCTATGTAATTTCCAAGTAGATTCCACACATCATCTCGAGTAAGATCGCTCATGTCCTTCTCTAGAAGAAGATCGTCGAGCAGAATGCCTTCTTCTACTTCTCTTAAGGCCGAATAGATTGATGTGTGATTTAGAGTCTTCCAGTGAAAAGGCGTCTTGTTGTGGTTGGTGACGATCCCAAGCTTACCTTGAGACTTTAGGTTCAATGCTCCCATTAGGGAAGCGTCTCCACCCAGATTGATCCTGACTGGAATGAGCCGACCATCTTGTTTCTTGAT
>WBZY01000594.1_pt1 | contig 19884 bp, 18 predicted proteins | sample 5204191 | NCBI WGS metagenome assembly WBZY01 (sample SAMN12344363, study PRJNA552823) | activated sludge metagenome | biome: Activated sludge suspended growth; feature: Anammox Sidestream; material: Wastewater; isolation source: activated sludge from anammox sidestream of wastewater treatment...
GATGACGCAGATGCTCAGTCACTATGGACGCACTGAGCCGAACGACCATGTGCGCCCGATTTCGAACAAGAAAAAGACCGACCTCCGTTTCGCGGGGCGCGGATTACGCTGTGCGTGTTGAGCACACGGCGCAGAGCCGCACGCGAAAGGAGAGTCGGTCCATGGCTAACGTACGATTTGTCGGTCTTGATGTCCACGCCGAAACCATTACCGTCGCGGTGGCGGAGACGACGGGCGAGGTTCGCGCGCTCGGCACGATTCCGAATCGCCCGGAGCCGGTACGCCGGCTGGTCCGCAAACTGGGCCCCCTGCACCACCTGCGCGTCTGCTACGAAGCCGGTCCGACCGGCTACGTGCTGTACTGGCAACTGGTCGGGCTCGGCGTGCACTGCGACGTGGTGGCGCCGTCCCTCGTGCCGACGAGGGCCGGCGATCGGGTCAAGACCGATCGCCGCGATGCCGAGAAGCTGGCGCGGGGCTACCGCGCGGGCGATCTGACGCCGGTGTGGGTGCCGGATGCCGAGCACGAAGCGCTGCGGGATCTCGTGCGCGCCCGCGAAGCGGCGAAGAAAGACCAACTCCGGGCCCGCCATCGCTTGGGCAAATTCTTGCTGCGCCACGGCCGTCGCCGGCCGGCGCACCTGAAGATGGCGTGGACCGCCGGGCACATGGACTGGATTCGCGCGGTCCGGTTCGAATCCACGGCGCAACAAATCGTGCTGGCCGACTACCTGCACGAGGTCGAGCGGGTCGCGACTCGCATCGCGCACCTGAATCAGGCGATCCTCGAGGCCGTCCGGACGGCCCCGCCGCAGATGCGTGCGGTGATCCAGGCCCTGCAAGCGCTGCGCGGCGTCGCCGCGGTGTCGGCGGCCACCATCGTGGCGGAGGTCGGCCAGCTCTCGCGCTTCGAGAATCCGCGGCAACTGATGGGGTACTCCGGCCTGGTCCCCAGCGAATACTCGACCGGCGCGCGGCGACGCCTGGGCGCCATTACCAAGACCGGCAACGCGCACCTGCGCCGCGTCGTGATTGAAGCCGCCTGGGCCTATCGCTTCGGCCCCGCCGTCCGCGAGCCCTTGCGGGCGCGCCAAGTCGGCCTCGATCCCGCGGTCACCGAGATCGCGTGGCGTGCCCAGAAGCGCTTGCATGAGCGGTATCGAACCTTGGTGGCTAAAGGGAAGAACAACAACCAAGTGATGACGGCGGTCGGCCGCGAGCTCCTCGGCTTCATCTGGGACATTGCCCGGACGGTCGAGCAGCAGGTGCCCATCGCCGCGACGGCGTAGAATCGACGGCGGCGTGACGACGGCAGTCGACGTGGCGGCGAAAAGGAGAATCCTCATTTGTTTTGTGCGGCGAGGCGATCGTCGTCCTCGACCCGCGCTCTCAGTCCGAGGCAGCTCCCGACGGATCATGACCATGCGGTATCCAACCCGCGCATATCAGAGTGATCAATCGTCGCGTTTCGTCACGTCGACTGCCGTCCTCACGCCCAACAACCAGGAGTAACCAGGCGAGAACGAGAGAAGAACGACAACCATTGCTGCATCGCACGACGATGCGGACTTGACACGTGCGTCCATATCAGAAGAGCCATGTCAGGAACTGGGCCGCGAACAACGCGAGGCCCCCGCCGAAGACGATGCCGCTGATCTGACGCTTGGCACCGCCTTCGCCGAACATGAACATCAGGCCGCCGATGACGATGGCAACGAGCGCAAGAGAGCGTGCGAGGGGCCCGGTGAACGTCTGCTCGAGGTTGCCTGCGGCACGCTCCCACGGCGACTGGGCGTGCCCGATGGCTTGAGCCACGGACACGAAGAACGCGGTACGCACGACGATCGCCAGGAGTGTGCGTGACGAGCGATGGGCGTGAGACATGACTCCTCCCTACCGGAATCAGCGATCGGTCGTCGCAGATTCTGCGTACTTCGCGTGCGAGGCTGGTCGTGGGGGTGTGTAGCCTCGTGCCGGCAACTGGAGACCTTGACAAGTCCGTTGCGTGCTGCGAGCATCGAGGTCAAGTCGTGGTCGCGCGCCGGCCGGCACGCTTCCCACCAACTTGGTCCATCGACTTCAGGCAGCGACGCACCGCAGTGCGTCAGGCGTTCCGTAGAAAGCTGAACGCCCGCTGGACCTGAAAACTTACAGGCCTTCACCTCACACACCACCGCCGGCGGCACGCTCTCAGTGTCGGCATGCGCCGTGCACATGGGCACCGACATGTTCGTCGGAGGTGTTATGGCAGTCGCAGCACGATTGATGCTGGTGGACGCTCGCGGACGCCCGTTCGCGCCGCGCATCGAGCAGTCCCTCCTCGGTCTGTATGGGAGACTGCGGCGACGGTTTCCGCAGCTCCGGGAGGAAGTGGTCCTGGCGGAGGTCCTCGAGGAGGCTGGGCGTCGCATTGTGCGGCACGAGGAGCAGCGAGGAGAACTGGCGAATCTCCACGGCTTCACGTGGGTGGTCGTCCGCAGCGTGGCGGTGTCGTATTCCCGTCGAAGATCGCAGAAGCTCGCCGGTCTGACATCCTCCGGGCAGCGCAGCGAGATCTCGCTGGCGACTGCGGTGTCTTCACGAGACACCGCCGACGACATCGAGCGTGCAGTCCTACGGGCTGAGTTGCTGAATCGCCTTAACGAGAAAGACCGAGAGGTTTTCGAGATGAAGGAGGCGGGGTTCTCGAGCGCGGAGATCGCCCTCCATCAAGGCCGCTCACGGAGTGCGGTCGACACGTCGTACTGTCGCGCCAAGGTTCGAATCAGGACAGGGCTGTCTGCGCCGCCCGCGCGAACCGAGAAGCTGGACAGCCCGGGTAGAAACTACCCGCACGTGTAAGCTTTTGGGTATTAACTACCCGTCTTGAGCGCCTTCGCGACGCGTTACGCGTGCCGAATTCCGCCCTGGCTGGGAGGAGCAGAGTCGCTCGGCCGGCCGCGAAACAGCGCGCGCAGATCGCGCAGAGAGTCGCCCTCCGAGGTCTTTGCTTTCGACGACGGCGCTCAAGCCTGCAGCTGTTTCCCGTGCCGATCTACTGCTGCCCGCCCCTCAGGGACGATCCGCGGGGCTCCGCACCGAGTCGAACTGACTCGGCAATGCGTGCCCCGGCGTTGGGGTGCTGCGCCGCCATGGGGTCGGGCAGCACCACGCGTCCCAGTCCCCGCCGCCAGATCGGCTGGTGAAGCCGATAGATCGACTCGAGCTGGTGGACCTTCAGCGCACCGCTGACGCTGGCAGCATCGTCTTGCGCTCCTTGCGGCCGTTGCCTCGCTTAGACAGTAAATCCTCGCCCTGGCCCGTGGTGATCCTCGCAGCCGAGGCAGAGAGGAGAAGGACTACGCCGTTCCGGCGGTCAGCGGGGCGTCCGGGAGCGTGACGGCGCACGGGGTCGCGAGCGCGGCCTCGGTGGCGGTGAGCAGGTACGTGTGCGGGTCGACGCCCACGAGCTTCGCCGACTCACACAGCGTGTAGAAGAGTGCCGCGACCTGCGTGCCGCGCAGGGACTTCGAGCCGTTAGCTCCGACTCTATCTGCCGGCGCCGGCGGCGCCACCCCTGGAAGGCGTGACGCGAACCGCCGTCGTCCGCCTCCTCGCGCAGCTGCTGATCAGCGCGCACTCGTCAAGCGCGTCCCCCGAGGGCAGCGATGAGAGGCGGTGAGCTGCCCGACGATGTGCTGCAACGCCGCGCAGTCGTCTACGTGCGGCAATCGACTGGAGCCCAAGTCCAGGACAATCTCGAAAGCCTGGCAGTGGCTCGCGCCGGTCTATCGGAATATCATCGCCGTACTGCGGAATCCGTTCTATGCGGGTGCGTACGCGTACGGCAAATCGACGCATCGCACGACTGTCGTGGACGGCCGGCTCGCGAAGACGTATGGGCACGATCAGCCAATGGCGGCGTGGCGCGTGCTGCTGCGCGACCATCATGCGGGGTACATCACGTGGGCCGAATTTGAACGCAATCAGGAGCGGCTTCGTCGGAATGCGTTCGGCCAGCCGGCCGGCCGCGCCAAGGCGGGTCGCGGGGGACGCGCGTTGCTGGCGGGGCTGTTGCGGTGCCGTCGCTGTGGCCGCCTGCTGCAGGTCGCGTACACAACCCGTGGCACCGTCGCGCGGTATCTCTGTCGGACCGGCAACACGATGCATGGCTTGGCCATGTGCATTGGCGTGGGAGCCCGCCGCCCCGATGAAGTCGTGGCGGCGGAGGTGTTGCGCGTCGTCGAGCCGCTCGCCGTGGAGGCGGCGCTAGCCGCGCGGGATCTCGCTGTGGAGCAGGTCACTGACCGACGTCGTGCGCTGGAGCTCGAATGCGAGCAGGCGCGATATGCCGTGCAGCTCGCGCAGCGCCGGTACGAAGCGGTCGATCCCGACAACCGCCTAGTCGCGTCCGAGCTCGAGGCTCGTTGGAATGCCGCGCTCGCCCACCTCCGCGCGTGCGAGGCGCGTCTCGACGAGCCGGCCGTCACGGAGAGCTCTGGCGCGGACCCTGAGGGCTTGCTGCGACTGGCCGTCGATCTCCGCGCGGCGTGGGAGGCTCCCACCGCGGATGCCCGGGTCAAGCAACAACTCGTGCGCACGCTGGTCGAGGAGATTCTCGTGGACATCGATGACGCACGCCGCGAAGTCGTCCTCGTCATCCATTGGCGCGGCGGGCAGCACTCAGAGGTGCGCGCGCGAAAACCCAAACCCGGAGAACATCGCAAGCGGACCTCGGACGAGGCCGAGGCGGTCATTCGAGAGATGGCGGGCACGTGGTCAGACGCACAGATGGCCACCGCCTTGAATCGCATGGGCCTCCGCACCGGACAAGGCCAGACGTGGACCGCTGACCGCGTCGAACAGTCTCGCCGGACCGCGGGCATCCGCGCCAATGCCCCAGCGGTGGATCGCGAGCAGTGGATGACGATGCGCGATGCCGCACAATACGCCGGTATCAGTCATCATTTCGTCCGCACACTCATCGACCGCGGCGTGCTGCCGGCCAAGCAGGTGGTCCCGGATGCGCCCTGGCAGATCCGCCGTGCGGATCTTGAGAGCGACGCGGTCCGACTGGCGATCGCTCGCCGCCATTCGACCGGTCGCCCGCGGGAGGCTCACCGCGATACGCGAACCCCAATGTTTCCGGCCCTCGAACGAAAGGATGCACAATGATCCCCACGTCACGGGTCCGCGCAGCGCCCGCTCCGCGGCAGAATGCCGCGTCCCCGCTCATGCCGCGTCGATGAACGGACTCGTAGCGTGGTCAGGGATCGCGATCGTGCGGCGTGGGACCACGCGGCAGAATCACAGCCCTTCCAAGAAGGCCAGGATGGGGTCCGGCGCTCGATAGCGCTCTGGAACAACGCCAGATATCGTCGCGTGGGCCCAAGCGCGCGTTCCTTCAGCCGCATGTCGGCGGGCAGATACATCTCGGGGTCTGCGTCGATTCGTGCCCGAGCCGGAGCGCGATCACGCTCGGTCGACGCCGCGCTGCCGCAACGCCATGCCCGCGGCGTGCCGTAGCGTGTGTGGGGTGACGACCTTCTCGGTGAGCGTCGGACAGGTCCGCCGCGCGGTCATGACGTGACGCGTGACCAGCCGCTGCAGGGCATCAGCACTGAGGCGGCCGCCGCGCGCGCTCGGAAACACGGGGTCGGGCGGTGCGCCTGACTGGTGCGCGAGCTAGTCGGCGAGCGCGGCGGCGACATCCGGCTGCAACGGCGTGGCGCGGGCCTTTCGGCCTTTCCCCGCACACCGAATGTGCGCGCCCGCGTCGAGGGCGACAGCCTGTCGCCGGAGCCCCGTCAGCTCGCCATTCCGCAGGCCGGTCTGGGCCGCGACGAGGAGCAGCGTCCGATCGCGCCGGCCGACCCACGTGGTGGGGTGGTCCGGCGCGGCGACGAGCGCGGCCATCTCGTCGTCGGTGAGAAACGCCACGGGTCCACGCGCGAATCGTTTCGCGGGGATAGAGCCCGCGCTGACAGTGCAGACTGTAGGCGGGCTCCTGCAGCGCGACGTACCGAAAGAGGCCGCGGAGCGCGGCGAGCCGCTGATTGCGCGTGCGCGGATGATTGTGGCGATCCCGTTCGAGGTGGAGGAGGAACCCTTCGAGGCACGGCGCGTCGAGATCGTCGAGGCGCAGCGCGGAGGGGGCGCGCCCCACGCCTGCGTGGACGAACGGCAACAGCAAGCGGAAGGTATCGCGGTAGGCCGCGACGGTGTGGGCACTCGCGTCCTGGTGCGTGACGAGCCGCTCGGTGAAGGAGCGCTGGAGGGGTGCCGGAAAACTCGGGGGGCTCATCGGGGCCCTCCCGGGAGGCGCGGGCTCCCCAGCCGAGTCAGGGCATGCGCGAGGAGCTCGGGCACGGCTTCGATGTGCCAATAGGTGAGCCCGATGCCGACGTGACCCAGGTAGGTCGCCAGCGTCGGCAGCACACGCGCGACGTCGACGTCGGCCTGGTACCACTCGACGAGCCGACGGGTGGCGGAGGTGTGCCGCAAGTCCTGCAGCCGCGGGCCGCGTCCCCACCAGCGCCGCTGGAGCGGCGGCCGCAGCCCAATCGCGCACGAAATTTCCGCAAACATGCGGCGTGTCGCGTTGCCGCGGAGGCGGCGCCCGACCTCGGAGAGCAAGAACGCGGGACTCTGCGGTCGGGGGCAGAGCGCCGTGCGTCGCGTCAGGTACTGGCGCAACGCCTCGCGCGTGGAGTCGTCGACCGGCACGACGCGCGACTTGCCGAACTTACTCAGGCGGATCGTGAGCAGGCCGGCGTCGAGATCGACATCGGCGGTGTCCAGCGCGAGGGCCTCGCCCGGGCGCAGGCCGGTCGCCGCCAGCCCGATGAGCGTCGCGTAGGTCAGCGGGCGCCGGCCGGTGCGCGATCGCCGATGGGCGGTCTCCGCCATCAGGCGCCGGACCTCGTCGTCGATGAAGATGTGCGGGCGTCGGCGACGCCGACGCGCCGGGAGCGCGCCGTGCGGAGGCACCTCGGTCTGAGGATCCCGTGCGTGCAGCCACGTCGCGAAGCGCCGCACCATCGAGAGGCGGCGTGCCCAGGTCGCCCGCTGGACGCCCTGTGGCGCCATCGCCCACTGCAGCGCCCGGGCGGTCGTGATGGGCGTGGCACCCTCGCGCTCAAGGAAGGTGACAAATCGGGCCAGCGTGGACGCCGGCTCCACGAGCGTCGAGCCGAGCGCGCGTCGGACCTCGAGGTACTGCCGCAGCGCCGCGTGCAGGGCGCTCACTGCGCACCTCCCGCCACCGGCCACGGTCGTGCCACCGAGCGGAGCGCCTCGAACGACGCCTTGGCATAGAGCGCGGTCGTCTGCGACCGATGGCGCAGCACCTCCGCGATCTCGGCCAACGAGGCGCCGTGCCGAATCATCCGGATCGCCAGACTGTGGCGGAACAGGTGCGCGACGCGTCGCGGGTGCGGGCCGATACCGGCCCGCTGGAGGGCGAGCCGCACGATGTGATCACGGGCGTGACAGCCCCACGCGCGGAGGGATGAGGCGGAGTAGGACTCGCCGCGACGGCCTCGCGCCGCGATCGTCGCGGACGTACTGTGTAAGCGCGTCGCCGATGTCCGTGAGCAGTGGCACGTGATCGCGCCGGGGCCCCTTGCCTCGCACGACGATCTCCGCAGCCCGCCAGTGGATGTCGTCGAGCTCGGGCGCCATGACCTCGCTGGCGCGGAGCCCCAGGGCGCGCGAGCAGGAGCAGGACGGCGTAGTCGCGGCGGCCGCGCGGCGTCGAGCGGTCCGCCGTGGCGAGTGCCCGCTTGACCTCCTCGGGCGACAACACCACGGGCAGGCTTGCCTGCTGGTACGTCCGGACCCGTGGAACGGCGCCGGACAGATCGCGTGTCACCACGCCGCGGAGCACCATGAAGCGGAGGAACGCGCGCAGGCCAACGCTCAGCAGCCGGGCCGACTCTGATGACCGTCCCGCGACTCGCGCGACGAGGAAGGTGCGGATGACCTCGGCGTCGATCGTCTCCAGCGCGCGCACACCTCCGGTCGCCACGCAATGCGCCAGGACCGCGCGCGCGCACGGGCCGTAGATGGCGATGGAATTGTCGGCGAGTCCACGATCCGTCCGGAGGCACACGACGTAGTCGTCAGCGAGTGCGTCGAGCGGTGCGGTAGGAATCGGCGGAGTCGCCAGCACGCCGCGGCGACGAAGATAGGCCACGAATCGACGGAGCGTCGCCCGCTCGTGCTTCTGGGTCTCGCGGCCTCGTGACCACGCCGCCACGAACGCCGCCACGTGGTCCGCGCGGAGCGCGGCCACTGCGACGTGGCGGTCCTGGATCCATCGCGCGAACCTTTGCACGAGCGCCCGTCGCGCCGCGAGCCGATGCGGGGTGTAGCCCGCAACGGTCAAGTCATCGAGAAATTAAGCGATGAGGATCGGAAACGGGTCGATATCCGTCCCGGCCGGCTCGAATGCATCCATCGGGGTCCCTCCTGATCTGGCACCAGTGCCAGGTCGAACAGACCACGCGGGAAACAGACCACGCGGATTATGCCGCGTCACGCACAGCCGTACCGGCCCAGGCCGCCCACCTCGGCGGGACCCTCGAACCGACGCGGCATAATCCGGGATGCGGCATTCTCGCGCCGAGAACCAGCTGCGCCTCGTGGCGGTTGGCCGGAATTATGGCGAGTCCGCGATTATGAGAAGTTGGGTTGGCGGGGTGCAGTCAGGCGGCGACATTGGCCGGGCAAGGAGCGTCGCTGCGTAGCAGGTGACTCCGCATAACCATGAGCACCACAAGCAGGGCTGCCGCCCTGTGGGGAGGTGTTCATGTCTGGTACTCCTGGACTCTCGGAATCGCCGCTCGCGCGGTTGAGTCGCGTTACGTCCAGTCCCGAAGCGGCGCACTACGAGGCGACGCTGCGCGCTCGCCGATTGGCCTCGACGACGATCGAGCGGTATCTGCAGGTCTCCGCGCATTTCGCCGAATGGCGGACATCCACGACGACGGTGGCGGAAGCCGTCGCGACCTTTCTCTCCACGCATCTGCCCGCGTGCACGTGTGCGTGTCGCGGGCGCCGCACGCTGTTCGAGAATCGAGCGGCGCTGCGCCTGTGGCTGCGCGCGACGACGGGCGCGTCGGCATCGCCGCCGCCGAGCACACCGATCGACGCCGAGGTAGAGACCTACGATCGCTATCTACGCGATGTCTGTGGAGTGGCCGTCCAGACGCGTGTGCGTCGGCGGCGCCACGTGCGGGCGTTTCTCACGGAGGTGTTCGGCGCGCAGCCGATCCGGTACGACGTGCTCCGCCCGTCTGTCCTCACGTCGTTTGTGACGAGGCGCGCGCAGCACGTGCGTCCGGTGACGGCGGGCGCCATCGCGAGCGATCTCCGGAGCTACCTCCGGTATCTGGCGCTCCAGGGCGTCGCCGTCGCCGGCCTCCCCGAGGCCCTGCCGCGTGTGGCGCAGTGGCGCCTGGCCAGCGTGCCGAAACACTTGACCCCGACCGACCTCGCACGGTTCTTGGCCGCGTTCGATCGCGCCACGCCTCGGAGCCGTCGCGACTACGCCATGGCGTTGTGTCTGGTGACGTGGGGCCTGCGGGCCTGTGAAGTCGCCGGACTGCGGCTCACCGACATCGACTGGCGGTCGGCCGCCGTGACGATTCGGTCGAGCAAGGTGCACCGCGCCCGTGTCGTGCCGTTGACGGCCGATCTCGGTGACGCGTTGGCCGGGTATCTTCGCGTCCGCCCCCCGACGGATCGTGATCACGTATTCGTGCGGATCGGCGTCCTGGAAGGCGAGGCTCTGACGCCGTCGGTGGTCCGGAGCGCCATGCGCCTGGGCTACGCGCGGGCGGGGCTGCCGGCGTCCGTCACCGGGACGCATCGGTTGCGGCATACCGCCGCCACCCGTGAATCGGCCCGGGTTCTTCGGAGGGTCCAATCCGAGAGAGGATGGACCCGATGCCACGCACCAGCAAGTATTCTCCAGAACTCCGTGACCGTGCCGTGCGGATGGTCTTCGACCACGCGGCGGAACACCCGTCACAGTGGGCGGCCATGCGGTCGGTGGCCGAGAAGTTGGGCTGCACGGTCGAGGCGCTCCGGCGCTGGGTGCGCCAGGCCGAGCGCGACCGCGGAACCCGTCCCGGTCTGACCACCACTGAACGCGAGGAGCTCAAGCGGCTCCAACGCGAGAATGGCGAACTCAAGCGGGCCAATGAGATTCTGCGGAAGGCCTCGGCGTTTTTTGCCCAGGCGGAGCTCGACCGCCGACCCAAGTGATGGGCGCCTTCATCGACCAGCACCGCGGGGTGTACGGAGTCGAGCCGATCTGCGCGGTGCTGCCGATCGCTCCGTCGACCTACTTCCGGTGGAAGGCGCAGCAGCGGCAGCCTGAGACGCGATCGCGCCGCGCGCAGCAGGATGATGCGCTCTGCGTCGCCATCCAGCGCGTCTGGGACGCCAACGAGCAGGTCTATGGCGCCGAGAAGGTGTGGCGGGAGCTGCGCCGTCAGGGCTGGCGCGTGGCTCGTTGCACGGTCGAGCGCCTGATGCGTGCGCTGGGGCTGCGCGGCGCCGTGCGCGGCCGCGCCTGGATCACGACCACGCGGGCGGATGAGGGCGCGGTGCGGCCGGCGGACCTCGTCGATCGGCACTTTGTGGCGACGCGGCCGAACCAGCTGTGGGTGGCGGACTTCACCTATGTGGCGACCTGGCGCGGCTTCGTCTACGTGGCGTTCGTCATCGACGTCTTTGCCCGCTGCATCGTCGGCTGGCGCGTCGCCTCGTCGCTGCGCACGGACTTCGTGCTCGATGCACTCGAGCAGGCGATCTGCGCGCGCGCCGGCGACGAGCCCCTCGATCTGGTCCACCACAGCGACCGCGGCTCGCAATACCTGTCGATGCGCTACACCGAGCGCTTGGCCGACGCCGGCATCGACCCTTCTGTTGGCAGCCGCGGCGATTCCTACGACAACGCCCTGGCCGAATCGGTGATCGGGCTCTTCAAGACGGAGGTGATTCAGCGGAAAGGGCCGTGGCGTCATGCGGAGGCCGTCGAATTCGCGACGCTCCGGTGGGTGGATTGGTTCAACAACCGTCGTCTGCTTGAACCCATTGGCCACGTGCCACCGGCGGAATACGAAGCGCAGTACTATGAGGCCACCAGAGTGGCTTGACTCACACCAACGGCCCTCCGAGATTCCCGGTCCGATTCACCGGCTCGTCAACGCCGGCGCGTCGCTCAAGGAAGTGGCCGACGTGTTGGGTCATGCGTCGCTGGACACGACGGCCGTGTACGCCAAGGTCGATCTCGCGCGGTTGCGGCACGTCGCGATGCCCTGGCCGGAGGGGGTGCGATGAGCGCCCCGGCCGTCTCCTTCGTCGCCCTCGCCACGCGCTACGTCGCGGAACGCCGCGCGCTCGGGTTTGCACTGACGATCGGCGGCGACCAGCTGCTGGCGTTCGCGCGCTTCGCCGACGCACACGCGACCGCGCCACATCTCACCATCGCGCTGATCGTCGCGTGGGCCCAGTCCGTGCCCCCCGTCAGCGCCGTCACATGGGCGCGCCGCGTCGAGATCGTTCGGCCGTTCACGCGGTTCCTCCGCCAGCACGACCCCACGATCGAGATCCCGCCACCCGGCCTGCTGGGGCGAGCGCACCGCCGGCTGGCGCCGCACGTGTGCACGCCGCGCGAGATCGCCGATCTCCTCGCGCAGAGTCGCCAGCTCGCACCCGTCGGCGGCCTGCGGGCCGAGACCGTGACCACCGTTCTTGCCTTGCTGGCGTGTACGGGCCTCCGGGTGTCGGAAGCGTTGCACCTGGAGCGGGACGACGTCGACCTCACCGCCGGTGTGTTGCAGATCCGCCAGACCAAATTCAGAAAGGCGCGGCTCGTGCCGCTGCACCCCAGTGCCGTCGCCGCGCTCCGGCAGTATGCGGCCCGCACGGCGGACACGCCCACGCCCGGCGCGGCGTTCTTCGTCAGCGCCGGTGGACGCCCCCTCCGCTACTGGCAGCTGCGGCATGCCTTTCTGTGTATCCGGCGCCGACTCGGTTGGCCGTCCCCCCGCGCGCACGGCCCGCGGATCCATAGCCTGCGCCACGCCTTTGCCTGTCAGCGCCTGCTCGCGTGGCACCACGCAGGGGTCGACGTCGAGACGCGGCTCCTCGACTTGGTCACGTACCTCGGGCATGCCAAAGTCAGCGACACTTACTGGTATTTGAGCGGCGTGCCCGATCTGCTCGCGCTCGTCGGGGCACGGTTTGAGCACTTCGTGGCCACCGAGGCGGAGGGGCGATCATGAAGACGCCCCTTCTCACCGGTCCCGCGCTCGCACCCGTGGTGCAGCGCTTCTTTGCCGAGCGCCTGATCCAGCAGCGCCACGTCACGGCGGCGACCGTCGCCGCCTACCGCGATACGTTCCGACTCCTGCTGCGCTTCGCAGAGGGCCACTTGAAGCAAGCGCCCGCACGCATGCGCCTCGAGGACATCGATGCCCCGCTCGTCCTGGCCTTCCTCGATCATCTCGAGCACGCGCGCGGCAATACCATCCGCAGCCGAAACGCTCGGCTCGCGGCCGTGCGGTCCTTCCTACGCTACGCCGCGACGGAGGAACCCGCCTGCTTACCCACCGCGCAACGCGTGCTCGTCATCCCCACCAAACGGTGCGCCAAGCCCATGCTCGGGTTTCTGGCCCGGGAGGAGATGCAGGCGATCCTGGATGCGCCGCCCGCAGATACGCGTGCCGGCCAGCGGGACCGCGCGCTCTTCCTGACGCTCTACAACACAGGGGCCCGCATCTCCGAGGCCCTTGGTCTCACCATCGGCGATGTCCTCCTCGACGGCACGCCGCGCGTGGTCCTGCGAGGGAAGGGGCGGAAGGAGCGCACGGTCCCGCTGTGGGCGCGGACAGCCCGCGTGCTCGCGGCGTGGATCCGGACACACGGCGGTGGCCCCACCGCCCGGCTCTTCCCGAACGGGCGTCTCGGCTCGCTCACACGCTCGGGTGCGGCCCAGCGACTCGCGCTCGCCGTCGCGCGCGCTGCCGACTCGTGTCCGTCGCTCCGGGGCCGCCACATCTCGCCTCATGTGATTCGGCACACGACGGCGATGCACCTCCTGCAATCGGGCACCGACACGGCGGTCATCGCCTTGTGGCTCGGACACGAGAGTCCAGCGACCACGCACGGCTATCTCGAAGCGGACCTCGCCATGAAGGAACGAGCCCTCGCTCGCGTGACCGCGCCGGCGGCGACCATGGCTCGCTTCAAGGCCTCTGACGATCTGCTGACCTTCCTCGATCGCCTCTGAATTATGCGGAGCCGTACACGTAAACCACACCGCCGCCACGGCCACGCCGTGGCGGTGCTCCGCATAATCGCGGACTCGCCATAATTCCGGTTATGCCCAGCTGGGCATAAACGCCAGAATTGGCTGTTCGCTGGCAGCTTTGCAGGCGCGCGCCGCGGCGCGGTGCTCTACTCGCTGGTCCAGAGCTGCAAACTGGTCGACGTGCCGCCGTTCGAGGACCTGAAGGACGTCCTGCGCCGGCTCGCCACGCAGCCGCACCGTCTCATCGACCAACTGACGCCCCTGGCTGGGCCAAGAGCTTCGGCCCGGCCGCTTTAGTTAATCGACGGCCCGCCAGCCAGGCGGGCCTCACTGTTACTGCCAGACGGTGTTCGTCGAACGCTTACCCATCCGGATCGCGCATTCACGCAGCTCAGGGGCATACTTGGTGGGTCGGGGCATGGGCTCGATCCTCGCTCAAAATGGACCCTGTCCGACAGGCCCTTACGATTCACGCGTCAAGGGGCCGGAGCGCGTGCGAGCCGCCGTATCGAGAGACTCGTCATCAGGCATCACCACATCGACGGTCTGCCCTGGCTGGTTGGCCAGCATCCATCGATTCGCCGCGGCGGTGCACGACTCAGTTCCAGTGGTACCGGCGGAGTCTGTGCCTCGACGCATCGAGATTGGCGGCGAGGTGTCTTCGCAGTAGAGTAAATAGATGGAGTTTGTTCGCCATCGCCTGTGGCTCGTCGCCCTGGCGGTGGGGATGGCGGCGTGCACGACCACCCCAACGTCCCCCTCGACCTCCAGCGGACCGCGTGCCCTGACAGTCGGTGCCGCCTCCCCCGACCCCGCGTCGATTCCGTCCGCGATCCTCCCGGCTCCCTCGCAGGCCCTCGGGGCCACGCGGTTCCTGGCCTTCGGCGACAGCATCACCTACGGCACGTTATCCTCGTTCGATGGAATATTCCTGTCCGACGTGCCCGGGTCATACCCATCGCTCCTTCAGGGGATGCTGAGGCAGTACAACACGTCGCCGGGCGTTCCCGCCGAGCGATTCGTCGCACTCAACGAGGGCCTCCCTGGAGAGACCGCCAGGCGAGGCATCGATCGGCTGCCGGGCGTGCTCACCCAACATCGCCCGCAGGTGCTGCTTCTGCTCGAAGGCATCAACGACATGAACTTCGGCGCAAGCGTGGAGCAGACGGCCGCCAACGTGCACTACATGGTGCAGATGGCCCGTCTGTTCAACTGCGCAGTGCTCGTGGCCACTATGCCCCAGACTTACCCGTCCGACTATCCCGATGGGAGCCACCGCAATCAGTCCGCCGACAAGATCGCGCCCTTCAACAACGAAGTGCGACGACTGGTGTCCGGCATGCAAAACGTGCACGTCGTGGATATCTACGCGGCGTTTGGCAACAACCGCTCGCTGATGGGGAACGACGGGCTCCACCCGTCATCCGCAGGTTATCAAGTGATGGCCCAGCAGTTTCACGCCGCCATTACCAGCATTTTCCCCGTCCGCGGAAGCCTTCAATAGAACGCGCAACCGGAGCCGCTGCTTTGATTATCAACTCCTTTCCGGCGAAGAATTGACCTTGCGCAGCCCCGCAGGACCGGCGTTCGCTCGCACCGGGTTGGACCGATCGCTCACTTCATCCTGTCGGATTACGCTGCAGTCCGGGCATCTGCGTGCAATGTAATCAGATTGTCGGCGATGACCCAGACCCATGATGCATGCCGTCCGTGTCACGGTAGCGACAGCGCCGAAGCCCATGGCCGTCCTCTAATCGCACGCCTCGCTGGATGGCCCCTGCTCATTCGCGGCGGAGCCGACGCCGCGATCGCCGGCAGCGAGATCGGGTGCGCGATCCACGCGATCCAACATAGCTTTGTGTCGATCCAGGGCCGGTGTCCATAGTGTAACGCCTGCCAGACGCCCGGTGTGGACCTCGTAGGGGGTGATGATCTAACTAATGTCACCGCTTCTTGGATCGTGACCAGGTTGCCGAATTCGTTAGGAGCTTGCTGAATAACGCCGCGTAACAGGGATCGACATCGATGGGTCGTCGTACTACGATGAGCGCCATGCGTGGAGACGACCGCCAGCCCGATGCCCTCTTCAGCTATGTGTCCGCCGAGGAGCGGGTGCCGGCGGACCACCCGCTGCGCGCCATCCGGCGGCTGGTCGATGGCGTGTTGCGGGACATGTCGCCGGAATTCGACCGCCTCTACGCGCGCGTGGGCCGGCCGTCCGTGCCGCCGGAGCGGCTGTTGCGCGCCCAGCTGCTGCAGATCTTCTATTCCATTCGCAGTGAGCGGCTCTTGATGGAGCAGCTCGACTACAACCTGCTGTTTCGCTGGTTCGTGGGGCTCGAGATGGACGAGCCCATCTGGACGCCCACGGTCTTCACCAAGAATCGGGACCGGCTGCTCAACCAGGAGGTCGCGCGCAGCTTCTTCCGGCGCGTCGTGGACCGGGCGCAGGGGCTGCTGTCCGACGAGCACTTCACGGTCGATGGCACGCTGATCGAGGCCTGGGCGAGCCAGAAGAGCTTTCAACCCAAGGATGAGGATCCGCCGGCCCAGGGCGGCCGTGACTTCCGCGGGCAGGCGCGGCGCAACGACACTCATGCCTCTCGCACCGACCCCGACGCCAAGCTGTATCGACGGACCCACCACGGGGAGGCCCGGCTCGCGTTTCTCGGCCATGTGCTGATCGAGAATCGGTCGGGGCTCGTCGTGGATGCCATGGCGACTCTGGCGGACGGCACCGCCGAACGGGACGCCGCGATGCTGATGCTCGGGTCCCAATGGCAATTCACCGCCGGTCGCCGGCGCACGGTTGGCGCGGACAAAGGCTACGACACGCGCGACTTCGTCGCGGTGCTCCGCGACTTGGGCGTCACCCCCCACGTCACGCAGAACATCACGCGACCCGGCGGCAGCGCCATCGACCGCCGCACCACCCGGCATGTGGGGTATCGGCAGAGTCAAGCCGCGCGCCCGCGCATCGAACCAGTGTTCGGCTGGCTCAAGACGATCGCCGGACTCCGCAAGGTGACACTCCGTGGGTTGGCCAACGTGGACCGACTCGTCGTCTTCGCGAGCGCCGCCTTCAATCTGCTGCGGCTCCCGAAGCTGCTGGCGGAGAGGCCATGAACCGGGCGTCCGGCCCCGCGAGGCCGACACTCGGCCGACGAGTGCCCACACGCACCCATCATCAGCGCGACCAGACCGACGGCCATGCATTCATGCGCCGCCGTTTTTCAGCAAGCTCTTAGGTTTCGAGATCTTCCCCTTGCGAATCGTCGTGGTACGCAGTTCGAAGATGCTCAGGACTCTGTCGGGGACGTGGGGGTCGCCGCTCGTTCCCGGTTCGTTCGCTTGACGTCATGGTCGTCCTGGACATAGCATGGCCTCGGTTCCCTCGAATCCGCCAGACGCGGAAGTAGGAGGTGTGATATGCGCACTCCCGGGTCGTTGCGACGTCAGTTACTGTGCGGTGCCCTCGCGGCCATTGTGAGCGTGGTGAGTCTAGACGCCCACACGTTCGGAACGAACGGTCGGAGGTTCACCTTTGATGGTCAGGGTGGGTTCATGGTGTTTGTGTCGTACTTCGCGGCCGTCAGACACTACCAAGCGTCTCCAAGTCAGGTTTCTGCGAACCTGGCCTATCTGGCGAGCAAGGGCGTCAAGGGAATACGCGTGTTCCCAAACTGGTGGGCCGCAATCCAGCAGAATCCCAAGCAGTGCATTTTTGCGAGTGATACGTTGATGTCGGAGACTGCGGCGTCAACCGGTTACGTTGTCCCGGCGCAGTGGCAGCATTTGGTCAACTTAATCGCTCTGGCTGACAGTTATGGGCTCGTTGTCGATGTGAGCTTTGCGCAAGAACCCGTGCAGAACCTCCCGTTCAACCACTACGTGACAGCGTTGCAGACGGTGGTGCAAAGCCTGAACGGCGTAGCGCAAAATGTAATGTTCGACCTGCAAAACGAAGCGAATCTGGGCGATTCAACCTGCAACAAGACTGCGCTGAGCGACTCTCAGATTGAATACCTCTACGACATGGTGAGCCCCTTCAAGGGTTCTAACGAACTGACGATTTCTATCGAACAGAACAAGCACGGTACGTACGCTGGTGCGACTGGCGCGGCGGCTGTGGGCTATGATATCACCAGCTATCACGATCCCCGCGGATACCCGGTCCTGTCCAGCTATCCGACCGTGCCTCCGTGCGCGACGCAGAGCGGTACCACTGCGCCAGATTGGGTCAGGTGCACCTGTGACAGAGTCGTAGACGTTTCGGTAGGATTGCCGGCATACGGCTACCCGAATACGAAGCCGGTGTATCTTCAGGAGCCAGAGCGCTCGAACGTCGTGTCGGCCAATCCAGGGGCATATTTTGGAAACAGTCTGCTGGAGGCGGCCGTTCGAGCGAAGCTCAGCGGTGCAGCTGCTTGGACGATGCACACCGAGGTAGGATTCCTGATTCCGGGCTTTCCGGGAAGTTTGAGCGGTGTGGAGACCCAGTTCTTAGACAACCTGAACGCCATAGTAAATGACGACGTACTGTACCCATGGAATGCGGGTTATGGGACTATCTGTCCTCACATTCAGTGAAGTGGGTCTCCGGCATTCTAGTGTCTTGGCGTGGTTCGATGAATAACCGGGGCGGCCTGAAAGTAGAGGATTGAGCAAGGCGCAAATGCTGGCGAGGATCTAATCAGCGCTTTTGGTCGAGACAAGTGGTCTGGCCTTCGCATGATGCGCTGCGATGAATTCGTGACTCGCCGCCTTTCAGCTGAGCGACGCCGCGGTGTACCCCTGGCCGGAATTGTCTGTTCGTGAGTTCGCCAAACCAGCGGCTCGGACCAGGGCTCTGCCACAACGACCGGTCAAGATAGCAGTCTAGGGTGACCTTCAACCGGTCTTACGGCGGCTGGTGCTACCTGCCGTCCTTGGCCTTACTGACGAATCGCCGCGCCAGTACCTCGGCGCCGCAGTTGCGGCGCCTCATTCCCGTAAGCGTGGGCGGCCTCTACCCGTGCTGCTGTGCGCCGTCGGCCTCGATGCGGCTTCGAGTGTCCTCACTTGACGAGCTCGGGGGCGCCGGCCACGCCTTAATGGCCAAGAACCCGGCGCTGATCACCGGCGCGGTGCCATCGCTCCCCCGGGGCATTCGCGGGCGTCGTTGGCGAGACCGTCTGATCAGGTGAAGACGTGGCTGTATCCGCGCCGCGCGGTCACCACAGCAGCAATCGTCGCCCATCCCGGATGGGACCGCGCGGCAATCCCCTGGTTCGCAGGTCGCACGCACGCTTGATCATGTGGTCGTCTGAGGATTGTGCATGGGCCAGGATAAGACAACGTGCCTGAACTCAATACACAGGTCGTTATGGTAATTCGGGGAATATGGGCTGACCTTCGCCGGGCTTACCTGAAAGGACTGACGGCGCACGCAGCCGCAGTTGTCGCATGGTTGCTTTGCGGTGGGGCCCTGCTCGCAGCTTCCGATTGGGCACTCTCGTACAGCGTGGCGCACCGGCCTACCGGGCAGCTCGGTGCACGTGTCTTCGCCTCGCCTGATTGGTCCGGTGCGGCAGTGGCTCGGTATGCAGCGGCAACCCTCGATCCTGGTGCCCTCGCCGCCGCAGCAGGCTTGGCACCGGACGGCGCGTTCTCTGTCGAGTGGGAGGGCTTCATCCATCTCGTCGAATCCGGCTTCTATCATTTCCGTGGCTCGGTCGACGACGGGGCGGCGATGTGGATCGGCGATTCGCTCGTGTTCGACCGGAGGGAGGGCGCAGGCGTTCATGACATCTCGTCGCGCTTTGAAAGTTCGCAAGGGCTTTGGCCGGTTCGTATTAGGTATTCGCAGCTAGGTGGTGAAGTGTCGTTCGATGTGCGTATCGCTACTCCAAGCTGGCGCGACGAGTACCGACAGCTCTCGCTGCTGCCGCCTGCGAGTCCGGCAGAACTCGATCGTCGAATTCGAAAGGCAGCATCATTCCCTGTGTGGGTTGGAATCGCTTGGTCGGCTTGGATTCTTGCGGGGCTTGCCATCGCGCTCGTGACGGCAGCAGCGTCGATCTGCGGCAAGACATTCCTATCGCGCGTGCCATGGCGTTCCCTACTTGCGGCATTGGTGGCTGGCGCGCTACTGATCGCGTCAGGTGTGAGTGTCGGCACTCTGCCGGCACGAGGCTGGTTCCCGGACGAACTCTCTCCCAAAGATGTTCTCTACGCACAAGCACAGGCATTTGGCTCCGGCTGGTATCATCTTTACCCACCCCTCCATTTCTACACCTTGGCACTTGTCGGCACCCCATTCAGTGTTCTCGATCGCGCCGGCTATCTCAGTCTGGCCGAGCCGGCCGTTCAGGCTGCACTTCACACCGTCGAGAGACTGGTCAGCGTCACCTACGCGGAGCTCCTAGTCGTTTTTGTCACATTCCTCGGTCTTGCCACTGTCGGTCGGAAAGCGGCGCGATTCACGCCGTGGCTCCTTCTGACCGTACCGACCTTCGTTTTCTACGGCAAGACAGCCAATGTTGACGTGCCTTATCTCCTGTGGACCGTTCTCGCATGGCTCGCCTTCTTACTGGGCT
>WBZY01000380.1_pt1 | contig 19858 bp, 15 predicted proteins | sample 5204191 | NCBI WGS metagenome assembly WBZY01 (sample SAMN12344363, study PRJNA552823) | activated sludge metagenome | biome: Activated sludge suspended growth; feature: Anammox Sidestream; material: Wastewater; isolation source: activated sludge from anammox sidestream of wastewater treatment...
CGAACTCGCGACTTCGACCTTGGCAAGGTCGCGCTCTACCACTGAGCTACTCCCGCATGCAAATTGAAATTTTACCGTCCGTACCGGATTTGTCAAGTTTCGGGGCCAACGGCCCGGCAAAATGGGTCCTCGTTGCTTAGCTCAGCCGTAGGCCCACGTTGGCGAATTTGAAAACGGACAGTCGGAACGAGGCGTTATACCTAAAGTACGGCCTCAATAGAGTGAGCCTAATTGCTCACTGTAATATCTTTAACAAAACTCCAATCGCCGCTTGGGTTGATCGAGATGTTTCCAATTCGTTTATTGGCAACGACCATATTTGCGGGGTACCAAAGCGGCACAAGCGGCAGATCTGCACTGATCAAATCCCACGCCTGCTTGTAAAGGTCCGCGGCCTTTGTCCGATCGGTCTCGTTTACCGCTGAGTTCAAAAGCTTATCAACCTGTGCATTCGAATATCGGCCACGGTTGCAGCAGCTAACGCCTTCGCCAGGTATCTTCGCCGTTGTAAACAGGTCCTTAAGAAAGAGCGGGTCCTGATTACCCCCGATCCATGCACCGGTGTTCATTTGAAACTGGCCTTTAGCCAGGTTTTCGCGGATCGTGTTCGGATCGAGAGTTTCGATCTGAACATTGAGGCCGACTTCGACCAGCATATTCTGGATCGCCTGAGCATAGCTGCTGTAGGCCGCATTCCCCGACGAAAACTTGAAAACTATCGGTTCGTTCTTATAGCCCGCATCGGCCAGCAGTTGCTTTGCCTTTGCGACGTCGAAGTTGTATTTGACACCGGACGTATATGCCCACGACGCTTCGGGTAGGATCGAGTAAGCGATCTTCGCCTGACCAGAGAGAAGTTCGCGAATGATCTTTTCACGGTCGATCGCGTATCCGATCGCCTGCCTGACCTTGACGTTGTCCAGCGGCGGCGAAGTTGTGTTAAGTCCAATGTACTGAATGTTTGAGCCATCAAACTGCTCGACCTTTAGGTTCGCTAACGCGGCCAACTGCTTCAGGCTGTCGGGCGGAAGGTTCGACGGTACTGGAGCCAGATCGACACCGCCGGTTTGCAGCTCGGCCTGGAGCGCACTTGCATCGGTCACGGTCTTTACGCGAAGCTTTGCGACCTTGGGCGAGCCTTCCCAATAATCGGGAAAAGCGGCGAGTTCGACCGTGTTTTGCGACTGATCGAATGAAACGAATTTGAACGGCCCGGTACCGATCGGCGCCGTCTTGAGCTTGTCGGATGACCCCTGCGAAACGATCGGGATCGCTACAAGATTGGAAAGAAGTTGGTTCTTCAGTTCGGGCCGGGCGAGGTTGAAGACGACTACCCCGGCCTCAGGCGTTGCGATCGAGGTGATGTGAGCAACGGGCTCCTTATTCACAGTATCGAAGAACGCGAACGATTTATATCCCTTTGTGCGGAACAGTTCGTCAAATGTGTACTTCACGTCAGCAGAAGTGAACGGCTTGCCATCGTGGAATTTGACATTATCTCGAAGGACGAAGGTGATCGCCTTGCCGTCCTCAGACGTTCGGATCTCCTTTGCGAGCTCGCCTTCATAATCGAAACTGGCATTCTTACGAACCAGCGAGTTGAACATCAGGCTTCGCACGCGCTCGGCCGCAGCGTCGGACTTCTCGGTAGTCAGCGTGTCAAAACCAGTAAACGGTTCTGACAACGCAACGGTCACATACTCGGAGTTGCTGTGCCGGCACGCCGAAACAAAAGCGAGGCAAAAGAAAAGCAAAAACGTCGGGAACTTTTTCAAATCGAATTTCCTCCGTTGGTTTTACGACAAACTGCCGTTCAATTCTTCAATTCTTTGGGTGAGCGAGGTAAAGCGCCCTGTTTCGAAATCGAATGGTGGTGAGAGCAACGATTTAAGCTCCATCACCCTTTCAACCGAGCTATCAATCGAGCCGTGGTCCAACCGACCGCCATCAACGGCGATCGAAATACTCTCATGGGCCTTGTAGATCGAATCAACCCCTGCACAGATCGCGACCATGTCGTGCCCGGCCTCGAGGGCCATCACAGAGGCCTCGCCGATACCGTAATTTTTCACTATTGCGCCCATCTCCAGATCATCCGTTAGGACGAGGCCGTTAAATCCAAGTTCATTCCTGAGCAGTTCTGTCACGAAGTTGAAACTAAGCGAGGCAGGTAAAAGTTTGCCATCTCGTCCCGTTTCCTGCAAGCCAAGATCCGGATACGCAGCGTGTGCGACCATCACGGCAGGCACAGATCCGCCGGATATAAGATGCTGAAACGGGTATAGATCGACCCGGCGAAATTCAGCTTCGCTGATGCCAACGATAGGAAGTTCTTCGTGCGAATCAACTTCGGCCGCCCCAAGGCCAGGGAAGTGCTTGATGCAGCCGATGATCCCGTTCGATCGCAGCGTTTGAAGAAAACGCGAGCCAAACTCGACCGCATCTGTGGCCGAGGCCCCGTAGGCCCGTGAATGAAGGCCATTTGTAAAATGCGCCCGCGCCGTATCAACTACATCTACGACCGGCGCGAAGTCCATGTTGAAACCAAGTATCCTGAGGGCTTCGGCGATTATCACCGCCAACCTTCCGGCCTGCCCCGGAATTTTCAGCCGTGATGCCGAAGGCATCGGCACCAAAAGCCGCTTTAGCCGATCGACAAGCCCGCCTTCCTGATCGACGCTGAGGATCGGCTCGACCTTGCTCAGCTCTCGAAGGTGATCAAGCAGATCACGGGTTTGGCCTGCTTCCTTTATATTTCGGGCGAAAAGGCAAATCCCGCCGGGTTGAACCTCGCGGATCAGACGCTCGGTAACCGCGTCAACATGGTCCGTCGGAATCCCTATAACGAAGAGTTGTCCGATCTTTTCTTCGAGCGCTAATGTCGCAGGATCCATTTTCCGCATATGGCAAGACTTCAAGAAACACTTTAGATGTCGCGGTCCCGACGCCTAAAGCTTCACTTTAACTCGTCGCTAGATCACTTTCCGCTTTAGGTCCAACAGAAAGGCCTTCGATTCATCCGGGCTCATCTCATCCGGCCGGGAATGACGCAATTCGTCGATCGCCGATTCATTATTTACCGCGAATAACGAAAATTGGGCCGCTTGCGCCTTTGCCGCGGCGGCAGCTATCCCTGTGGTCTTGTCTTCGGCAAAAACAGCGAGCTCATACTTTTCAAGCTTGGACAACACGTCCTTTGCCCTGTCAATAACCGAGATCGGTAAACCCGCAAGCCGCGCAACCGCGATGCCGTACGATCGGGTGGCCGTGCCCTTTTGGAGCTTGTGAAGAAATACCACCTCACCGTCACGCTCCATCGCCGCCATTTGATAGTTCTTTGCACCGGGAAGGTTTTCTGCAAGCTCGGTCATTTCGTGATAGTGCGTGGCAAAGATCGTTTTTGCAGAGTGGTCCGCGGAGTTGTGAAGATACTCCGCCACCGCCCAGGCGATCGAAAGGCCGTCGAATGTCGATGTTCCTCGGCCGATCTCATCCAGAAGTATCAGGCTACGCGGCGTTGCATTGTGCAGGATCGCTGCGGTTTCCGTCATCTCGACCATAAAGGTCGAACGTCCCGAGGCAAGATCGTCAGAGGCGCCGACTCGTGTCCAAATACGGTCAACTATCGGCAAGCGGGCGCTTGTAGCCGGCACGAATGAGCCGATCTGGCCGAGCACCTGAATAATGGCGACCTGTCTGAGGACAGTCGATTTTCCGCCCATATTCGCGCCCGTGACGATCAGAAGCCGATCGGTTGAATTGTTCAGATACACGTCGTTCGGGATGAACGGATCGACTGCAAAGGCCTCAACTACCGCGTGGCGTCCGTTCTTTATCTCGATCTCATCACCGTCATGCAAGATCGGGCGGATGTAATTTCTGCGTGTTGCCGTTTCGGCCAAGGAAGTCAGGCAATCGATCGTCGCAAGGGCCCGGGCCGTGGTTTGTAGCTTGTGGGTTTCCGCCTTGATCCGGGAACGAACTCCCTCAAAGATCTCGGCTTCCAGGCTGCCGATCCGCTCTTCGGCACCGAGCACCTTCGATTCCCACTCCTTTAACTGTGGTGTTGTAAACCGTTCGGCATTTGCAAGCGTCTGCCGTCGATGATAGTCATCCGGCACGCGTGAAACGTTGGCCTTTGAAACCTCAATGTAATAGCCAAAGACATTGTTAAAGCGGATCTTCAGGCTGGATATCCCCGTCCGCCGACGTTCCGTTTCCTCAAGATCCGCGATGAGCCGTTTTGCGTCCGTGGCGAGCGCCCTTAGCTCATCAAGTTCTACATTAAAGCCCGGCCGTATAGTACCGCCATCATTGATGTTAGCTGGTGGAGAATCACTTACGGCGGAAGCGATCAGGGACCGGATATCGGGCAGAGAAAAGACGTTTTCGGAAAGTACTTGAAGAAGCAATGAGTTGGCGTCAGCGAGCGAGGTACTTATCTCCGGTGCCTGGTCCAGCGTCGCGCCGAGGTCCAGTAGGTCGCGTGCGGTCGCGTTACCAAGGTTGAGCCGTCCAACGAGCCTTTCAAGGTCCGTTACCTGCTTCAATAAGTAGCGCAAGCGGCCCCGGAGTATCGGATCAAGCAGTTCTTGAACCGCCGACTGCCTTGTTTCGATCTCGCTGCCTTTGATCGACGGCCGCAATAGCCACGCCCGCAGAAGCCGACCGCCCATACCGGTTACGGTCTCATCTATTACTTCAAGAAGCGTGTGCTTATTGTTGTCTCCACGTGATCGGGCGATCTCGAGATTGCGCATTGTCAGTTGGTCAAGGACCAAACAATCGGATGCCTCGAAGTATTTGATGTCTGTGACGTGCTCGGCGGCCGCTTTCTGGGTGAATTGAGCATAACGCAGGCAGGCTCCCGCCGCGGCGACCGCAGCCACCTTGCCTGCAAGGCCGAACCCGCTCAATTCGCGCGTCTGAAACTGCGCGCATAGGTTCGTTTCGGCCTCCTTGCCGTCAAAGTACGCGTCTTCAAGTTCGCATAGCGAATAACCGAGGTGGCTCTCCGCTGAGACGCTCCGGTCGTCGCCCGAAAGCACGGCCTGATCTCGTGCCGGCGCGACATTTCGCAACAATTCGTGCGCGAGGCCCGCCGGAAACAGCAGTTCACGCGGTGAATATCCATCCAGCAATTCGCCAAGTTTCACCCATTGATCAGGGCCCGCGATCTGGGTTGCCAAAAAATCGCCTGTGGAAAGCTCAAGGAATGCGGCCCCTAAGACGCCATCGATCGAAGCGACGGCAGCGAGATACACCGAATCCTTGGTCTCGGCCAACTGCGGATCGATCGCGGTCCCCGGTGTCACGACCCGGACCACTTCGCGGCGTACCAATTTCGTGCCCTTGCCCGCGGGCTCGGCTTGTTCGCATATGGCGACGCGATAGCCTTTTCTCACCAGTTTCGAGATGTAATTGGCGGCCGCGTGGTGCGGAACGCCGCACATCGGAATAGGGTTCTTGGAATCCTTCTGCCGGGCGGTGAGGGTTATCTGAAGTTCGCGCGCACCGATGATCGCATCCTCATTAAAAAGCTCGTAGAAATCCCCAAGGCGGAACATCAGCAGACATCCAGGGTAAAGCTTCTTTATTTCGAGATACTGCCGAAGCATCGGCGTCGCTTCTTCCATTGTTTATGCGGCCAAACGGGGCGAAATTTAGTCTAACCAAAAAGCTGGAAGTTTTACAATCTATGGTTTCCAAACCTAGGGCCGTTTGTTAAACTGTTTTTTTGTCTGAGCTTCGTTCGTGTTAGGGCGTTTTCGTAAACAACTTTTGGCAGATCCGAACAATCCAAAGCCCAAAATTTCCTGCCTCGGCTAAATTGAAGGAGTCTTGAGCATGATGTATCGAAACCGGTTAACGCTAGTCTGTTCGTTGGTGTTCCTTGGAGCAATTCCAGTCGCCCCTCAAGGCACGCCAGGGACGGCGCCCGCTAATAAGAATGTGGCGGCGGTCGCGAACGCTGCCCTTGGGGACAATGAAACACGGACGGATGAAAGGTATCGAATTGGGTATCGCGACAAACTGAACGTACAGGTGTTTCGGCATCCGGAACTTACGCAAACTGTTTCTGTGGGGCCAAATGGAACCATCCGCCTTTTTAAGATCACCGAGCCGATTGTAGCGGTCTGCAAGACCGAACTCGAGCTTGCCGATGATATCGCTGACGCGTATCGAAAAGACTATCTGCGAAATCCGGATGTCGGCGTTTCGGCTGTGGAGCAGAATTCCCAGTCGCTGGCCGTGATCGGAGCCGTAGAGCATCCCGGGAGGTTCTTTGTGAATCGGCGGATGCAGCTGCTCGAACTGCTTGCACTCGCGGGCGGTCCTTCAAAAGAGGCTGGCTCGCGCCTTATGGTCGTAAGGCAGGGAAGCGACGCCGGATGCCACCAAGAACCTGTTTCGAACGACGAGAACGCCGGACTTTACAATTTTTCGATCCGCGATCTGCAGGAAGGCAAGGCAACGTTTATGATGCAGCCGGGCGACATCGTCTCGGTACTTGATGCGGATATTGTTTTTGTTTATGGGAACGTCAACGAGCAGGGACAGGTGATAATGAAGCAGCCGATGACGCTGACTCAGGCCATCGCATCTGCTAAAGGCATAAAGCCTGCGACCCAAAGGGATAAGGTAAGGATAATACGTCAAAAACCTGGCAGCCTTGAACGTGAAGAGATCGTGGTCGACCTTGTGGCGATCGATAAGCAAAAGGCAGAGGATCCTTATCTTATGCCGAACGACATCATCGCGCTTTCGCAGGACAAGGCGAAGAGTATCCTGAATAGCTTGACCAAAAGCTTTACACAAGGGATCCCGTCCTTATTGTACCGTCCGTATTGATTGCCATATATGAAGGAAAGTCGAGAATTGGTTCCGCAGCCGAAAAGCGATTTTTTTGAATTCGACCGGCAGTTCGAGCCACAGGTCGTTGGCTCGGCGGGACGCTATCCTGCTTATCGGGAAACATTCGCACAGGAAGGTTTCCAAATACTCGATTACTGGCGTGCCATCCGCAAACGGATATGGCTTGTCGCGGGAATCTCGGTGCTTGTGACAACGCTCGCCGCTATCTATGTGGCCCGTAAGCCGAACGTTTATTCGGCAAAGGCACAGGTCCAGGTCGATCTCGAGCAGACGAATCCAGAACTTGATACACGCCAGCGGCCCTTGCTTACGGCCGATCCATCCTATTTCAACACCCAGCTGCAGCTCCTGAACAGCGATTCTCTCCTGCGTCGAGTGATCAAGGAACACAATCTTGACACCGATCCTGAGTTTCAGCGCTTGAAGACGGAAGGCGACACCTCCGCCTGGCACTCGATGCTAAAGGCGATAGGGCTTGCCCGTGAAGACGAAAAGCGCAACGTGAAACAGACGGACAGCGGATCTTCTGACAGTCCATCACTTGTTTCAGCAGCAGAGATCGAAGAAGCCGTCCGCCTGGCTCCGTATGTTGAGATCATCAAGAAGAATTTGACGGTCGAACCAGTGAGGGAGTCGAGGCTGACGTTCAAAGACACGCGCCTGATCGATGTCAGTTTTACAAGCCATGTTCCCGAACTTGCCGCCTTCGTAGCGAATGGGATCTGCGAAACGTTTACGAATTACAATCTTGAGAAACGAACGGGCACCAATCGCAAGACAAGCGATTTTCTCGAAGGGAAGATCAATGAGCTTCAGTCCCAGATAAGGTCCGATGAAGTGAAGCTTGTCGAACTCCAAACGCGAGTCGGTATAGTCCCTACGACAGGTGACCAAACGATCGAAATAGATCGGCTCTCAGGTCTGAACAAGGATAGGCTTGCTGCGGAGTTAGAGCGGACGACGGCAGAAGCGGATCTGATGTCGGTCAAGGATTCGCCGCCGAAATTGAAGTCGATGGTCGAGTCGACGCTGGCCCGGTACATCACCGAAAAGCAGAACTCCATCCTTAATGTCCGGAACGAGGCGGAAAAGAGGATCGCTGACCTTCAATCTCAGCGGGCAAAACTTCTAGAGGACTATCAGGAGAAGGCCGATCCGGTGAAGGAAGTCGATCGGCAGATCGAGAGTCAGCAAAAGTCACTCGAGAGCGCGATAGCAAAAAATAATTCCGAGATCGAGGAGTATAAGAAACGGGCCACGACAGATCTGCTGAACACGCTGCAAACGAATTTCGATAAGGCTCGCGACAAGGAGGCCAAGATCCGCGCGGCATTTGATGAACAAATGGCGAGGGCGCAGGGGCAGAACAGCGGAGCCGTCACGATAAAGCTCCTCCAGCAAAATCTGGATGCGAACAAGAATTTCCTAAAGCAGCTTCAAGGCCAACAGAGTTCGAACGATGTGATGTCGCAAGGCTCGGACAACAACATCAGCGTTGCCGGATTTGCGATCCCAAACACTATTGCGGTTGCCCCGCGGCGTCTAGTCACGGTACTCGCGGCCTTGTTCCTTTCGACACTGTTCGGTATGGGGCTTGCACTCTTCCTTGAGTATCTCGACGATACTATTCGAACGGTCGAAGAGATCGAGAGTTTGTTGCAACTCCCGGCTCTTGCGGCAATACCCACGATCGAGTCTATCCCGAAGCGAAAACTGCTCCTTGTTGGCTCCGGCGAGGAGGCTGACGAGAACCCGAATTCAGAACTGCTGATCTATTCGGATCCACGCTCAGGGCTCGCGGAGGCTTATCGGCAACTGCGAACATCGGTACTTCTTTCAACTGCCGGCCACCCGCCGAAGTCGCTTCTCGTGACTTCGAGTCTTCCGTCAGAAGGGAAAACGACAACTGCCACGAATACCGCAGTCAGCCTCGCGCAGACGGGCTCGAAGGTGTTGATCGTGGATGCTGATATGCGGCGGCCGCGCCTCCATTCGATATTCAACGTGACCAACGGAGAGGGCCTGAGCACATTACTCTCAAGCGAAACCACGGACGCTGACATCACGCGTGTTGTTAAGGTAGATGATGGCACGAAAATGCACGTCTTGACCTCTGGCCCGATACCTCCGAATCCGGCCGAGCTTATTGGGTCCGAGCAGATGGCCAATCTCTTGAAACGGCTTCAAAAACATTACTCTCACGTGGTCATCGATTCGCCGCCGATCACATCGTTCACAGACGGCGTACTTATCGCGTCGATGGTAGATGGAGTGATCCTGGTGGTTCATTCTGGTAAGAGTTCCCGACAGGTCGTGCGGCGGGCCAAACAACTCCTGAGCGACGTCGGAGCCCGTATTCTTGGCGTGGTTCTGAATAATGTGAATCTTCGTTCTCAGGACAACTATCATTACTATCAAACCTATTACCATCGTAATTCTTATCACACGGACGATGCGGTTTAGACGGAACTTTCGTTCGAATATCGAAACATGACATTGCCGACACGGGTGCTTGTCACCGGAGCGGGTGGCTTTATAGGGAGCCACCTTGTAACATTTCTAAAGAAAAAGGGGTATTGGGTGCGTGGGGTCGATATCAAGCCGCCTGAATTCGGCCAGACGGACGCGGATGAATTTCATCTGCTTGACCTTCGCCGCTGGGAAAACAGTCAAACGGCGACAAGGGACGTTGACGAGGTATACGCTCTAGCCGCGGACATGGGCGGGATGGGCTTCATCTCTGCCAACCACGCGCAGATATTGTATAACAACTCGCTGATCGACCTTCACACCCTTGAAGCATCTCGACTAAATGGCGTTAAACGCTATTTGTATACCAGTTCGGCATGTGTCTACCCGGAACATCTGCAGCGGGAGGCAAATGTTGCCCCACTTAAGGAAGAAGATGTCTATCCGGCCCAACCGCAGGATGCCTACGGTTGGGAAAAACTCATTTCCGAACGCCTGTGCATGCATTATATGGCGGATTATGGCATTGCCACGCGAACCGTTCGTTTTCATAATATCTTTGGCGAGTTTGGGACGTGGGACGGCGGCCGTGAGAAGGTGCCGGCCGCAATATGTCGCAAGGTTGCGATAGCCAAGCTTACTGGACGGCCCGAGGTGGAGATCTGGGGCGACGGCAAGCAAACCCGATCGTTCTGTTACATCAGCGACTGTGTGGAGGGCATTTACAGGCTTATGCGCTCGGACCACGCTGAGCCGCTCAATCTTGGGCAGGACCGAATGGTCTCGATCGATCAACTAGCAGATATCGTCGCAGACATCGCGGAAGTCCGGATCGTGAAAAAGTACGTGGCGGGACCGCAAGGAGTTCGTGGCCGAAACTCGGATAACGGCCTGCTTCGAAAAGTCCTGGGTTGGGAGCCGCGCATCTCACTTGAGGACGGACTCAAGATCACTTACAACTGGGTCGAAGACCAGGTTCGCGCCTCATTTGATAGGTCCAGAGCAGCACTACCAACTGGACCGGCCTAGAGTTCCGGGCCGTCAATACCGGAACATCGCGATCACTCACTATGCATCTGGAAGTGGATGAAGGTCATCGCACGCTATCGTTAACACGAAAGGACCTGGTGTTCTTTTTTCTTGCGTTTCTTTTCCTTTACCTCCAATTATTTCAATTTCCATTCACGCCTTACTATTTCCCGGGCGATCATTTGATCCACATTTCGGTCGGGATGCGTCTGCTTGATGGCGAGGTTCTATATCGCGATGTATTTCAGATCACACCGCCGGGAACGGAGTTGTGGTACGCGATATTCTTTGCGATCTTCGGCCTTAAGGTTTGGATCTTGAACTTCACGATCCTTGCGCTTAACCTCGCTCTCGTGTGGTTAGCCTGGTATTTTTCCCGACAGCTGTTTGACGGATGGCTGATCTATCTTGCTCCTGCGATCATGATGATCGTTGGATTCAGGCTGTTTTTTATTGATGGAAGCTATCGCCTGTTCAGTGTGGTCTTTGCATTCGCCGCCGTGGGCGTGTTGATGAGGTCGCGAACGTTACCCGGTTTGATAGCCGCCGGAGTGCTTTGCGGACTTTCATCCTTCTTTGGACAGCACCGGGGTGTAATGGCTCTCGCAGGGATCGGCTTGTTCCTGATCTGGGAGCATTTTCGCCAGCCTGGCACGAGGCAGGATCTCTTGAAAAAAGGCGCCGTCCTTGCGGCTTCATTTGCCCTGACGATCTTCTTGACCCAGGCATACTTTGCATTTAGCGCCGGGATCGACAACTATTATTTTTCCCTTGTGGGCTTTCTGCAAAAGCACTACGGTAGCGACCCCCTGTCGAATGGTGCAGCAATGTTCGCCGATCTCCCGGACCTCGGACAATATCTTCAGATCTATTCAACCACCGGCGCCTTCTCACGCTGGATCCGTATCGCGGGGCCAACTCTTTGGTTTTATCTATTGGTCCCGTGGGTTTACCTTGCCTTTCTCGTATTCCGCTGGCGCACGCAAAGTTACTTGCACGACATTTTGGCGGACCGCACATTGAGGCTTCTTGTCTGCGTCGGCCTCGCTCTCTCGATCGGTGTTTCGGCCCCGAGCGCATTTCGCCTCTCGCATGTTTCGATGCCGGCGGTCATCATCGCTGTCTGGTTCCTGACGCGGATCCGATCGGCAAAGGTCATTGCGAGCATCTCACTTGGCCTCATCGCGGTCGTGGGCGGTGCGTATGTCATCCAACGGCAAACCGCCGCAGTTGCAGTACTCGAAATGCCGGCAGGCCGGGCTGCATTCTTGTCCGAGCTTGTATTTGAACGGTACAAATGGGTGGGAGAACACACCAAGCCCGGCGACCTGTTCTATGAGGCGCACCATCCGAGTTTCTACTTTCCATTCGATCTGAAGAATCCCACGCCGATGTCGCTTATTCGCGACAACGACTATACGCCCAAGTTTCAGGTTGACAGTGTTGTCCGGTCGCTCCAGTCTCGGCCGCCGCAATATATCGCGTGGCCAACGAAGTGGTCAAAGGCTGCGGCGGAGCGAGAACCAGGGGATCATTTGGAAGAACTCTGGGTGTTTTTGCAAAGAAGCTACGAGCCTGTGTTCGTGTTCGAGAAACCACCGGACTATACTCCTTATAGTGAGGGTGACATCGAGATCTGGAGGAAGAGAGTTCAATGATCAGGCCGGCAATTCCATTTGCTTTCTCCACTGATCAGGCTTCCAGCCAAACGGCCCAGGAACGCACTTTTGTGCCTGGCGTTTTGCTTATGGCCTGTGCCGCCGTGATCACCGGACTGCTCGTTGTCCTGAACAGTGACCTGGTCGAGTCTTTTCCGCATCTTTATTTGCTTCCCTGGATACTTGGCTTGGCCGTCGCGCTGGCGATCCCCTCGTTGTATCTGTATAAAAAGGGCCGGTTCGTCATCTACGATCCGATCGTTTATTCTTCGATGATCTGGCTCTTGCCGTCCTTCGTTGTCGGTGGGCTGATGCTCGCGGGTGGCTGGTCTAAGCCTCCATTTATAGCGTTCATCGAGGACGCGCCGTACAACCTGCCATACACCGTCGTTCTGATAATCCTTGGCTTTTTCGGACTTGCGTCCGGCTATCTGATCCCCGTCGGTGAGAAGATCGGGGCGACCGTTGGCCGGTTTTTGCCCTCGCGGGACTTCAACGTCCCCGATTTGCTCGTTCCGGGCTTTGGCCTCTTGTTCCTCGGCACGCTCAACACTGCTCTTGCCTTTGTATTTGGCATTATTGGATACCAGAAGAGCGATGAAGTGGATCCGTTCAGCGGAACGGTTTATCTCACCACGCTTTTTTGGATGCAAGGTTCGTTCATCCTCTGGTACGTGATCTTTAAGCGGCGAACCCTGGACCCGAGATCTGGCCTGATGGTTGTTTTCATGCTTGCTCTGACGATCGGCCGGGCCCTATTCCTGGGCAACCGGGCAGCGTTGCTTCAGGTCTTTCTCCTTATCATCCTCGCGTTCCTGCTGGCTGGCAGACAGCTGAACTTCAAAAGATCCGTGATCGGCGGCACGGTTCTTTTTGTATGCGTTATCGCGGGAATGATCTACGGAACGACCTTTCGCAACGTCAAGGGCGGTGAGGGCCGGGTCTCGATCGAGCAATACTCGGAGAACGTCGTTGGCACATTTGAAGAAGTGTCGAGATTCGATCTTCGCCAAAACCTCGAACTTGGCTTGATGACTCTGGCCGAGCGTCTCGACACGCTTAGCTCTGTTGCGGTCGTCGTGTCAAATTACGAACAACTTGCGCCGTATGAAGAAAGCTACGGCCTCGACAACAATATTTGGAAGGACACAACAACTTTCTTCGTGCCGAGGATCCTTTGGAATGACAAGCCTGTCGCGTCAGAACCGCGCAAATACAGTGAGTTATATTTCGATTACGGAGAGAGTTCGTTCGCCATCACTCCGATCGGCGACCTATTGCGAAACTTTGGTCCCTTCGGCGTTCCCGTGGGAATGTTCATTCTGGGATTGATCCTGCGGGTCATTTATCGAGCCTTGATCGAGGGCCAACCCAATACAATGTGGCGCCGGACGCTTTATTTCATGCTCCTGATCACTATCTCCTACGAGGGCTTCTATGGCAATCTCATCCCGACAATGTTCAAGGTCGGGATCACGGCGGTTGTCGGCCTTTTATTCGTTGGACTCGTGGCACGTGCCCTTGGGCATCGAAGAGTTGAAATGCCCACTTAAACTTATCCAAGTTCCAGATCATGATCGTTTTTACAAACGGCTGTTTTGATATTCTTCATCCAGGGCATATAGATCTTCTCGAACGGGCAAAGGCGCTCGGCGACAGGCTGATCGTTGGCTTGAATAGTGACGCTTCCGTCCGCAAGATCAAGGGGCCCGGCCGGCCGGTTCAAACCGCTGCTGATCGAAAGGCGGTCCTATTGGGCCTTCGGTCGGTCGATGAAGTTGTTATTTTTGAGGAGCTTACGCCGGAAAACCTAATAAAGAAGATCAAGCCGGATGTACTTGTAAAGGGCGGTGATTGGAAGGTCGAGGAGATCGTTGGCGCCGATCTTGTTACAAAGAACGGCGGTAAAGTTGTTTCTTTGCCGCTGCTTGGCGAATATTCGTCCTCTGCGTTGATCGAGCGGATGAGACCAATAGTTCCGGAGAATCCCGCAAAGGCCGGGATCATTGCCGCGTCGTTGAAACAGCATGTTGAAGTATTTCATGAGGTAATTCGTTCACTTGGTGGATCGATCGCCGATTGTGCGGCGGTGATCAGCGAAACGGTGAAAAGCGGAAGAAAGGTCCTTATTTGTGGTAACGGCGGAAGTGCTGCGGATGCCCAACACATCGCCGCCGAATTCACGGGGAGATATGAAACGGAACGGCCAGCGTTACCCGCCATCGCGCTCACGACCGATACATCCGCATTGACGGCGATCGGGAATGATTATGGCTTCGAACGAATATTTGCACGCCAGGTCGAGGCCCTAGCTGTTGAAGGCGACTGCCTGATCGCAATAAGCACAAGCGGCACCTCGCCAAACGTCATTGCGGCCGTGATGGAAGCGCGAAAGCGAGGCTGTCGCGTGGTTGGCATGACTGGTTCCAAAGGAAAAAAACTAGCCTCGATATCGGATGCCTGCATCATCGTGCCCGCATCGAGGACCGCCCGGATACAGGAAGTCCATATTACGGTTGCGCACATCTGGTGCGAAATGGTGGACGCAATGATCGAGGCCGGTGCTTCCACACCAGGTTGATCGTAAGGCCCGCCTGAAGTCCAATGAAAATACTCGTTTTAGGATCGAGCGGAATGCTCGGGCATAAGCTAATCCAGGGCCTTGCTCCTCACGCTGAGGTGTGGGGAACCATTCGTCAACCGCTTGAGGCGTGTGCCGATCTTGCGAGACTCGGCAATTTTCGCTGCATTCCAAATATCGACGCGGGCGACGAAGGATCGCTCGGCGAGGCGATCTCACAATGTCAGCCTGACGTCGTCGTAAATGCCATAGGCATTGTCAAGCAACTTCCGACAGCAAAGGATGTCGTATCCACATTGACGATCAATTCTATTCTTCCGCATCGGCTTGCGCAGTTTTCGGAGACCTTCGGTTTTCGACTCATCACCGTGAGTACCGACTGTGTCTTTGACGGCCTGAAGGGAAGCTACACTGAAGATGACCGTCCGAACGCGGTGGACCTTTATGGTAAGAGCAAGGAATTGGGCGAAGTGATCACGGGCAATGCGTTGACTTTGCGGACGTCGATCATCGGCAGGGAACTTTCGGGCTCACACAGCCTTGTAGAGTGGTTCCTGTCCAACGAGGGCAAGACGGTCAAGGGCTTTCGGAAGGCCATCTATTCAGGCTTTCCAACCATCGTCCTTACGGATATAATCAGGAGCTTGATATTTGACCATCGCGAACTGCGAGGCCTCTATCACGTTTCGAGCGAACCAATAAATAAATACGACCTCCTCTGCCTTCTCAAAAATTATTATCGCGCGGACATTAGGATCGAACCGTCCGATGATCTGCGGATCGACCGCAGCCTTGATTCATCGCGATTTCGGGCTGCGACCGGATTCGTGCCCGCAGAATGGCCGGCGATGATCGAACGGATGGCGGCCGATCCGACACGTTATCGAATATGAAAATGAACCAGTCATTTGAAGGAAAACGGATACTTGTGACCGGTGGGACCGGTTCGCTGGGCAAAACGCTTGTCCGCCGCTTGCTGTCTGGAGATACCGGCGTACCCGAACGCATCACGATCTTTTCGCGAGACGAAGCAAAGCAGCATTTTATGCGGCTCGAGTTTTTGCAGAAAACGGTTGCGACCGACGAAGTGATCTATCACAAGGCCAAGGATGTTCTCGATTTCCGTATTGGTGACGTTCGGGACTATGCCGCGGTCACTGCCGCTCTGTCTGGCGCGGATATCGTCTTTCACGCTGCTGCTTTGAAACAGGTCCCGTCCTGCGAATACTTTCCGTACGAGGCCGTCCTCACCAACGTCGGCGGTGCCCAAAATATCGTGCGTTCCATCAAGGAACACCGATTTCCGATCACGTCGGTCGTCGGCATTTCGACCGACAAGGCCTGCAAGCCGATCAATGTGATGGGGATGACCAAGGCGTTGCAGGAGCGGGTTTTCATTGAGGGGAATCGGGATTACCCGGCGACGCGGTTCGTTTGTGTCCGATACGGCAACGTCATCGCGTCGCGCGGATCGATCGTGCCGTTGTTCGCCGAACAAGTTCGGAACAAGCAGCCGTTGACCGTTACCTTGCCCGAAATGACGCGATTCCTGCTGAGTCTTGACCGCGCGGCCGATACGGTCTTCGCAGTGATGGCAAATGGCCGTGCGGGGGAGACGTTCGTGCCGCGTGTTGAATCGGCAAAGATCGTCGATCTCGCAAAAGCGATGATGGAGGATGAGGAATTGCCGATCGTGTTCACCGGCATCAGGCCGGGCGAAAAGATCCACGAGATCATGGTCTCTGAAGAAGAGTGCTTTCGGACCCGACGGGCCGGCGACTATTACGCTATCCAACCGATGCTTCCAGAACTCAGAACTCCCGATGATGCGGAACCGGCCCTTGAGGCGGAATACTCCTCGAAGGACGAGAACCTTTCAATAGACGAGATCAGGAAGCTGCTGGATTCTTCGCGGGCAGAGATAACCAGGTTCGCGGCGGGATAGCATCGCGGTAAACGATATTGCTATATGAAAGTAATGACCATTTTCGGCACTCGGCCGGAAATAATACGTCTATCCATCGTGATGCGCGTGCTTGATGAGCACAGCGAGCATATTACCGTCCACACTGGGCAGAACTATGTCGAGAGCCTTAGCGACATCTTCATCCGTGATCTCAAGGTCCGGCCGCCCGATATTCATCTCGGTATCCGCTCTTCTTCTTTTGGCGAACAGGCGGGGCAGATAGTTTCAAAGATCGACGACGCTCTCGAAGCGGAGCGGCCTGATCGCGTTCTCATTCTTGGGGATACGAACAGTGCTTTGTCCGCCATCGTTGCTGCACGTCGCGGCATTCCTGTTTTTCATATGGAGGCGGGCAATCGGTGCTTTGATGATCGTGTGCCTGAGGAGATCAATCGAAGAATAATCGATCACTCAAGCACGATTCTAATGCCCTACACCGAACGCAGCCGCGACAACCTTATCGCTGAAGGTATTGATAAACAGCGCATCTTTGTGACAGGCAATCCGATAACCGAGGTCCTTGAACATTTTTCTGTTGAGATCGACGCCAGCGAGGTCCTGACAAGGTTCAACGTCGGCCAAGGCGGGTACTTTCTGGTCACCTTGCATCGAGCTGAGAACACAGCCCGGCGTGATCGTTTGGAAAGTATATTTGAAGGGCTATCACAGATCTCGGGGAAATTCGAAAAAAAGGTGCTTGTCAGCGTGCATCCGCGGACCGCCGAGCGATTAAGGGAATTTGATATCGAGGTTGACCGGTCGAGCATCGTTCTACTCGAACCGCTTGGTTTCTTTGATTTTGTGAAGCTTGAAAAAAATGCTCTCGCTGTCCTCACTGACAGCGGAACGGTGCAGGAAGAATGTTCGATATTTCGGATCCCGAACGTAACGCTCCGCGACGTGACCGAACGGCCGGAAACGATCGAATGCGGCAGCAATATCCTGAGCGGTGCCGATCCCGCGTCGATCGCCAGCACAACAAGCCTGGCGCTGTCACGGCCGCCCGCGTGGGATCCGCCGCCCGAATATCTGGTGAGCAACGTATCGAAAACCGTGGCCAAGATCGTTCTGGGTTATACAAGCATCCGGCGGCACTGGAGTTAGGCCTTCTGGTCACCGAGGAGGCCATAAAACTCGAGCCACTCCTCGGTGTGATTTCGGATATCGAATTCGCGTTCCACGAAATCCCGGCCTCGCCGCCGATATTCCGCATACTCTTCGGCTCCCATCGCCAAAAATCGGTCCATCGCCTTCGCGAGTTCCTGAGGGGAGTTGTCAGTCCAGATGCCGGCGCCTTGTTCTTCAAGCGACTCCCACGGCGTAAAGCGTGAAGCGATCACGGGCGTCCCCTGGGCCAGCGACTCCACCACGACAACTCCAAAATTCTCAGCGTGCGACGGAAGAATGGTGATGTAGGCATCGGCAAGAAGCTGCTGCTTTTCCTGGCCCTCAACTTGTCCGAGAAACTCAACTTTATCGTCGAGCCCAAGTCGGGAAACAAGCTCCTTCAAAGGCCGCACGTGCTGCGGCCGTTCGCGTCCCGCGATCTTCAGTGTCATTGAGGACCGCATGAATCTCTCAGAAAGCTTGATCGCCCTTATCAAATTATCGAGCGCCTTTTGGGGATGCATCCGGCCAAGAAACAAAATGTAGTTGCCATTACGTCGCGGTACAGGTGGTTCCAGCTCGACATAGTTCGGGATCTTTCGAACGCGAGCGCTTTCACCAAATGCCTGTCGAATTGCGGCGGTCTCTTCGTCCGACGTTGAATGGAACACGGGATATCTACCGATCAGTTTCCGTAATACCCAAAGTATCGGGCGTTTTCGCCCGGAAGAATGATCAAGCGCGACTTCGGCCAACTCTCCGCGGGGCGACCAGGCGATCTTCTTGCGAAACGCCTTCGCCGCCAAGCCTGTAATGAATGCAGCCGGATAGAAGATCGAAGAAAGATGGATCACATCCGCATGGCGAAATTGGCGGAGCGCCGTGACCACCTGGTAGAAGGGAACATGGACGGACCGGGTCTTGATGAAAATAACATCGCCCGCCTCCGTCCGAAGCCACCGGTCGAGCTCCACCTGGTCGGTGATGCCCTTGTCGGTCGCAACGATCCGGGTCTCAAATCCAAGTCCCGCCATCGTCTTCGCGAGCCAATAAACGCTGTTCGCAGCACCGCCAGCCTGTGAAGGATAGATGATCTCCACTGGATAAAATATCTTCATTCAAACTAAAACCGATTCGTTTCCAGCCACTCTTCGAGGACGGCGAGATGCCAGACGTGCGACCAAAGGACGCCGCGCGATCCTGACTGGAAGGATGTCCAGAGGCGTATCAGGTGGTCCGTTTGCAAGATCCCGCGCTCGGCAAGTGAGCGGATCCTCGAATCGCAGAACTGAAACAATTCCTGGCGGATCCACTTTTCCCACGGGAGCACGAAGCCCATTTTTTTTCTGTGCACGATCTCATCAGGCAGCAGCGGAGCGACCGATTCGACCAAAAGGCTCTTGGGATATTTTGGAGACTTGATGTTGTCCGGGACCCGCAGGACATATTCGACAAGGCGAAAGTCAAAAAACGGCTCGCGAACCTCAAGTGCCGAGGCCATGCTGAACTGATCGGTATCCTTCAACAGTACGTTCTGGGTATAGCCGAGTAGTTCCGCGATCGACAGTTGGCTTAAAAGAGGGAACTGCCTGGTTTCGGCCGATCGCGAGGAAAGTTCGCCTTCGATGCTTGCTCGATAGCCGTTTCCCCTGCACAGGTTGGCAACCATCTTCTTCGACAAGACTTGGCGCAGAAGTGGATAAACCGTTGAAAGGTCAAGATTTGAGGCGTCGAGCAAACCGGCCAGCCGCTGATCCTTTGAACGCTTGGACCGGCCGACGAGCGCGCCAAAGCTTCCGCGTACGGAGGCCGGGACGTAGCGCAGCCGGCGTATCTTTGCCCACATATCGAATGTAGGATAGCCGGCAAACAATTCATCACCGCCGAGCCCTGAAAGGGCAACTTTAATGCCTGCATTGCGCGTAGCCTTGGCGACAACATAGGTGTTCAACCCATCGCCGCTTGGCGAATCCATTTTAGACAGCGCCTCGGGAAGTTCGTCGAGCAGATCACCAACCGTCAGATCGACCTTGGTATGACGTGTGTTGAATCGTTTGGCGATCAGATCGGAATAGCGTGATTCGTCAAATCGCTTCTCATCGAACGCGACGGAGAAGGTATCTATAGGCTGCGAAGATACTTCCGACATAAAGCCGACGACGGTGCTCGAAT
>WBZY01000834.1_pt1 | contig 19848 bp, 19 predicted proteins | sample 5204191 | NCBI WGS metagenome assembly WBZY01 (sample SAMN12344363, study PRJNA552823) | activated sludge metagenome | biome: Activated sludge suspended growth; feature: Anammox Sidestream; material: Wastewater; isolation source: activated sludge from anammox sidestream of wastewater treatment...
CTCTTCCCGCTCGGCGGCAGCAGCGTGCGGCTGCGCCGCCAGATCCCCTACACGCTCGCCGCCGAGATCCTGCTCACCGGGGGACACGTCACCGCGCAGGAGGCGCCAGGATGGGTGGCACCCTGCCGGCTTGGAGCCCACTCCCCGGAGGGCTTTTCCATAACGGGTAGCTATCGGCGCTCGATCCACCGCTTGTTCGCCCTTCCATGATGGCGGTCAACCCTGCAGTTGAGTCTCGCGCACACGTTCCCCGTCTCGGGCTCCTCCGCCCGCGCCTCGCCCTCCCGCGCCGTTGCACCGCACCGCCTCCGGCCGCGAGCCGGTCCGCTCACTTCCGAAGTCGCATCGTTCGGCACTTCCTCGGTGACACCCGGTGAGTCTCCATGGGGTGCCACGACGCCGAGCGGTTCCATTGCCTGCCAGCCGTAGATCGAGCGCAGGCGGTCGATCTCCTCGGGCTCGGGCCAGGTGCGCGGATCCAGCAACGAGTCGTAGTTGCTGACGACCATCTGGCTCGTGGCGTGGCCCAGCTCGGCGGCGACGAGCTTCGGGTTGCGGCTGCAGACGAGGGCGCTCGTGATGTGGCTGCGGCGGAGCGCCTTCTGGGCGTCGCCCTCGCGCGGGCTCACGCCGGCGCGGTCGAGGACTCGCTGCCAGCCGCGGTGGCGCCAGTTGTGGTAGTCGAGCGCCCCGCCGCCGCGGTTCGGGAAGACCCAGCTCTCGGTGAGGCCGAAGTAGGAGAGCGCGCGCTGGCGGCGGAGGAGATCGGCGAGTGGCCCGCGCAGGGGGATCGTCCAGCTCGCCCCCGTCTTCGTCGGCTCGACCCGGCCGCCGCGCGCCACGGTGCGCTGCACGTGGACCAGGCCGCCGCGCTCCGACACGTCCGGCCAGCGGAGGCCCGCACCCTCGCCCCAGCGCAGGCCCGTCAGCACGAGCAGCTCCGTCAGCGGGAACCACATCCGCTCCGTGGCGTCTCGTGGGCTGCGCAGGACCTCGAGCAATCGCTCCAGCTCCGCGGCAACGAGGGGCCGGAAGGTGATCCGCTTGCTCTGCACCTGCTGGCGGTCGTGCTTCGTCCGCCGCCGCGGCAGCGGCACGTCGAAGGGGCTCGACTCGACGAGTCCTGCCAGGCGCGCATCGCGGATCAGCAGCCGCAGGCAGGCGAGGCGGTTGCGGACCGTCCGCTCCGAGCGACCCAGGCGCTTCAAGTCGCGGCGCAGCTCGATCAGATCGGAGACGGTGATTCGATCCAGCCGCCGTTCGCCGATGCGCCGCTGGAGGGCTCTCGCCTCCGTCCGATAGGTCCGCCACGTGTGCTCGCCGATCTCGCCGCGCGCTTCGGTGAGCCATCGCTCCGACCAGCCCCGCGTAACCGGCACGGGTCTATACTTCGCACGGGCAGAACTCCGACTCTGCCCGCTGTGTGCTTCGCCATGGAGTCGTCGATGCAAGCAAACTGCGACGAACAGCGTCACCGGTCGGCGGCGAAGCGAGGGTGGGTGCGCGGCGGACAGGATCGCCGCTGTTCTCGGTGTGCACGAGCTTGAGAAGCTCGGCCCGATGCGATCGATCGGTCCAGCAGCAACAGCGTGGGTTCGATGGAGAGGGCCCGTGAAATCTTTGACCAAGGCAGCGTTGGTCGTCAGCTCTACACTGCTGGCGCTCTCCCTCTTGGACCGCTATCTGCTGAACCCACGGCCTTTGACCACGGTCGGGAAGTTCACGCTGCTCGTGCTCGCCATTTTCGTCGGGTTCAGCGCGTTGTCGGCGTTCGCTCTGCGCACGCGGCTCGCAGCGGCCACTGTCAACGCCTGGCTCGTGCTCGTTTCATCCGCCGTGGCTTACATTCTGGTGGACGTCATCGGCGGGATAATCGTCATCGGCGCGCTCTCCCCCGCCATCGTGCGCGACGACCACTTCCATCATCGGCTGGAGCCCGGCAAGACCTCGACAGTCGAGACCTACGACTTCGTGTACACCCAGAAGGTCAACGACCTCGGCCTGCGCGGCGCGCCGATAGCTACGCCGAAGCCTGCCGGCACGTATCGCATCCTCATGCTGGGCGACTCGTTCACGATGGGCTACGGCGTCGCCGAGGACGAGACGTTTTCCGTGCTGATTCAGCAATCGCTGAACAAGAAGGCGTCGAACGGCACTCACTCGCGCGTCGTCGAGGTTCTGAACGGCGGCGTCGACAGCTACGCCCCGATCCTCGAGCACCTCCAGCTCGTGGAGCTCGCGCCCGTGCTCGAACCCGACCTCGTCGTGCTCAACATCGACATGAGCGATCTCATTCAGGAGCAGGCCTACCGAGCGCTGGCGACGCGCAACGAAGCCGGCGAAATCGTTGCCGTAAGGGCGCCCGAGAAAAAGAAGGGCCCCGCGAACTGGGGATCGGCACTGAAACGCGCCGTCAACAACCATCTGCTGGTGACGCGACTGGTCATGTTCTCGCTGCGCGAGAAAGAGGAACGAGCTTTCACCGTGCAAAACACGGTGGTCAACCCGAACTATGAGCTACTTCGCCACACGCTGGCCAGCGACACGACGAACCGCGACCAGCAATGGAACGACCTTTTCGACAGCGTTCTTGCGATGAAGCGTTACGCGGACGAGCGCGGAATCGAGCTCGTTCTCAGCATCTATCCGTGGGGACATCAGGTCAACGACTCGGCCTGGGAACAAGGCCGAGTGCGATTCGTGCGCCCCGGCTCCACCGTCTCCGACGCAAGCCGGTACCGTATCGCAGCGTTCGCACGCGCGCAGGGTTTGCGACTCGTCGACATGTTCCCCGCGTTCCGTGAGTACAAAGGGCCCGAAAGTCTCTATTACTCGTTCGACATGCATTGGACGGCGGCAGGTCACCGGATCGCGGCGGCCGAGATCGAAGCAGTCGTAACCGACGCGATTTCGCACGCTCAAGAGCCGAGCAGCGCGCAATGAGGTCGCTGCGCGAAACTGACCGATGGTGAAGACGGTCACAACGCCTCTCGGTCTCGAAATACCGAGCAAGGGATCCGTCCCGCCGGAAGGCGCCGACGATCACGTCCTAGTGCCCTGTCTCGGAAGTTCGCCTGCATTCGATCGCGGCTACGGGCCGCTCGCAGCGTTGCGCCCCCTCCCCATGGCGACGGCCATGGCTCGGTCGCGCGCCTTGCGAGCGGCCCGTAGCCGCGATCTCGGTGCACACCCAGCCGCCCGCGACGGACGGGACCCCGCTCACCGACGTGACCTTCGAGGGCGAGGAAGGGATCGACTGGATCAACGCGCCGGAGCCAGTGTCGCCGGCGCTCGGCGCCGCCGCGACGCTCGCGGCGATTGCGCTGCAGCGGCGCCGCGCGTCCCGACGAGGCATCGTGTCGCGCGGCGTCGCACGGCCGCCGTCGAGACCATCGAGCGGATCCGCGGCAACCCGCTGCTCGCGACCGACCGCGCCGTGCGCCTCGACCCGCCACGTCGTGGCGACTTCCTCGAGCGACATCCGGTGTCGCGACAGGGTGTTGGTGGCCTTTTCGAGGTGGTCAGGCTGGTCACTTCCCTCGCGCCTTGCTTCCGCTCCGATCCGACAGTGGGCTTCGCGAGGCCGCGCGTTCCATGCGCCGCAGCAGGGCGGCCGACGGGGTGACCTTGCCACTCAGATAGGTGCTGAGCCGCGAGGCACTCGTGCCGACGAGTTCGGCGAACTGGGCGTTCGTGAGTCCGGATCGTTCGACCGCGGCGCGGATCTGGGCGGCGACATCGGCCCGGTCGGATTCGTCGGCCCGGGTCCGTGCATGCTCGATCGCCAGTGCGAACAGGACGCCGATGCCGTCGTGCTCGCGATAGGAGAGGTAGCGCTCCACACGGCGGGCGACCGAGCCCCAGGGTGAGCGGCGGATCTCGTCGAACACCGGCTTCCAATCGGCGACCAGGCCGCGGTCGACGATGGCAACGAGCGCCTCGTAGGGCCAGCTGCGGACATCGTCGGTCGGCGACGCATCGACGTTGCGGAATTCGAGGCTCATCCCGTGGCTCCGGCCAAGCGAAGCGCCAGCCCGCGGCAGGCGGCGACGACGTCCTCCCACTCGTGCCACCGCGCGTCGAGCCCTTTGTAGCGAGGCAGCTCGCGGGTCACGTCGGTGTCGCGCGGCTGCGGATCGGCGAGTGCGGCGACGAGCGAGGTGAGCACGGACCCCGCTTCGCCGGATCGATCGACATAGTAGGCGTCGATGTCCGAGAGGACCTCGACGGCGGCGTCTTCTCCGAGATGATCCGCCAGGGCCACCACGTCGAGGTAGTCGCGCACGACGTTGCGTTGCACCACGAGATAGGCCTTCACGCGCAGGGCCTCGGCGGCGGTGGGTGCGACGACCACGGCCCCGTCGCCCAGCTCGATCTCGCAGGTCTCGAGCGGTCGCTGCCGGCGCATCTGGCGAAGCCCGGCCTCGACGCCACCCAGGCTTCCCATGATCGTGAACGGCGGCTTCGAGGCGCGCACCGAGGTCGCCCAGCCCTCGGTCGCCTCCACCGCCTCGAGGATCTCCTGATAGCGATCGACGAGGTCGGCCAGCACGTGGTCGTGGTCGAACGAGTCACGGTGTCCGGCGTGCAGAGCGGCGGCAGAGCCTCCGACGAGCACGGCGTCCGGAACGACCTCTTGCAGCCGGGCAGCCGACGCCAGCACCTGCCGGAGGATCGGGCTCGGTTTCACCATTGCGCATTATCATATCTGATCAGAGGGATCGTGGCCAGGCTGCGAGCAGGGCGAAAAGCGGGCGGATCGGCGCCGAGAAGACCCGTGACGCCAGGCGCCCCGCCTCGATCTGGGCGCGCACCGGCCCCTTCCCCTCGTCGGGCCGGTCGACCGCGTCCCGCACGCCGTCCCACACGAGAACGTGTCGGCTGTGCCCTCGTCGGCAAGCGCCGGCTGCGCGAGGCGCCCCGGGTCGCCGCCGGTGCGGCTCCACTTCACGACCTCGGCGGCCAGGTGCGCGGGGATCTGGGTCGCGGAGGGCAGCGCCGGCGTCTGCGCGGCGGTGGCGAACCAGCAGGTCCTGGATCGCCCGGCGGTCGGAGCGCTCGCGGGTCGAGAGGTCGCGCGGAAGCCTGCGCCGGGCGACGCTCAGCGCCGGTCGTAGCTCAGACCGCGCACGCCGTTGCGGTACCAGCAGCGCACCTGGTCGTTGTGGCCGACCGCCATCGCGACGAGCCAGCCGCCGCGCTCGGCGGGCTGCACGCCGAGGATCCGGCGCACCGGGTAGCCGACCGACTCCGCCTCGCGCCAGCAGAGCCGGCTCGCGCGCTCGCGGCCGCCACCTTCGTCGCCCCAGCCCCAGCCGCCGCCCGAGGTGTAGTCGCGGTCCACCGAGAAGGCGACCACCCGGTTGGAGCCCGAGAACTCGACCGCGCAGTCGACGTCGCGCGTGACGTCGCGCCCGGGCCGCGAGACCCGCATGCGCGCGTAGACCGCGAGCCGGCTACCGCGCCGGCTCACGCGATGGACCTCTTCCACGGTGACGCGCCCGCCCCCGAAGCGGTCGGACATCTCGTGCGCGCAGATCCGGATCGCCTCGTCGCGGTTGCCCTTGCGACCGTTCGCGGCCGCCGGCTGCGGCGGCACCAGGACGAAGCCTGCGAGCGCGAGCAGGAGCAGGCGCCTCATGACTGTCCCCGCAGCGACGAGCCGTGTCCGAGCAGACCCCGGTCGATCGCAATCCCCACGCGTGCACCCTCCATCTGACGTCCCTGGACCCGTCCCCGAAGCTGCCACGTCCGCTCGCAGGCCTGCGTGACCGCTTGCGCCGGCACCCCCTCGCCGAAGCCCGTGAAACCGCCGCTCGGGTTGGCCGGGATGCGGCCCGCCCAGCGCGGCGGCGCCGCCGCGCGCCAGTCCCTCGCGATCACCCGGCCTGCACAGGCCGATGTTTCCGTACCGGTCGAGTTCGCGCCATCGAGAGATCGGAGACCCGGCCAGGTGGAGGTCCTCCGGGCCGAGCCCGGACTGCTCGCAGCGCCGCACGCGATCGCGTCGCGGAACGGCGCGTCGGGCACCGCCACCCCCACGGCGGAGCCGATCGCGAAGTCCGGCATCTCGATCACGCTCTCGAGATCGCGCAGCGTCCCGACGACCTCACCATCCGCAACGGCTTCGCCTTCGACGGCGGCGCGATCCGCTTCGACACGGAGGGCGTGCGGGCGCTCGACCACGCGGCGCTGCGCGACAACCGCGGGGATCTGGGAGCCAACGGTGCGATCGACCTCGATGCGGAAGCGGAGGCAACGCTCCGACACACGGTGGTAGCGGGTGGAGAGGTGTACGCCGTGAGCGCGATCGAGGCGCGCGGTTCGCTCGTCGTCGAGGACTCCACCTTCTCGGCGCAGCGCGACGGCTCCGACGTCGTCCGGACCCAGCCGCCCGACGCGTTCGCGCGAACGACCTTCGAGGGGGACGATCGGTACCACCACCACTACGTCGTTTGGCCCATGGGCCAGGCCGCGTTCCGGAACGTCAGGTTCCGTTCGAGCGCGTGCCCCGCGCGCGATCAGCGCGGCGTCACTCGACCCTTCGATCTCGACGGCGACGGCGACGCACGCTGCGACATCGGCGCTGTCGAACTCGCGCCCGAGCCGGACACGCTCGGGGGGCTCGCGAGCGGCTCGACGCTCGCGCTCCTGCTCGCCGCGCGCCGCTCTCGCGTCCCGCTCGGCCCTTCCCGATCGCGATCGTGAGCGAGAGGCGGGGCCTCTTCCGGTGATGGACCCGGATCGCCCGCCTCGCCACTCTCCGCCATCCCGGACAGCGCCACCGCGCACGTGGCCGAGACGATCTGGCTCGTCGTCCTCTCCGCGCGGACGCAGCCGGCCGTCGCGACTCAGTTCGGCGGAAACCCGAGCAGCGCTTCGGTGACCGCCTGGCGCCACACCGCCTCGGTGTGTGCACCCGGCGTGATGCCGGGGCCGAGCCCCGTCGTGACCACCGCATGCCACGCCAGCCGCTCGCTCTGCGCGTCCACGATGTCGAGGACGAGCACGGAGCGCGTCGCGACGCGGCTGCCGAGCGCCCAGGCGTTCGTGTCGATCCCGAAGCCGTAGCGATCGTAGAGCGAGAAGAGGCCGTAGAAGTCGCGGTTGACGTCCTTGCTCGAGAAGCCGACGAGCAGCTCGGCGGTCTCGCCGCCCGAGGCCTGGTGGAAGCCGCGGCGCTCGAGCTCGTCGGCGATCGAGCGACGGATCACGCGGTCGAGGGGGCTCTCGACCGGTGCCCCGGGGCGGTGCTCGTCGCCGGGGGCGGCCGGCGCCGGGAAGGAGAACGACCCGCGTGCGGGGATCGTCGCGCGCGGGTCGTAGCCGGCGCGGACGCTCCTGCTGGCCTCCGGCACGGCGACGAGCGTCGCTGGCGCCTCCTCGGCGGGCCGCGGCCGGCGCGCCGGCGGCGGCGCCGGGCCCGCACCCGGCGTGAGCCGCGCCGTGAGCTGGTAGGGAACCGGGCCGCCCAGGGCCTCGATCAGGACGAAGTAGACGCCGGCGCCGACGCGCTCGCTCACGGCCAGGGCGGGCACGTCGGTGTGCGGGCCGCGGCCGGTGCCGGCCCCGCCGAGCACGCCTTCGATCCCCTCGAGCACGATCCGCACCTGCGCGTCGCTGCTCCGGAGCTCGGGGATCAGGCTCAGCGCGAGCGTGCCGGCCTCCGTCACGACGACGCGGAAGCGCTTCGAGCACAGAGGCGTGTAGCACGACAGAGTGTCTACGTGGCGCGTGTCGAGCGCGAGCGGGTCGGCGAGTGCGCCCGGATCGACGACGATGTCCGGGTTCCACTTGCGCTCGCCGGGGATCCAGGGGTTCCACGCGCACGCCGGGAGCAGCGCGAGCACGGCGGCCGCCGTGCGCAGCAGGCGCCGGGCGTGGCGGAGCGATCGGATCGGGAGCGCGGGACTCGCCATGGGCGGCTTACTCTAGCCTGCTCGCCGTCGCGCGCAGCCCGCGAGCAGAGCGATCGCGGCAGGGAGACAGCTGCTATGGTGCCGGTCCGCTCCGGCCTTCGTGTGCGGAGCGCTTCGGGAGGAGGATCGCGTGGCTCGATCGGTCGCCGTCCGGTTCGGAATCCTGGCCTTTGCCGTCTGCGCCCTCGGGCTGGGCCCGGCCGCCGGTCCTGCCGGGGCCGAGGACGCCACCGGCTCTCCGGGCCTCGCGCGCATCGCGTCGAGTGGGACGCTGCGCGTGGGCATGTCGGGCAGCCAGCCGCCGCTCAACTTCGCGAGCAAGGGCGGGGAGACGGTCGGCCTCGAGGTGGACCTCGCCAACGCCCTGGCCGACCTGATGGGAGCCGACCTCCAGATCGTGCGCAAGCCCTTCGCCGAGCTGCTCGGTGCGCTCGCGGCAGGGCAGGTCGACGTCGTCCTCTCGGGCGTGACCGCGACGCCCGAGCGCAGCCAGCGGGTCGCCTTCGTGGGGCCGTACTACCTCTCGGGCAAGGCGATCCTGACACGCTCGGCGCGCCTCGCGCAGCTCGAGGACGCCGCCGCGCTCGACCAGGAGAAGCTCACGCTCGCGGTGCTGAAGGGCTCCACGAGCGAGCAGTTCGTCCGCACACGGCTGCCGAAGGCGAAGCTCGTGACCACCGACGACTACGACGAGGCCGTGAAGCTGCTGCTCGCGGACGAGGTCGCCGCGGTCGTCGCGGATCGCGAGGTCGTCGCGCTCTCGGTCTTCCTGCACCCGAAGGAGCGGCTCGCGTCGACGCGGACCACGCTGACGCTCGAGCCGATCGCGCTCGCCGCCCCTGCCGGCGACCCCTTGCTCGCGCGCTATCTCGACACCGCCCTGAGCACGCTCGAGACGAGCGGCGTGCTGAGCGCGATCCGCGCGCGCTGGCTGGAGCGCGGGGACTGGGTCGAGCAGCTTCCGTAGCAGGCGCCTACGAGCGAGCGGAGGCGGCCCGAGCGCCGCACCGGGAGGTCCTCAGCGCTGGGGGTGCAGGCCGGCCTCGGGCCAGTCCGGGCGCGCGGGAAGGCGGTCGCGCAGCGCCCCCGGCTCGAACCCGGTGTCGAAGTTGCACTTTGCAGGAGACGCGCCGGGCAGGCCCAGGCAGCGCGCGAGGACCTCCTCGCCGGTCGGCTCGTCCTCGTCGCACGTGCCGTAGGAGTCGAGCCACTCGAGGTACTCCTCCACCACGGCCCGCATCTCGAAGGGCGTGAAGTTGCAGTGGCCTGGCGCGCTGCCCCAGATCATCACGTGGTCCTTGCCACCGATCCGGGCCGCGTCGTGGTAGAGCTTCTGGAACTCCGGCAGCGCGATGTAGTCATCCCGGCCCGAGAACGAGAGGATCGGATAGTCCACCCGTCCACCGGGCCCGCGGGTGAAGTCGATCTCCGTGTTCCTCCGCATCTTCGAGCGGCCGGGCCCCCGACGCAGGCGCTCCACGGCCGCCGCAAAGGCGGCGGCTTCCGGCCCGCCCAGGACGCGCGCGTAGTCCGCCGTGGTGTTCCAGCCGGGACGGCGGCCGTGCAGGCGTTCGCGGTCGTGCACGAAGTCCCCCATCGCGAAGACCGAGAAGCCGAGCACGTGCACGACCGGGAAGCCGCCCGTTGGAAAGCGGGTCAGCTCGCGGAACGTCGCGAGCCGCTCGCCCTGCGCCGCAGCCTCCACCGGGTCGCTGCTCGGGAAGAGAACGCCGAGGCAGGTGTTCACGGTCAGCGCGAACTGCAGCTGGTCGGAGGTCGAATGGTTCGGGTCGCCGACGTCCGGGGGGCTCTCGAGCCGGCCGCCCGGCACGTCGTCGCACAGGTAGTCGTACACCAGCCGGATGTCGGTGGCGGTATCCACCGTGGGCAGACCGCCGGCGGAGGCGGAGCAGTACGGGAGTGCGCCGTGGATCCACTTGCCCGGCTCGAGGCGCATCGTGGCGTCCACCGTGACCGCGCCACCGCCCGACGGCCCGGTGACGATCACGCGCTTCGGGCGCCCCGGGCCTCGCCGGCTCCTCATGAAGCGGATCACGTCCTTCAAGTCGAAGCGGCTCTGGAACGCGGCCCAGCCGATCTGGCTGAAGGTCGACGCGGCGACCGCCTTGCCCATCGGCAGGAACTGCTCGAACCCGAGCATCGAGATCTTGTTGCACACTCCCGGCCCGATGCCCGCGCAGTCCGCGTCGACCGTGCATGCCTTCGTGACCTGAGCTCGGCACGCGTTGTGTGGCGCGATCGTGAGCTCGTCGAGCTCGAGGCCGTGGTTCACCAGGAAGAGGTCGCCGTCCCAGTTCTCCGGAACGAGGATGCGGAAGTACGAGCCCCTGGTCCCCTTGCCGAGGTACTCGCGGCAGCCCTCGACCGGGCACTGGGCGCGCGCCGGGCTGGCGAGCAGGAGGACTCCGAAGGCAGCGACCACGAGCCAGGGACGGAATCGCAACGACATGAGGCACCTCGGCGTTTCGAGCCCGGTTCGCGGCCGGTTCGAGCCCGGCTCGAGCCCGGCTCGAGCCCGGTTCGAGGCGGATTCGAGGCGGATTCGAGGCCGGCGGGGCCAGCGCTGGGCGAGGGCGAAGCCCGATTGCACCCTATCACCTCGGGGCCTTTGGGTACAGCGATGTTTTTCTGTATCTTCCGGGCCATGGCGTCCGTGCGCTCCACCCGGTACACGCCCCTCCGGCGCGGGCAGCACAAGCTGAGCCGCGCCGAGGTGGCCGCGTCGCAACGCGGGCGCATGCTCGAGGCCATGGTCGAGGCTGCGGCCGAGCTCGGGTACGCCGGTGCCTCGGTGGCCGAGGTGATCGCTCGCGCCTCGGTCTCGCGCCGGACCTTCTACGAGCAGTTCGCCGACAAGGAGGACTGCTTCTGCGCGGCCTACGACGCGGCGACGCGGATCCTGATCGACGAGCTGCGCGCGGCGCTCGAGCCCCCCGGGTCCCCCGCCGAGCGGGTGGAGCGGATGGTCGGCGCGTACCTCGACCGGGTGGCCGCGGAGCCGGCGGGCGCGAAGGTGTTCCTGATCGAGGCGCTCGCGGCCGGTCCCGTCGTGCTCGCTCGCCGCATGCGGGCACAGGAGACCGTGGCGGAGCTGGTCGCCGCGACGTTCGGAGCGGGGACGGACGCGGCACGTTTCGCGTGCACCGCGCTCGTCCATGCCCTGATCTCGATCGTCACGGCCCACGTCGCCATGCGCCGGATGGCTCGCGTCGGCACGCTGCGCGCCCCGATCGCGCAGCTCGTACGCCAGACGCTGCGGCCCTTCGAGCCGCCCGCGCGCCCGCGCGTGCGCCCCCCGACACGGCGGAGGTCCTAGCCATGGAGACATTCGAGCACCGTGGTGACGCGATTCGCTTCGAGCGGCGGGGGCAGGGCCCGCCGGTGGTGCTCCTGCACAACGGCGGCACGTCCCACGCGATCTGGGACGAGGTCGCCGCTGCCCTCGAGCCGGACCACGAGATCTTTGCGATCGATCTGCTCGGCTACGGCGCCTCCGCGAAGCCTGAGAGCGGCTACACACTGGAGCGCTACATCGAGATCCTCGGCGCCTTCGTCGACGCCCAGCGGCTCGTGCGCCCGAGCCTGGTCGGCAACTGCATGGGGAGCGCCATGTCGCTCGGCCTCGCGGCCCGCCGCCCGCACGACCTGAGCGCGCTGGTGCTCGTGAACCCGCTCACCGCCGCCACCTTCTCGGCTGGCTGGCTCGGCTGGCTGTTGCGCCTGCGCCGGCTCGCCCCCGGCCCTTCGCGGGCGCTCTACCGGCGTCTGGGCGGGCTCCGCCTCGGCCGCTTCCTCGGCACGCAGTCGCTGCGCTTCCAGCTCGGCGCGCGCGGCCGCGCCCGGGGCGTGCAGCGCAGCGAGGAGCTCTGTGCGTGCCAGACCAGCCCCGGCCAGCTCCGCTCGCTGCTCGGCGCGCTCGACGACCTCGAGCACTACGACGCGCTCGATCGCCTCACGCCCGGGCCGGACTTCCCCCCGATCTGCACGATCTGGGGCACCGAGAACAAGGTCCTGTCGGCGCGCGCCGGCCGGCGCCTGAACGCGACGCTGCGCCCACAGCGCGCCGAGTGGCTCGCCGGCTGCGGGCACCTGCCGATGCTGGAGCGCCCCGAGGAGGTCGCGACGATCGTCCGCGAGTTCCTCGCCGAGAGCGCGCGCCCGGCAGCGACGTCGCGCTCGGAGCAGGCGGCCCGCGCGTGATCTTCCCGCAGGACGTGTTCGACGTAGCGGGGCTCGCGCTCGAAGTGGCCCGCAGCGATCCCGAGCGGACAGCGGTCGTGGAGCCGGCGGGGCGTGGAGCGGACGGCAGACGCCGCTATCGCCGCTTCTCCTACGCTCGCCTCTCGGCGGACGTCGAGTCGGTCGCGCCTGGCCTGCGCGAGATGGGTATCCGCGAGCGCACGCGCACGGTCTTCATGGCGCCGCCGAGCTACGAGGCGAGCGTGGCCATGCTCGCGCTCGCGCGCGTCGGCGCCATGACGATCTGGATCGACCCTTCGGTCGGCTACCGCAACGTGGCCGAGCGACTGCGGCGGATCGAGCCCGAGGCCTTCGTCGGGCTGCCGGTCGTCCACCTCGGACGCCTGGTCTTCGGCTGGGGACCCCGGACGCTGCGCAAGCTCGTGGTCGTGAACGGCCGCTTTCCGGGCGCGCGCACGCTGGCGTCGCTGCGCCGGGCGCCGGCGGCGGAGCCGACCCCGGCAGCGGTCGGGCCCGACGATCCCTGCACGATCTTCTACACGACCGGGAGCACCGGGCCCGCGAAGCCCGCGCTCTACCTCCACCGCCACTACGCCCATCTCTACCGCGTCGTGCGCGAGAGCTGGCGTTTCGACGCGACCGCGGGGGTCCCCGTCGACATGGCGATCTTCCCGGCCTTCTCCCTGATCGGCCTGGTCGGCCGTGGAACCATGGTGGTGCCGCCCATCGACTTTGTGCGGGAGACGCCCGCCACGGCCGACCCCGCCGCGCTCCTCGAGGTGATCAACGACTGCGGCGTGCGCTCGTGTTTCGCCTCGCCCGTGCTGCTCGAGAACCTGGCGCGTCACGCCGCCGCCCACGGTATCGAGACGCCGACGCTCGAGCGCGTCATCGGGGGGGGTGCGCCGATCTTCGCCGCCGTGATGGAGGCACTGCGCCGCATGATGGGCGGGCGCGGCGAGGTCTTCGCCAACTACGGAGCAACCGAGGCGCTTCCCTCGACCGAGATCAGCGCGCGCGAGGCGCTCGAGGAGACCTGGGCGAGGACCCGGGAGGGGGCCGGCCTCTGCGTCGGGCGTCCCTTCCGTGGCGTCACGCTGCGCGTGGTGCGGTTGTCGGACGGCCCGATCGCCTCGCTCGAGGACACCGAGACGCTTCCCGCCGGTGAGATCGGCGAGCTGATCGTGCGAAGCGCGCACGTGAGCCCGGCCTACTTCCGCGACGAGGACGCCACCCGCAAGAACAAGGTGACGGGATCGAACGGCGAGATCTGGCACCGGATCGGAGACGCCGGCTACCTCGACGAGGCCGGCCGCTTCTGGTACTGCGGCCGCGTCGGCCAGCGCGTGCGCAGCGCGGAGGGGCCGCTCTTCTCGCTGCAGTGCGAGCCGATCTTCGACGCGCATCCGGCGGTACGGCGGAGCGGGCTCGTCGGCGTTCCGGACGGGGCGTACGAGCGGGCGGTGCTGTGCGTCGAGCGCCGGCCGGAGGCGACCGAAACGCCCGAGGCCACGCTGCGCGCGGAGCTGCTCGCGCTCGCGGCGTCGCGCCCGCTCACCCGGCCGATTCGCGACGTGCTGTTCCCGAAGGCGTTGCCGGTCGATCCGCGGCACAACTCGAAGATCGAGCGCCCCGCCCTGGCGCGCTGGGCGGCGGCGCAACGTCCGAGGTCCTGAACCGCTCCTCCGCCCGGCTGGATCGGCCCCGCCTCGCGCGCGCGAGCGCCACGAGGCCGAGAGCGGCGCCCACGGCGGCGCTGCCGCCCGCCGGCTCGGGAAGCGTGAGCTCGATCGTGCTGACGCTGTACGCGGGCAGGAGGTCGGCCAGGTGGCCGGGGTCGGGCGGCGCGAGCGCACCGGCCGCGACCGGCTCGGCGGCGGCGGCCGTGAGCCGATGGACAATCGCGCTCGCGATCGGGCGGCCGCCCGGGGTCGTCACGGCGAAGCTCGCAGGGAGGGGCGTGCCGGTCTTGTTGATCGCGATCACCACGAGGCGCTCCGGGTCCCCCGAGTCGAGGCTCGCGTAGACGGAGCTGGCGGCGACGTCGCTCGTCGTCGCTCGGATCGATTGGTCACCGAAGTGCGCACCCGCGCCGTCGAAGTCCCGGTACATCCGGAAGGCCGCGCCGATGAACGACTCGTCCTCGGCGAGCGGCCACTCCGCCGCGGCGAACACGCCCTCGCGCCCGAAGATGCCGAGCACGTCCGCCTGGGCGATCCCGCCCGAGATGTGCCCCCCGCCTCCGTAGTTGTACTCGGTGACCGCGAGCTTCATGCCCGGTGCGTGCGTGTCGATCTTGTCGCGCAGGCGCGGCAGCAGGCGGACCGGGCCGAGGGTCGAGTACTCGGTGATCCAGCTCGTCTCCGTGTAGCTCGGGTCCCACAGCGAGCGCGGCGCCTGCAGGCGCGCGGCCACCACCGCTGCGCTCGTGTCGCTGCCGGTGACGCGCACGCCCCCGCCCTGCGCCTCGGGATACCAGTGCACGTCGAGCACGTCGACGAGCGGCGCGCCGAAGCCTTGCGACGCCTCCGCCACCGCCGCCAGCCAGACCTCCTGGAAGTCGCGGCCCGCGGCGTCGGGCGCGTCCTGCAGGGTCAGGTACCCGTGCCAGCCGTAGTTCACGGGGCCGAAGACGAGCGCCTGCGGGCTCACGGCCTTGACCGCGGACGCGAAGGCGATCGTGCGCTGCACGAGCTCCGCGTAGGTGAGCGGGTCGGGGTGGATGCGCACGTGGGTGCTCGACCAGAGGTCGGGCTCGTTGTCGAGGGAGTAGAAGACGGGGTGCGCAGGGTCGTAGGCGCCGGGGAAGCTCTGCGCGACCCAGTGCACGAACTCGTCCTGGTAGACGAAGCCGTCACCCGCGTCCGGCGCCAGCGCGAAGGGGGCGCCCTTGGCGGGTAGCGACTGCCGGAAGCGGGTCTGCAGGTAGTCCGGCGTCTGGGCGACGTCGCCGCCGCCCTGCTTGTCGGCGGCGACGTAGCCCGCGATCGGCACCGTCACCAGGATCCCGGCGCCCCGCTCGCGCGCGGCCGCGATCGACGGGCGCACCGCCTCGCCGGGCGCGTCGCTCGCCGAGAGCAGGCCGTCGTTCTGGTTCAGCCAGTCGGTCCCCGCGTTCGATGCGTTGTTCTCCCAGTTGTAGGCGGTCCAGCGGTTGCCACCGAGCCGCGTCAGGGTGGCCGCGGCGAAGGCACCCTCGAGGGGGCGGTTCACGCCGTACACGAAGGGCGAGATCGGCGCGACGTCCTGGGTCGCGTCGACGAGGAACGAGACGTCGGCCGCGGCCGGTGCCGCAAGGCCCGCAACGAGCAGCCAGGGCGCGATCCGCATGCAACTCCTCTCGGCCCGGCGGGCCGCTGCTCTCATCGGCACGCCGCGAGCGGGACCCGAGCCCGCGGGTGCCGCGGCGCACGCGGGCTTCCCCGTCGCTCGCGATGCCCTCGCGCTGGGGCTCCGCGCGACGGGCCGCTCGACGATCCCCGCGATCCGCGCGACCCTCGATCGCCGGGCCGCCCGCCGCCGGGCCACCGGGAGGACGAGCCGGATGAGCGAGATCCCCGTGGTCGAGCTTCGCGGGACCCCGCGTGAGATCGGCCGCGGCCACGGCGAGGCGCTCCGCGACCGGATCGCTTCGACGCTCGGCATCTACTCGATCGCGCTCGCGCGCAGCGACGCCGAGCTGCGCGCCGCGGGCGCTGCCGTCGCGCTGCGGATCCGCGCCTTCTCGCCCGAGCTCGCCGACGAGATCGAGGGCATCGCCGAGGGCGCGCGCGTCGAGCCGTATCGGATCCACGTCCTCAACGCCCGCAGCGAGCTCATGGCGGGCGTCTCCGATGGCTGCACGGCGCTCTTCGCTCCGCGCGCCGGGGTGCTCGGGCAGAACTGGGACTGGCTCGCCCTGCTCGAGCCCCTCGTCGCCGTGCTGCGGATCGAGACGCGCGACGGGATGCGGCTCGCCACGCTTACCGAGCCCGGGATCGTCGGGAAGATCGGCTGCAACTCGGCGGGGATCGGGGTGTGCCTGAACTTCGTCTACGCGCCGGGCCCGCTCGACGGCGTCCCCGTGCACGTCGTGCTCCGGGACCTCCTCCACCAGCACGATCTCGCCGCCGCTCGCAAGCGCGCCGACGACGCCGGGATGGGCCGTGCGGCGAACGTCCTCGTCGGGAGCGCGCACGACGGCGGCTTCGACGTCACCTGGCTCGGCCGGCGCCGGCTGTGGACGCCGATCCGCGACCTCCCCTTCGCGCACACCAACCACGTCGGCGCGGACGCTTCGACCGGCGGCCCGTTCTTCGAGAACTCGTGCGCACGGCTCGAGCGGGCCCGCGCGCTCGAACGAGGCGTCGGTTCCTTCGACGATCTGCTCGGCTTCCTCGCCGATCGCGCCGACGCGAAGCATCCGATCTGCCGCGCCTACGCGCCGCTCGATCGGGTGCCGGGAGTCACCGTCGGAACGGTGGCGACGGTCGCGATGGAGCTCCGGGAGCGCCGTCTCCACGTGCGGCGGGGGCCCGATCCCGAGGCTCCGCTACGCACCATCGAGACCGCCGCCGGGGCCTGATCGGGGGGGGGCACCCTACGACTGCCGACGTCCCCGGGGTGGAGCCGTCCCGCGATCGGACCCGCGCGCGTGCCTTCCTCCTGCCGTTGGATGACAAGCCTGCTCGATCGGCAAGACTCGTCCGGGGACCGGCCCGTGCGGACGGACCCCCCCCAGGAGGGACGCCATGAGGATCTGGATCGCCAGCGCCGCAGCCATCGGCCTCGGGCTCGGCTCGTTCGTGACGGCGCCGCCCGCACAGGCGGCCGAGAAGAAGGTCGACGAGATCACGTGCGAGGAGTTCCTCGCGATGAATCCCGACGACCAGAACCGGATCGCGTACTGGGTCGACGGCTACGCAGAAGCCCGGAACGAGGCTGCGGTCGGTACGGTCGCGCTCGACAAGTTCGGCCAGCCGATCGGCGAGCTCGTCGACGACTGCAAGGCGACGCCCAAGGAAACGCTCTGGCAGAAGCTGAAGAAGCATCTCTAGCAGCGGGCGTTCGAGGACCGCCCCGCCGGCTGCCGGTGGGGCGCGCCTGCGCCGTACCTGCGTGCCGCCGGCATGCCCAGCCCGGGCCCGCAGCGGGAGCGACCTCCTCGGGCCCTCTAGGCCCGCCCCGCCAGCAGCGCGTCGCGTGCGACGACCAGGAGCGTCCCCGCCGCGCCGAGCATCGACAGGCCCGCCCCGGGTACGGCGATGAACTCGAGCGCCTCCTTCGCGGCGCCGGTGCTCCCGAGGCCGGGCGCCTTCAACGCGGCCCAGAGCCAGAAGGAGGAGTAGAGCAGAGCGCCGGCTCCGAAGGCCAGTGCGCTCAGGCAGGCCAGCAGCCCGCGCCGGCTCAGGAGGACCAATGCGGCGATCGCCGCCATGGCGGCGGTGCCGATGGCTCCGCCGTGTAGGTGGGCGCGCTGCAGGTACTCCCACGACTTGGCGACGACCGCGTCCTTCTTGGCGACGTCACCGTGGTACACCGTGTCGAGCACGGCGGTGCCCGAGCTCTCGAGCACCTGCTTGATCTGGTCTTCGGCGGCGCCGAAGACGCCGCCCAGGCCGAAGCCGAGCAGGATCGCCAGGAGCGCGAGCAGGATGCCGACGGAGAACGGCTTCGGAATCGGATCGACGGCGAGAGACATGGAGATCCTCCTCGGAATGCGCGACGAGTCCTGGCTCGATCGCTCGGGTGCGCGCACGACCTCGGGGGCGAACGCCACCTTCGCGGCGGGCGGGCCTCCGTTCCGCAGCGGACGCCCGCGTAGCCTACCATGCCGCGCAGCGCAGAATGCTGGCGCTCCCCCCGGCTCGCAACCGTCGGCTGCACGACTCCGTGGCCGTCGGGTTCGCGTGACGGGAAGAACCACCACCCGGTGACCTTCGAGGGCTTCCCGATCTCTCCGGCATCGCCGGCTCCCTCGCGGATGATCGCGCCCGGCCGCGCAGTGGGGGGCAGGCGGCTCCAGCGGGAGCCCTGCTCCCGGCGCCCTTCTCGGCGCGCTTCCTACTGGTGGTCGGGTGCTTCCTGCAGACGCTCCGCTGCCTCCAGAGCCGCAGGCAGCGCGCCTGCTTCGACTGCGAAGGAGCCCGAGAGCTCGAACTCGGCCGCGCCAGAGGCGGAGCCCACGAGGAGCGACACGATGACCTCCCGACCGTGGGCCCGAAGCTCCAGGTACGTGCCGTAGGTGCCCTCGAGGCGAGGACGCACGGACCTCTCGAGCATGAACTCATCGAGCTGCCGCACGAAGGCCGCCAGGTTGGTGAGTGCACCATCGCTGTTCGTGGCGGAGGACTGGCTGTGCCCCAGTTCCAGGACGCGGAGGCCGCACGGAGGCCGCAAGCCTCCCCGCCGCATCGCAATGCGATCGGCGTGAGCTCGACAGGGGTTGAGCGCGGGTTCCAGGAGACACTGCGGCGACGACGGAAGCGAAGACGAAGCGGAAGACACGAGCCGGAGGAAGAAGCCCGGGGGCGAGGCCGCAGCCGGAGGACAGCGTTCTGGCTGTTGACGCGAGGGGTTCATGGGTGTTGGCCGCCACCTTCACTGGAGGAAGGCTTCGATCCAGTTCGAGAATTCGCACGCGAGGTGCCACTCATGCTCGCGGAGCATGAACGGAAGTGAGAATCGCGGAAACTCCACCGTGAGACAGCCTTCGAACCCCCCTGTGTCCACGTCCCTGAATTGGTGGCGCACGCCCCCTATCGGAGCACCGTCCTCGGCGCGCGCCACCCCCGCAATCTGGTACGAAAAGGCAGGGTCAGCCGGTGTGACAAGCGACGAAACGTCCTCGTAGTCGATGTAGAAAAGCGCCGCGAGGGGGCTCCCGCCGGTCGTCTCGAGAACGACCTGGCCTCTATCGGCGGACTGCTCGATGACGTAGTGATCGGGGCATGCACCCAGCAACGCGGCGGCGTCGCCGACTGACATGCGTTCGGTGAGCCAAGCACTGAACTCAGTGGCCGTTCCGCTATCGGCTCGAATCCGGCAGACACTCGTGCGACGCGCTGCAGGACGGATCGCGACCATCGCATGCGCCATGCGATCGGACCAGCGGACCTCAGAAGCGAGACGACGGCGCAAGCGATCGGATCCGAACGAGAGTTTCGCATCGAGTAGCGCCTGCCGTTGGCTCGAGATGTCGCTCGTTGGCAGGGGGACTCCGAGCTTCCGCGCGACAGCAGTGACTCGGCGTGCCTCCCATTGCAAGACCTCTCCGCGCGACGTCGCTCCGCAAAGGGAAAGGTCGAGGCTGATACCCGGCAGGCGGCCCATGGAGTCACGCTCGCTTCTATCCAGACGGCATGCGCACCGCAACTGGTGGGATACCTCGGTGCCGCACAATGGATCCACGTCTAGCTCCCGTCCGCCGTGAGCCACGTGCGGTTCGACAGCGGCCGCCAGCGCGATCTCGATCTGGCAGCATACACGGCGCAGCCGACGCGCTTGGCGAGCCGCAGGATGCCGAGGCACGAGCGGTAGCCCTGCTCGGGGTGCGGGCGCTCGGCGAGGATCGCTTCGACGAGGGCCGCCGTGCCGGGCCCGATGCTCTTCGCCCAGTGCACGAGCCGCGAGGGCGTCCAGGCGAGGTGCCTCTGGTGCGCCTTCGGCATGTGCTCGGCGCACGTGGTGTGGCGCCCCCGCTCGTAGCTTCGGACGTGGGCCGCCACGC
>WBZY01000840.1_pt1 | contig 19715 bp, 17 predicted proteins | sample 5204191 | NCBI WGS metagenome assembly WBZY01 (sample SAMN12344363, study PRJNA552823) | activated sludge metagenome | biome: Activated sludge suspended growth; feature: Anammox Sidestream; material: Wastewater; isolation source: activated sludge from anammox sidestream of wastewater treatment...
CCTGACCGAGTAAAAAGATGGGCGTTTCAGTTAAGGCTACCCCGATCAGCAAGCCCAGGAACAAAGAGATGCCGATCCGTTTGATGTAAATTTTTTTGCTGGTCATGCTATTCTTTCAAGACCAGTTTCAAATCGTGGATGATATCCTCCACCGGCGCGTCGTACGGAAAAGAGAGGCGCAGGTTGCCGTTGCGGTCGATGAGCAAGATGCGCGCCGTATGGTTGACGAGATACCCGGTGGCCGATTCGCTGTCCATGACTTCGCGGAAAATACCATAATCGCTCCAAACGGTTGCCAGCTCAGACTCGTCGCCGCTCAAGCCAATGAACGACGCGCTGAAATGATCCACGTATTCCTGCACGCGCTGGGGCGTGTCGCGTTCCGGGTCGACGGTAACGAACACCACCTTGATCTGTTGCGCTTCTGTGGGTTTTAACGCCTCGATGGCGAGTTTCATGTCCGCGAGCGTGGTTGGGCATACATCCGGGCAGGAGGTGTATCCAAAGAAGAGCAATACAACACCGCCGCGCTGTTCGCTTAACTTGAACACAGAGCCATCGGCGCGCGCTAATTCGATCTCGCCAGCCAGCGGGTACGGTTCGACATAATACGCGCCGCGAAATTGATCTGGTTTGCCAAAGATCATCACGGCTGTGATGATCGTGATGAGCAGAACTAACGCGCCGATTCCCGCCAATAGAATTTTTCGATCCATGAATTGACCTTTCATCAAAAAACGGGGCGACCCTTGTGCTGGTCGCCCCGCGTTCATATTGTGTCGCGCCGAAAGCCGTCTTGGCTTGCGTTAGACCGCTGTCCCGATCAGATACAGCGCCGGGTAGAAGAAAATCCACACCACGTCGATGAAGTGCCAGTACACCGCGGCGGCTTCGACCGGGTACTGCTTCTCATCGTACAAGCCTCTTTTGCCGTTGATCCAAATGATCAGGAGGAGGATCAAGCCGGTCAACACGTGAAAGGCATGCATTCCCGTCATCATGAAGAACGCCGCTCCTGCGGGACCCGACGAAGCTTTCAATAACGTTTTCCCTTCCGGCTCGCCGAATAAGTGAAGGATTGGTTCGGCAATGGCAGGCACAGTGTGCCACTCCACCAGGATCACGCCCAGCAGGAAGAACAAGCCCAGCACAAAGGTGATCATGATGTTTCGTAAAAATCCCTGGCGGTTGCCGTTGTGCAGTTCAACTTCGCCGCGGTTCATAAAGAACGAGGAGATGAGAAGCACCGCAGTCACAAAGAACCCGAGGGTTTGGCTGAGGTCTGGGCGGGTCATGCCCAGCAGGCTGAGGCGCATGACCATCAACCCGCCGAACACGAACGAGTCGGAGACGAGAAAGAGCCACAAGCCCAGGCGGTTGGTCCCGCTCTTATAGGCATACGATTCGTGGTTGCTCTCGTCGCTTTCACTCAGCTTGTTTACGTGCATGTAATACCAGAGCACCAAGGCGGCTTTGACGATCGCCACCGCCACAAGAATAACGACCGAGTTGAAGGTGATCGCGACAAAGAATTCCAGCGCGGTCAACACCGCAAGGTACACGAAAATAAACACGCCCTGCGACAGTAAATTAGGATGTTGTTGTTTGTTCGACATGAACGGCTACCTGCCCTTTGAGTTAATGTTTCCCGGCTGACTTCGCCGCGAATTCAACAAATTTCGAACCGGGCAAGCCGTAATCATACGGTTCGCCAACCACTTCGAATGGAACTTCATAATTGTGAGCCGGCATCGGCGAGGGAACCTGCCATTCGGGCGAGCGAGAATTCCACGCATTTCCTGTGGCCGGCTCACCATGCTTGATGCTTCGGAAGAAATTGATGAAGAAGATCAAGATCGAGATGGCGATGAGGAAGGCGCAAACGGTCAGGAACAATTGCGCGCCATCGAACCCGAGGGCCGGATCGTAATCCACGATACGGCGGCGCATGCCGCGCAGACCGATGAACATCATGCCGAGCGTCAGCGCAAAGAACGAGGGGGTCATCAACCAGAAGTGCACTTTGCCCCAGAACTCGTTCATTTTTCTGCCGGTCGCTTTGGGGAACCAATAATAAATGGCGGCAAAGAACGGGAAGACGAATCCGCCGAAGATCGTGTCGTGGAAGTGTCCAACGACCCAGTAGGTGTCATGCAAGTGGAGGTCGAGCGCGACCATCGCGTTTGGAGGACCCGTGACGCCGCCCAGCAAAAATACAACAATAGACCCGAGGACGAACAGCATCGGGGTTGGCGTCTCGATCTTTCCGCCCCACATGGTTGCCACCCACGAGAAGAACTTCACGCCCGTGGGAACAGCCACCAGCATGGTGCTGTACATGAACGGCACGCGCAGGTATTCGTTCATACCGGAGGTGAACATGTGATGCGCCCACACCACAAAACCGACCAGCGCAATGCCCAACGAGGACATCGCAACCCAGCGATACCCGAATAACGGCTTGCGGACGAAGACCGGCAGGAGTTCAGAGATCACGCCCAAGCCGGGGAGAACGAAAACGTACACCGCCGGGTGGGAGTAGAACCAGAATAAATGTTGGAAGAGAACCGGGTTGCCGCCTTTGCCGGGGTCGAAGAATCCCATCCCAAACAGGCGCTGGAACATCACCAATTGGAAGGAAAGACCGATTAACTGCGTGGCGGTCAGGGCGATGATGGAGGTGGCGACGGATGCCCAAACGAGGATCGGCATCCGCATGGCGGTCATGCCTTTCGCGCGCATACGGACGACCGTGGCGATCACGTTCAACGCGCCGAGGATGGACGACCAACCGGCTGTGAACACGCCCAGAAAGAACATTTGCACGCCAAGCGGGGCGCGCGAGGAAAGCGGAGGATAACCAGTCCAGCCGGTGTCAAAACCGCCGAGGATCAACGCAAGCAACAATAAAACAGAAGCCGGCACAGCCACCCAGTACGCGAAGGCGTTCATGCGCGGGAATGCCATATCGTGCGCGCCCACCAAAAGCGGAACGACATAATTCATAATGCCCGAGATGCCGAGCAGGATCGAGACGATCATGATCATGCCGTGAAGCGACATGAGCGTGTTGTAGATCTGAGGACCGTTCTGATTGAAGACATCGAGTTCAAGGGTGAGGAAATCCAAGCCCGATGCGGCAAGTTCTGAGCGGAAGATTAGCGCAAAAGTACCGCCAACCGCGAGGAGGAACAACGCTGTGACGGTATATTGAATGCCAATGACTTTGTGATCCAGCGATACGCCAAAGTATTTTTGCCAGCCCGGCTCGTCTTCATGGTGGTCGGGCGTGTCGATCCCCCGCGCCCACTTCACCCAATCGGTCATCACGCCGACGCCGAAGAAGAAAGAGACCACGCCCACCAACGCTCCAAACACCCACGCCGGTTCGGTGAACAGAAATGCGCTAATGCTTTCCAGTCCCATCAACGCGCGGATACCGGTCACAAGCGCCGCGCCGATCACCGTGCCGACAACTTGAAAGACCAATCCGCGCGTGATGCCGCGATAACCGTACAAACCAAAGAAGAACGCCGTAAACCCAAACAACAACGCGAATGCGGAAGGAACAGAAGCCGAGAATTTCAGCTCGCCACGGATCGCAGCATCAATGCCAAGACCGATGCCGTATCCGATCGCGCCGGCAATGACAAGAAGAAGGAAAGCCCTTCCTAAAGTGTTATTTTTCATGAAACCTCCACCGCCTACTTGATCGTTTTGATATATGCGACGATTGCCGAGAGTTCGTCGGGAGTAAATGTGTATTGAACCATCTGAACCGTTTCAAAGCCCTTGACGATCTTTGCCTGCGGGTTGCTGATCGACTCGGTAATGAAGGCGTCGTCGGCGGTTACGGTGGCGCCGTTTGAGAGTTCAACTTGCGAGCCGTATAACCCAAACCAGGTGGGACCAACCAACGTTCCCCCGGTAAGCGAGTGGCAAGCCGTGCAACCGTTTTGCTGAACGAGCAACTGCCCGAATCCCTCCGGCGAAGAGGCGGCGAGTTTCGCTTTTTCCAATTCACCCGCCAACCAGGCATCATACTCTGCTTGCGATTGAATAATGACCGGGTTTTCCATGGAATAGTGCTTTGTGCCGCACAACTCGGCGCAACGCACCTTGTAACTCCCCACTTCAGTGGGAGTGATGGTCAATTCCGTAAACCGCCCCGGCACCAGGTCTTGCTTGACGCGGAATTCAGGAACCCAGAAGGAATGAATCACATCCGAGGAGGTCATTCGCAACAACACCTGCTCCCCGACCGGTATGTGCAACTGATCGGAAACCACAACCAAACCGGTCGCAGGATCGGCAGGGTACTCAAACCTCCACGACCATTGCAAACCTGTTACTTTAATAACAGGAGCCTGCGGGTTTCGCGCCAATGTTTGGGCTAAATTGCGCGCGCCAAGCACCGAAAAAGAAACCACGATCAACAAAGGGATCGCCGTCCAAAACAACTCAAGCGTGGTATTCCCCTCAAAGTGAGCGCCTTCCCCGGTTTCGCCGCGCCGGCGGCGGAACACGATCAGGCTGTACCCCATTGGCACCACAATGAGCGAAAAGAAAAATGACATCACGATCAAGATCAGGTTCCACATCCAATCGATCGGAACCGCCTGCGCGCTTGCCGCCACAGGCATCAAGTGCGCCGCGCTCAGCCCCATGTACAAAAGGACCGACGCCAGAATGGTTGATATTCCCACAACGATGAAATGTCGCATACTCTTCTCCTGAAACAAAAATCTGATGAGGGAGACCCTCGATCAGAAGCCGCCTAAGTTTATCATAATTCACAGATTGTCACAATTTTCACAAGGAGGAAACCGCGCTTCCTCCGCAGGGACGGCTGATTCAGCCTAGGGCGCCTCTGCCAACGCCGCAAGAACCTCCGCGCTGTGTTGCGCCGGGCGCACTTGCTCAAACACTTTCACGATCATTCCGTTGCCGTCGATCAAAAAAGTTGTCCTCAATACGCCCTCATAAGACTTGCCTAAAAATTTCTTCGGTCCCCAAACTTGATAGAGATCGCAAACCCGATGTCCCTCGTCAGCCAATAACGGGAATGGGAGCATAAATTTTTTCTTGAACTTCACATGCGATTCGACCGTATCCGGGCTGACGCCAAGAATTACAATGCCCGCTTGTTCATACGCGGAATAATCATCGCGGAAATTGCAGGCTTCCTTTGTGCACCCCGGCGTATCATCGGCGGGATAAAAATATAAGACCACATTCCTGCCGCGATACTCGGACAGTTTTCTTGCGATATTCGTATCGTCATGCAATTCAAAATCGGGGGCGGAGATTCCAGCAGAAATTGGCATTGGGGTTGGCGTCCAAAAATTTTCCCCATTATACACGTTGAGCCAACAATTAGACAAAAAAACGATCGCCGCAGGATCGCCAACCTTGCTTTGCGCTTGACGACAGCGATGGGTTTGAACTTCGTCTCGACGCTAGGCGCGTACCGACATAATCAAGCGAGGCGTGTTCTACAACATCTTCGCTTTTTTCAACGCGCTCTCCAGCGCATCGATGGTGGCGGGCTTGATGAGCAACTCGGTAGCGCCGGCGCTCATCACCTTGCGCCGCGTTTCCGGCTGATCATCAGACGTGATCACAATGACCGGCACAGAGATCAGGCGAGGCTCGCGCCGTAAATAGAGGAGAATCTCCACGCCATCGATGCCGGGCATGTTCACGTCAAGACAGATCAAGTTTGGGGTGAAGCCGCTTCCCAAAATCGAAATCGCCGCGCTGGAGCCGTACGCCACGCGCGCCTTCACGCCCAACACATCCAACATCTGATGCAAGGCATCAGCCGTCTGACGATTATCATCCACAACAAGCGCTTCGGTCATTCATCCTCCAAAATAATTTTGCCCATCACAGACACGTCGTATCCTGTCAGTTGCGAAACGGCTTCACGAAAAGGCGAATCAGTCAAAAGTCTGAACAGAGGCGCGAGCAGTTCGTGTTCGGCGTATTCTTTCGGGATCACCAAATCGTAGCGTTCTTGGAACAGCGGAATAAAATCCAAATCCAGCGCTTGGGCGGCGGCGGCGATGCCAAGCCCGCAGTCGGCGCGACCCGATGCCACAGAAGCCGCAACAGCAAGATGAGTATACTCTTCCTGATGGTAGCCAACAATGGACTCGGACGGGATTGTCATTGAATTCAAATGATAGTCCAACAGGACACGCGTGCCGGCGCCGCGTTGGCGATTCATAAACCTGACTTGCGAACTGGTCAGGCTTCTCAGATCTGTAATCCCTTTGGGGTTTCCCTTTTTCACGATCAAGCCCTGCTCGCGCCCCACCAATGCGATCACTTTGACCGGCCTACCGGGCATGTAGCGACGAATAGACGAAATGTTATATTCGCCCGTTTGAGGATCGAGCAAATGCGAGCCTGCGAGATGCGCTTCTCCCCGCCGCAATGCGATCAATCCGCCTTGTGAGCCGACATTGGCAGACACCAGCCTGCGATCATGTTCGGATAAGAACTGCGCGAGCAAATCGAGGGTGAGGTCGTGCGAGCCGATGCAGAAAATCGTCTTTTCGATTTCGGCTTTACTGCGATATAAACGCACCTGGATTTTTTCACCCGCTTCGATGCCCTGCGCGCCGCTTGGGACGAGGGCGAGACCATCCGCTTGAACCAGCGAGGTGATGACGCCCGCCCCGCGCGACAACGGCGCGGCAAGCAGTTTCCCGCCCACTTCACCGACCACGACACGCACAAAATCATCGTCGCCCGCCGGCGAGACGAGTTTTCGCGTCAGCGCGGCGGTTTCGACAGGCAATTCTTTTTGTCTACGCCCCAGCCATTTTGCGAGGATGGGTTCGACGAAAATATCGACCGTGAGCGCGGCAGAGACGGGATAGCCGGGGACGCCGATGATCGGTTTCAAGTTCCAGGTTTCGGATTCGGGATTGAGTGATTTACGATTTACGATTGGCGATTGGCGATTTACGATTTGCGATTTACGATTTTCGATTAGGGATTGGCGATTGAGGAGACCGAGGATGACGGGGTGACCGGGGCGGACGGCGACTCCGTGAACAAGGAGCGTCCCCAGTTTTTCAACTACCTTCGCCGAAAAATCCTCCGCACCGGCGGAGGAACCCGCGTTCAATAAAATCAAATCGTGGGATTGCGCGGCTTCGAGAACCCGCTCGCAAATCAACTCAAAATCGTCCCGGACGATGGGGTAGCGCGTCGCTTCGCCGCCCATGGAGCGAACCTGCGCGGCGATGACCAGCGAGTTGTATTCGAGAATATCACCCGCTTTGAGTGGACTGCCGATGGGGACGAGTTCGGTGCCGGTGGGGATGATCGCCACTTTTGGCTTGCGCGCCGCTTTGACCTCTTGATGCCCGGCCGCGGCGATCGCGCCCAAATCTACCGGGCGAAGGACGCGCCCGGCGGGCAGCACCAACTGCGTCGCGACAATGTCCTCCCCCAGCGGGCGCACGTGACTCCACGGCGCGACGGAAGCGCGAATTCGAATCGAGGCGGGATCGCGGATATCTTTTGTGATGTTTCCATGCTCGTCCAGCGATTCGACGTTTTCGATGGGGATGACCGCGTCTGCCCACTGAGGCAGAGGGTCGCCCGTGTCCACGTACTCCGCTTCGGGTCCGAGGTGAAGCGTGATCGGCTTCGACGGTAACGCGCCGTTCGTGTAAACCGCCCGAAGCGCGAATCCATCCATGGCGGAGGCGTGGTAATGCGGCGATGAAATTTTCGCCCAGATCGGCTCGGCAGTGACGCGACCCAGCGCATTCTCATCCAGCGGAATGACTTCCACGCTCAACACGCGCCAGAGATTCGCCTCTTCAAGGGCTTGCTGGAATCGCGCTTGCGCTTGAGGGAGAGGAATGTCGTGGAGGTAGATGGACATGGCGGTTTACGATTTACGATTTGCGATTGGCGATTGGCGATTTGCGATTGGCGATCGGTTGAGTGCACAGGTAAACACGTTGTAACCCGTAACTTGTATCACGTAACTCATAACCTACCCCACCGAATCCATCGCCGCGCCGAGCCTCTTCACGATCTCATCCACTTCTTCTTCATTGATAGCCAGCGGAGGCGCGAAGGCGAGCGAATTCCCCACGGGACGCGTCCTCAATCCGCGTTCTTGCGCGGCTTTGAAAACCTTCATCGCCTGGGCAGGGTCGGCGGTTTTGGCGTTTTTATCCGAGACAATTTCCACCGCGCAGAGGAGACCTAATCCGCGCACATCGCCGACGAAGCCGAATTCTTTGAGCGAGTTTAATCCCTCGAATAACCGTTTGCCGAGTTCCTTCGCGCGCGCGGGATAATTTTCTGCTTCCATGATCTCGAGATTCTTCAAGCCGACCGCGCACGCCATGGCATGACCTGAATAAGTGTAGCCATGCATCCAAGTTTCGCTCTCCGCCGCAGACTCCATCGTCTCGCGGATCTCGTCTGAGATTTGGATGCCGCCGAGTTGGGCGTATCCGCTGGTGATGGCTTTGGCGAACGAGAGAATATCTGGCTTCAAGTTCCAATGCTTGAGCGCGAACCACTCCCCCGTTCTCCCAAACCCTGTGATGACTTCGTCGGCAATAAACAGGACTTCATATGTATCGCAGATCGCGCGGACGAGCGGAAAATAATCGTCAGGCGGGATGATGACGCCGCCAACTCCCATCACCGGTTCAGCGATGAACGCGGCGACCGTGTCCGCGCCTTCACGCAAGATCGCCTCTTCGAGCGCTCGCGCGGCGGCTTGACCGACCGTCTCACCCGCTTTCATCTCCCCTTCAAAGCGATACGGATTCGGCGCGGGGATGTGAACGAATCCCTCCACGGCGGGACCAAACATCGTTTGATATTTTTCAAGCCCGGTGGCAAACGTCGTGGCAAGCGTCACGCCGTGATACGAACCTTTCCGCGCAATGACTTTGTACTTCGTCGGCTTGCCCTTGCGCTTCCAATAATAACGCGCGGTCTTGAACGCCGAGTCATTCGATTCCGATCCGCCGGAGGTGAAGAAGGTCGTGTTCAGCCCGGGGTAGGCAAAGCCCGCCAACTTGTCGGCAAGCCGAATGGAGGGAAGATTCGTCATGCCCGCAAAGTTAGACGTGAATGCCAAATCCTTCATCTGATCGTAGGCGGCTTTGGCGAGTTCCTCGCGTCCATATCCCGCGTTGACGTTCCACAAGCCCGCCATGCCGTCGAGGATCTTTTTTCCGTCGGCGGTGTACAGCCACACGCCCTCGCCGCGTTCAACGACGAGCGCGTTGGCGTGCGATTTCGGATGATAGACAGGATGCAATTGCTTTTTATCTTTTTCGAGCCAGTTGGTTGTATTTTGGTTTGTCATCTTTACTCCATGATTAGATTTAGTCCGCAACAAGTCGAAAACAATGCTGGACGCAGATGAACGCAGAGTACGCAGATTTTTTCTCTTTGAATCAGCGTGGGTCAGCGTTTATCTGCGTCCCAACCTCTTTCTTCTTTCCTCTTTCATTTCTACCCAATCACTTCCACATCATGCGGACCCGACTCTTTCAAGCCCGCGCCGGTCATTCGCACAAAGATCGCTTTTTGTCGCAACTCTTCAATCGAATGCGCGCCGCTATAACTCATGCCCGATTGTAAACCACCAAGCAATTGATTCAACACTTCGCGCGCCTTGCCGCGATACGGCACTGCGGCCTCCACACCTTCGGCGACATATTCCTCGATCTCTTCGTGAGATAAGTCATTGCCTTCGCGCTTGTTGCGGAGGATGTTCGCCTCCAGCGACGCCATGCCGCGCGACGCTTTATACCGATGACCTTTACGGGTGAGGATCATGCCCGGGCTTTCATCGGTGCCCGCCAGCATGGAGCCGATCATCACGCTCGACGCGCCCGCCGCAATCGCCTTGACCACGTCGCCCGGCTGGCGAATCCCGCCGTCGGCAATGATCGGCACGCCAGAGTCTCTCGCCGCCGTTGCGCACTCGATCACCGCGCTCAATTGCGGAACACCCGAGCCCGCCACGATCCGCGTGATGCAAATGGAGCCGGGTCCCACGCCGACTTTTACCGCGTCGGCGCCCGCGTCAATGAGTCGTTTTGTTCCATCGCCCGTCGCCACGTTGCCGCCGATAATTTGCGCCTCGCCAAAATGTTTGCGGATGCTTTTGATCATCTCGATCTCAAGGTGCGAATCGCCATGCGCGATGTCCACCACAATGCAATCCGCGCCCGCGTTCAACACAGATTCCACGCGGTGCATTTCTTTATCGCGCACGCCCACCGCCGCGCCGACAGCCAGCCGCCCCTTCGAGTCTTTCGTCGCTTTGGGAAATTGCGTGAGCTTCATAATATCTTTCAGCGTGACCAGCCCCGCCACGCGACCGTCTTTACCCACCAGCGGCAATTTTTCGACGCGATATTCATGCAACAAGCGTTCCGCTTCTTTCAACGACGTATCGGGCGGCGCGCTATGAACTTCGCGCGTCATAATGGCAGTGACAGGTTTGCTATCGTCGTCTTCAAACAACAGATCGCGCGTCGAGACGATGCCGATCAATTTTTCATTCGCGTCCAGAATCAAAATTCCGCCTGTGCCTGTTTCCTCCACCACGCGCTTCACATCGCCCACCGTGTTCGCCTCGTTCATCGTGATGGGACCATCCACAACAAACGACTCTTCTTTCTTCACGCGCTCGATCTGACGCGCCTGCTCGGCAATCGTCATAAAACGATGGATGATCCCGATCCCGCCTTCGCGCGCCATCGTGATCGCCAACTCGCTCTCCGTCACCACGTCCATGTTGGCGGAAACGATCGGCGTTTGCAACTCGATCTGTTTCGTCAAATAACTTTTCGTGGAAAGCGCGCGCCGCGAATCCACATCGGAATATTGCGGCACGAGCAAAACATCGTCATACGTCAACGCGACATCGGTCAAAATTTTCATCTCAATCTCCTCTGAAAATCAAACGCCCGAATTATAATGCGTGACGATGAGTCTTCACGCGCTTTCCCCATTGGATGGACGCTACGAACAAGAGACTTCCACACTGCGGGATTTCTTCTCCGAATTTGCCTACCTCCGCTCCCGCGCGCGCCTCGAACTCGACTTTTTATCTGCGCTCGCCGTAGCGGGCATTTGCCCACCCCCCAACATTTCTCTCGACTCGTTCACAGAGGAAGACGCGCGCAAGATTCAAGAATACGAAAAAATTACGCGGCACGACGTGAAAGCGATTGAATATTTCCTAAGAGATAAACTGCCGCAAGAATTGCATCAATGGATCCACTTCGGTTTAACCTCCGAAGACATCAACAACAGCGCGCAAGCCCTCGCGCTGAAAGACTCGCGTGATCAAGTCCTACTCTCCGCGCTAGACAATCTCATTTCATCCCTGCGCGATTTCGCAAAGCAATACCGCGCCCTCCCCACCCTCGCGCGGACTCACGGTCAGCCCGCCGTGCCGACCACGCTGGGAAAAGAAATTGCGGTTTATCTCTTACGCTTGAAAACATGCCGCGATGAATTTGCGAGCCACACATTTGAAGCGAAGCTCACAGGCGCGGTCGGCAACTTCAACGCCCTCCACGCCGCCACTCCGCAAGTGGATTGGATTTCATTCAGCAAAGATTTTATCCGCAGTCTTGGGCTTGAACCGAATCTCGTCACCACACAGATATTGCCGTACGACAATTGGATCCGTTATTTCAATTCCATTCAACTGACCAATTCCATCCTGATAGACTTCGCGCAGGACATTTGGAGATATATCAGCGACGGGTATCTCAAGCAAAAAGCCGTCGAAGGCGAGGTCGGCTCTTCGACGATGCCGCAGAAGATCAACCCGATTGACTTTGAAAATGCGGAAGGAAATCTCGGGGTGGCGAACGCGCTCCTCACCCACTACTCGCAAAAGTTATCCATCTCAAGATTACAGCGCGATCTATCCGACTCAACCGTACGCAGAACTTTCGGCGTCGCGTTGGGGCATACGCTTCTCGCGTGGAATAACATTATTCGCGGCATGAGTCGCGTGGAGGCGGATGAGGAGAGAATCAAATCGGAGTTGAACGCGCATTGGGAAGTCGTCAGCGAGGGGGCGCAGACGATCCTCCGCGCGGCGGGGCGAAGCGACGCGTACGAGTCGCTCAAATCGCAGACGCGAGGACGCGTCATGGACAGAGACAGCTATAAGTCGTGGGTTGAAGCGTTGGACGTCCCCGAAGAAACGCGCGCGAAGTTGATGAGTCTATCGCCAGAGTCGTATATCGGCTTGGCGATCCAAATAACAGATAGTGCAATTCGTAGTAGCGACTTCAGTCGCTGAATATTGAGACGACTGAAGTCGTCACTACAGTGGAGGCATAATGAGCGTAACAGCAGTGATCGGTTCGCAATGGGGCGACGAGGGGAAAGGCAAAGTGGTGGATTATCTCGCCGAGCGCGCGGACTTTGTGGCACGCTTCAACGGCGGGAACAACGCGGGGCATACGGTGATCAACGAATTCGGGACGTTTAAAATTCATCTCGTGCCTTCGGGAATTTTTGCGCGCAACACAACGGCGTTGATCGGCGGCGGTGTGGTGATCGATCCCGCTGTGTTGATCGAAGAAATTGATTTGTTAAACAAAGCAGGCGTCGGCGTGGACGAGCGATTGTGGATCTCGCCGCGTTCGCATTTGATCATGCCGTATCACAAAATCTTAGACGGGCTGTATGAGGAAGCAAAAGGCGCGGGCGCGACGGGCACCACGCGGCGCGGCATCGGTCCCGTGTTTGCGGACAAGGTCAGTTACAACGGAATCCGCTGGACGGATTTTGCGAGCGACGCTTTTGAGTCGCGTTTGCAAATGCAATTGACTTTGAAGAACAAGATCATCACCGCGTTGGGCGGCGACGCGTTGAAGTATGAAGAAGTCCGCGATCTGTACCGCGGGTATTATTTGAAACTGAAACCCTACATCAAAGAATTATTTCCATTGGTGCAAGACGGCTTGAAAGCGAACAAACATTTTTTACTCGAACAAGCGATGGGAACTTTTCTGGACACCGATTGGGGAACGTACCCGTTCGTGACGGCTTCGACCACGATTCCTTCCGCCGCTTCGGCTGGACTCGGCATTCCGCCGCGCTACATCACCGACGTGGTCGGCGTGACGAAAGCGTACACCACGCGCGTCGGCGCGGGACCGTTGCCAACGGAAATCCACGACGTTGAATCGGACGTGTACAAAAAGTTTGCCGAAGTCGCCGCGACAACGGGACGCACGCGCCGAGTCGGCTGGCTGGATTTGGAGATCGTGCGCACTGCGGCGCAACTCAGCGGCGTGACCGAACTATGCCTCACGAAGTTGGATGTGTTAAGCGGGTTGAATGAGATTCAAGTTTGCGTTGGATATAAACTTAACGGCAAAGACGTAACATATGCCGATGTGGACGCATACGGATTGGGCGAAGTCGAATGTGTGTATCAAACTTCCAAAGGCTGGAACGAGGATATCAGCAAAGCGAAATCGTTTGACGAGTTACCCGTCAACGCGCAGACGTATGTGACGATGATCGAAGACGCGGCGGGAGTTCCTGTCAAGTGGATCGGCACAGGTCCCGAGCGCGAAGCAACCATACGAAGATAAACTCACAATGGAGGCAGGCATGAACAAAAAATTACAGCAGGAATTAGATTTTCAAGTGAAAGAGTTTAGAAAGCTGATCGCGGAATATTGCCGCTTTGAAAGCGTCGCGGCGCAGAACCGCATGATGAAGGAAACCCCTGACTGGGTGGAGAAACTGCTCAAAGACACGGGCTTTGAAACCCGTCAATTGGCGGTGGAAGGCGCGCCGAATTACGTCTACGGAACGCTCAAAGGGAAAAGCGACTTCACCCTCCTGCTGTATAACCATTACGATGTTCAGCCCGAAGCGCCGCTAGAACTCTGGAACAGCCCGCCGTTTGAAACGACCGAAGTGGACGGCAAACTCGTCGCGCGCGGCATCTGCGACAATAAAGCGGAACTGATCTCGCGCATCTGCGCCATCCGCGCGTTGCTTGCGGTGAACGGCGAACTGCCCATCAACGTCAAATGGATCGTCGAAGGCGAAGAGGAGATCGGCAGTGTACACTTCGATGCGATGACGCGCCAGTATGGCGACCTGCTCAAAGCCGACGGCACGTTATGGGAAGGCGGCGGCTTCAACGAGAAAGGTCAGGCGGCGATCGCGCTTGGCTTCCGCGGGTTGTTGTATGTAGAATACAGCGTGGAGCAGATGAACGTAGACGCGCATTCGGGCGGCGCGCACGCCCTCCCGAGCGCGGCATGGCGCTTGGTCAAAGCGCTTGCCAGCTTGAAAGACGCAAACGGCAAAGTGTCGATCCCCGGCTTTTACGATGACGCGCGCGAACCGACAGAGATGGAAAAACAGGCATCCAGGGATAACGTTGACCTTGAACAGGAAGCCAGAACCAAAGCCATGTATGGAATCGAGTCGTTCCTCCGCGACCGAAGCGGATACGACCTGGAGATATCCGTCTTTGAGCCGACGGCGAATATCGCCGGTTTCTTAACCGGCTACACAGATCCGGGGATCAAAACCGTCCTGCCTGCAAAAGCCATGGCGAAGATGGATTTTCGTCTCGTGCCAAATCAACGCCCGGACGATATTCTGCAAAAGTTGAGGGCTCATCTCACAGCGCAAGGCTTCGACGATGTGCGGGTCAAGAAACTGGGCGACGGCGATCCGGTGGTCACGCCAATCGAAGACGAGTTCGTCCAACGGATGATCCAAATTGGCAGGGCGTTCACCGAACAGGAACCGGAGATCACGCCGCTGGTTGGCGGAACACTGCCCTTGCTCGGCGCGATGAAAAATAATGTGGGCGTGCTAGGCATCTCTACTTCGGGAAACCCGGCGTACTATGGCAGCGGGGCGCATGCCCCGAACGAACACATCCGCGTGAAAGATATTCCAAGAGCCATCGAGTTCAACGCTTTCATGCTCACTCAACTTGGCGGCATGTAAGCAAAAATACATCACCGGGCATCGCGCGGCTGTTCGCTAAAAATTTTTACCTGCGGAGCGAGGTCGAGCCGCCGAGCTGTCGAGTTGATTTTGAAAGAGGATATAGGAGTTACGCAGTTGAGCCCATTTCGTTGAAGTTGAACGATGACGGCGGCAGTGCAACTGCCCGCTAACTGCGTAAGTCATAAGGATATGAACAAGAAACTATGACCGTCACTTTCGCTCACATTCAGCAAGCCGCGGAACGGATCAAACCGTACGCGCATCGCACGCCTGTGTTGACGAATGAAAGCCTCAACGCGCGAGTCGGCGCGCAGGTGTTTCTCAAGTGCGAGAATTTTCAAAAGGTGGGCGCGTTTAAATTTCGCGGCGCGTGCAATGCGGTCTTTTCATTGAGCGACGAGGAAGCCAAGTACGGAGTCTGCACGCACTCGTCGGGGAATCATGCGCAGGCGTTGGCGCTCGCGGCGCGGATGCGCGGCATTGCGGCGCACATCGTCATGCCTGAGAACGCGCCGCAGGTGAAGAAGGACGCGGTGGCTGGGTATGGAGGAAAAATTTCCTACTGCGAACCAACTGTACAGGCGCGCGAAGCGACTCTCCGTCGTGTGGCGGAAGCGACCGGCGCCGCGGTCATCCACCCGTTTGACAACGAGCGCGTCATCGCGGGACAGGGGACTGCTACTCTCGAGTTGCTTGATTCGATCCCCGACCTCGACGCCGTCATCGCGCCCATCGGCGGCGGCGGATTGTTGAGCGGCACGTCCATCGCGGCGACGGAAACCAAAAGGGGAATCCGCGTGCTGGGCGGCGAACCCGAAATGGCGGATGACGCGTTCCGCTCACTGCAAGCGGGGAACGTGTTGCCGTCGGAACATCCGAACACAATTGCGGATGGCTTACTCACGTCGCTGAGCGAACGGACGTTTGCGATCATTCAATCGCGCGTCGAGCGAATCGTCGCCGTGAGCGAGCAGGGAATTGTGGACTCGATGAAATTTATTTGGGAACGCGCGAAGATCGTCATCGAGCCATCGTCTGCGGTGGCGGTGGCGGTGTTGTGGGAAAAGAAAGTTGATCTTGCGGGTTTGAAGGTTGGAGTAATTCTGAGCGGCGGGAATGTGGATTTGGGCAAGTTACCGTGGGGAAGCCAATCAAATATGCAGGTATAATTTGTGAAAAGCGAGGCACACATGCAACGCACGTATTACACAAAAACTACCATTACAAAAAAGGGACGCATTTCCATCAAAGACCTGCCGTTCAAACCAGGGCAAACGGTGGAGGTCGTAGTACGCAAAGGAAAAAAATCTGCGCGCAAATATCCGTTGCGCGGAAAACCCGTCGTTTATCGTGAGCCGTTTCAAGGCGCGGCAGTAAACGATTGGGAAGCGATGAAATGATCGTTCTGGATACACACGTATGGGTTTGGTGGGTCCATGGGGGAGAACAGCTCACGAAAAACCAAATTAGCGCGATCCAAGCCAACGAAGATGATGTGATCGGAATCAGCGCGATCACCTGCTGGGAAGTTGCCAAACTGGTTGAACTTGGTCGGCTAGAACTTTCCACTCCTGTTGAAAAATGGATCGAGGAGGCATTGAATTATCCAGGTATTCGATTCCTGGAACTTTCTCCTGAAATCTCGGTAGAGTCGACCCGCCTGCCCGGAGAATTTCATCGCGACCCAGCCGATCAAATCATCGTAGCCACTGCAAGAATTCATAATTGTCCGCTCGTCACTTCGGATGAACGGATTATCGGATATTCGCACATCAAAACAATCTCATAAAATCGTGGAGGCACACATGATCACTTTCATCGCATGGTTAATTTTCGGGGCATTGGCGGGATGGGTTGCCAGCATTCTCACGGGCAAGAACCGCAGAATGGGACCGGTGGCGAACATCGTCGTCGGTATCCTCGGGGCGTTCATCGGCGCGGGGATCATGAGCACGCTGGGCATCGCGGTCCCCGAGGGATTCAGCGTGATGGGGTTTTTAGTCGCAGTCGGCGGCGCGGTTGTGATGATCGGGGCGATGGGGTTGATACGGCGCGGATGAGTTGCGCGAAGTGACTGTCATCTTCAAGATGACAGTCACTTTTTTCATCTGCGACAATCGGAGCGATGGGATTAATTCGACGCGGGCGAGTTGCGCCAAGTATAATTCGCCGAAAGAACTCATCCGCTTAAGGAAACTACATGCGCATCCCACAAACAGGATTATCGAAGCAAGAGATACTGTCCACACTGCAAGCCTTCAAAGCGCGAGACATGGATTGGAAAGGCGGGAAGGTTTGGTGTTATGTCTACGACGCGGGGGAAGACCCGAGCGAAGTCACGAAAGAGGCGTACGCGTCCTTCCTGAGCGAAAACGGACTTGACCCGTCGGTGTTTCCGTCCATCTTGAAATTGGAAACCGATGTCGCGCGAATGGTCATCAATTTGCTGCGCGGCGATGCCAACGCGGTCGGTCACCTGACGAGCGGCGGAACCGAATCGATCATGTTGGCGGTCAAATCGGCGCGCGACAGGGCGCGGGTTGAAAAGCCGCATATCACCCACCCCGAAATGATCGTGCCAAAGAACGCTCATGCCGCCTTCCATAAAGCCGCGCACTATTTATGCGTAAAGCCTGTGATCGTCGATCTTGATCCAAAAACGTTTACCGTGCAAGCCAGCGACATGGAAGGAGCGGTCAATGAAAATACCATCTTATTGGTTGCTTCCGCGCCGAGTTATTCGCAAGGGACGATCGACCCGATCGCGGAGATCGGCGCCATCGCAAAAAAACACAATCTGTTATTTCACGTGGATGGATGCGTCGGCGGACTGCACCTTTCGTTCATGCGGAAATTGGGCTACGACATTCCCGATTTTGATTTTACGGTGGAGGGCGTCACGTCCATTTCGACGGATTTGCATAAATACGGGTATGCCGCCAAGGGATGTTCGGTCATCATGTACCGCGACAGGTCTATCCGCAAATATCAGATCTTCGCGTGCACCGATACGACTGGATACACGTTGATCAACCCGACCGTGTTGAGTTCCAAGTCTGGCGGACCGATGGCGGGGGCTTGGGCGGTTCTGAATTTTCTGGGCGAAGACGGTTATAAAAAGATCATTCAAAAAGTTCAGGATGCCGCAAAAAAGTTAATGGACGGGATCGACGCCATGGACGAGTTGTACGTCTTGGGCAAACCCGCCATGAGCATGTTTTCCTTCGCCTCCGATTCGCTGAACGTCTATCAACTGGCGGATGAGATGGGCAAACGCGGCTGGTACTTGCAGGGACAGTTCTCCACGCCCGCGATTCCCCGCAACTTGCACATCTCGGTCAGCCAAGGGAATGCGGATAACGCCGAGCTACTGCTCAAGGATTTGAAAGCATGCGTTGAGATCGTGAAGTCCAAGCCGCCGATCGATTCAGAGATGATCAAAAGCATGATCGCCGCGACACTGCAAAGCCCAGACCCCGAGGCGGCATTCGGTCAACTCGCCGCCAGCGCGGGACTCTCCGGCGCGGAACTCCCGACTGAGATGGCGTTCATCAATGAAGTCTTGGACAATCTACCCGACGAGTTATGCAACGTGTTTCTGGTCAATTATTTTAATGACTTGTATGTGTAGTCGATCCGCTCGCGTTGGGAAGGCGGTTCGATTTACCCGGCAAACCGTGTCGCCTTTCTTGACGTAGCGCGACCGCGTCGATGATTTATTTCTGCGGTCTACCGACGATCATCGCTAAAAAAGGAGTATGTCATGAGCAAGCACAGACGACAGGCAGTCAAACGAACAGGAACGGCGCAAATCGAATGGCTGAAACACCGCGCAGGGTATCCATCACCGGAAGAGCGGGAGCAGATCATCCTCCTGCGAAAAGAACTTATGTTGGAACTCGTCAAACTCATGGCGATGGGCGAAAAGCCCGACAAACACCGGGTCCATCAGATGGTGGAGAAATATGGCGCGCAGGAAGTGGAGCGAGCCACAAAAACGATCGGCGAGATTTTGAATCTGCCGACGCTCATCGCCGACGACGCAAAAAGTTATCGGGACTATCGCCACCGTTATGCGCGTTTCGGCGCAGGGTTGAGGTATTATACGAACAGGGAGAAAGACGAGTTATACGAATCGCACATCAAAGCCCTCAGAGAGGCAGGCAAGCCGGGTGAAACGAAAGAGCTGGACAAACTGCTCTTGTACGGCTGGCGCGATTGGGAAGATATCACGCCTCCCGCCGTTCCGCCGCGCCCGGAGGATTTCAACGCGCCCCAGCCGGCCGCTTATCCAGCGCCGATCAACGAACTGCTCGAATGGGGCGCTGATTTGCACAGATCGCACAAATTCACAGACGAGGCGGATTTCGCGCATTGGAGAAAACATATTCCCGCGCTCACGCGTATGGCGCTGGACCCCGGTCTACTGAACGGTTGGCCCGCAGAGAGGGAAAGCTGGGCGCCCTGGCATGCCATCCATGCGCTCGGCGCGCTGCAAGCATGGGAATCCGCTCCCGCGCTCGCGCCTCTCGCCGACCTTGAGGATGACTGGCTCTCCGATCATCTTCCGCATATCTGGGCAGACATGGGCAGAGAAGTCGAACCGTCGCTCTGGATGATCCTCGAAAATCCTTCCGCCTCAATCAAGCAACGCGGATTGGCGGCAGACAGTCTGCATCAATTGGCTGAAG
>WBZY01000844.1_pt1 | contig 19658 bp, 14 predicted proteins | sample 5204191 | NCBI WGS metagenome assembly WBZY01 (sample SAMN12344363, study PRJNA552823) | activated sludge metagenome | biome: Activated sludge suspended growth; feature: Anammox Sidestream; material: Wastewater; isolation source: activated sludge from anammox sidestream of wastewater treatment...
GCCGCGGCATCGTGGAGGCTGAAGATCTCGACTTCGAGGAATGCCTGACGACTGCTGCGCCCTATCTTGGCAGGCTGGTCGGCGAGTTCACGACCTGGACGCCCCTGCAGGGTCGCGGCGAACTGTTCGAGGAGCGCCTCGATGTCGACCTGCCGTGGCAGTTGCAGAACGTGCGCAGCCGCCAGTGGCGTGGTTGACCTGCGGCCCTACGCGGTCCGTGCTGCAAGGAATGGCGCGAGCGCCGCGCCAGTGTGAGATCGTGCACGCGCGGCGGCGATCGCTGCGGGCGTGCCCTGCGCCACGATGCGCCCCCCCGCGGCGCCGGCTTCCGGGCCGAGATCGATGATCCAGTCGGCCTCCGCGATCACGTCGAGATTGTGCTCGACGACCACCACCGTGTTGCCCGCCTCGACGAGGCGATGCAGTGTCGTGATCAGCTTTTCGACATCAGCCATGTGCAGGCCGATGGTAGGCTCATCGAGCACGTAGAGCGTGTGCGCGGGCTTCGCGCGTGCGGGCGCGGCCCTGTCGAGCTGCGCCTTCGCAAGCTCAGTGACGAGCTTGATGCGCTGCGCCTCGCCTCCCGAGAGCGTGGGGCTCTGCTGGCCGAGTGTGAGATAGCCAAGTCCCACATCCTGCAACAGCGCGAGCGCGTGGTGCACCTTCGCGTGCGCGCTGAAGAACCCGACGGCGTCGTCGACACTCATTGCAAGCGCATCGCCGATGCTCCTGCCGCGCCACGTGACCGACAGCGTCTCAGTGTTGAAGCGTCGCCCGCGACAGACGTCGCAGGGTACCTTCACGTCGGGCAGGAAGTTCATCTCGATGGTCTGCACGCCCTGGCCGTCACAGGCCTCGCAGCGCCCACCGGCGGTGTTGAACGAGAAGCGGCTCGCGTTGTAGCCACGCAGCTTTGCTTCGGGCGCCGCTGCATAGATGCGCCGGATATCGTCCCAGAAGCCCACATAGGTCGCGGGGCAGGAACGCGGCGTCTTGCCGATGGGCGTCTGGTCGACTTCGAGCACGCGTGCGATGCCCTCGCCACCCCGGATCGCCGCGCAACCGGCGAGAGGCACGACCTTGCGACCACGGGCAGACTGCGCCGCGACCAGCAGGCGCATGTTCGCGTGCAGGACGTCGCGGGCGAGCGTGGATTTGCCCGAGCCGGAGACACCCGTGATGGCGATGAGGCGCGCCAGCGGCAGCCGCGCTGTGAGGCCCCGCAGGTTGTGCAGCTGTGCATTCTCGACCACGAGCGCGGCCGTACGCGCAGTCGTCGCGCGACGCGGCCTTGCCGGGTGGCGCAGCGGCGAGGCGAGAAAGCGGCCGGTGACAGATTCGGCGGCGCGCTCGAGGTCCCGCGCGCGTCCCTCTGCGACGATGCGGCCGCCACGCGCGCCGGCGCCGGGGCCGAGGTCGATCACGTGGTCGGCACGCAGGATCGTTTCTTCATCGTGCTCGACGACCACCAGCGTATTGCGGTGCGCGACCAGTTCACCGAGTGCCCCGAGCAGCACGCCGTTGTCGCGCGGATGCAGGCCGATGGTCGGCTCGTCGAGCACGTAGCACACGCCCTGCAGGTTCGAGCCGAGCTGTGCCGCGAGGCGGATGCGCTGCGCCTCACCACCCGACAGCGTCGGTGCCGCACGATCGAGCGCGAGATAGCCGAGGCCGACGCGTTGCAGGAACGCGAGGCGGTCACGGATTTCGGCCAGCAGGTCGCGCGCGATGGCGGCGTCGCGTCCCTTGAGGCGCAGATCGCGGAAGATGCGCGCTGCCGCATCGACGGGCTCGGCCGTGAGCGAGGCGAGCGACCGGTCGCGAAAGCGCACGTGGCGCGCCACCCGGTTGAGCCGCTCGCCATGGCAATCGCTGCAGGCGGGTCGGTCAAGGCCGTCCGACCCGTCGTCGTCGCCGCCGGGCTCGAGCCCCGTGCCCTGGCAGCGCGGACACCACCCATGGGGTGAGTTGAAGGAAAAGAACCGCGGGTCCAGTTCCGCGAAGCTCGTGCCGCAGCCCGGACAGGCGCGCCGCGTCGAGAACACGGTGACCCGCCCGGCCTTCGCCGCGTCGAGGTCCAGCAGGTGCACGACGCCCCGGCCGTACCCGATCGCGCGTGCCAGCGCCTCACGCAGCACAGCGTCCTGCGCCGCCTTCACGAGTACCTCGCCGGTCGACAATTCGATCGTATGCTCGCGAAAGCGCGAGAGGCGCGGCCAGCGCGCGGTCGGCGTGTCGACGCCGTCGACCCGCAATTCACGGTAGCCCTTCTTCGCGGCCCACTTCGCGAGATCGGTGTAGTAGCCCTTGCGCGCCACGACCAGCGGCGCGAGCAGCCGCACACGATGTCCGCGATGCCGACGCGCGATACTGGCGGCGACCGCGTCGGGACTCTGCGGCACGATCGCGACGTTGCAGTCGGGACAGAACTGGGTGCCGAGCTTCGCCCACGCAAGCCGCAGGAAATGATAGATCCCGGTGAGCGTCGCGACCGTGCTCTTGCGACCACCGCGGCTCGTGCGCTGCTCGATCGCGACGGTCGGCGGGATGCCGTAGATCGCGTCGACGTCAGGGCGTGCGGCCGGCTGCACGAATTGGCGTGCATAGGCGTTGAGCGACTCGAGGTAGCGCCGCTGGCCCTCGTTGAACAGGATATCGAAGGCGAGCGTCGACTTGCCCGATCCGGAGACGCCCGTGATCACGGTGAATGCGTCGCGCGGGATGCGGGCGTGCACATTCTTCAGGTTGTGCTCGCGGGCGTTGTGCACGATGATCGTGTTGTCGCGTGCCACGCGCGCGGGCGCCTCCGCGACTCCGTCAGCGCGCGCAGGACGCCCGATCGCCGCTTCGTACTCCCGCAATGCGCGACCCGTGTGTGAGGTGGGATGTACGCGCACCTGCCCTGGTGTGCCGGAGCACACGATCTCGCCGCCGCGATCGCCACCTTCGGGGCCGAGGTCGACAATCCAGTCGGCGGCGCGAATCACATCGAGGTTATGCTCGATCACGAGCAGCGAGTGTCCCGCGGCGAGGAGCCCGCGCAGCGCGCGCAGCAGCTTCGCGACATCGTCGAAATGCAGCCCGGTCGTCGGCTCGTCGAACAGAAACAGCTTGCCACGGGTCTGCACATCCGTCGCCCGCTTCGGGGGCGGTGCGACGAGTCCGGCGAGATGACCCGCGAGCTTCAGGCGTTGCGCCTCGCCACCCGAGAGCGTGGGGACCGGCTGGCCGAGCTTCAGGTACTCGAGGCCGACCTCCTGCAGCGGCTTGACGAGCGCGCGCACCGCGCTGGCACCCTGGAAGAAAGCCAGCGCTTCGGTCACGGTCATGTCGAGCACGTCAGCGATGTTCGCGTGCTGCCCGCCGGGGCCTTCGAGGTGCACCTCCAGCACTTCGTCACGGAACCGCTTGCCGTCGCAGGTTGCGCAACGCAGATACACATCGGAGAGAAACTGCATCTCGATGTGCTCGAAACCATTGCCACCGCAGGTGGGGCAGCGCCCTGTGCCGGAATTGAAGCTGAAGGTGCCGGGCGTGTAGCGGCGCACGAGCGACTCGGGGGCAGCCGCAAACAGCTCGCGGATGGCATCCAGCGCACCGACATGGGTCGCCGGCGTCGAGCGCGTGGTGCGCCCGATACGACTCTGATCGACGAGCACCACATCGTCGAGATGGCCGGCGCCTTCGAGACTGTCGAAGCGTCCGGGCGCATCCGTCGCCTTGCCGAAAGTCTTGGCGAGTGCCGGATACAGCACGTTGCCGACCAGTGTCGATTTCCCCGAGCCGGACACCCCCGTGATGCACACGAAACGTCGCAACGGGATCGAGAGGTCGATGCCCTTGAGATTGTGCTCGCGCGCGCCACGCAGCACGAGTGCGCTGCTCGTACGTACCGCGAGCGCGATACCCGCCGTCGTGCCGGTCACCGTGAAGGGCTCGTCACGCTGCGGTTTGCTGACGGTGCGTGAGCCGGAAAGGTAGGCGCCAGTCAGTGACTGCGGTGCCGCACGGATGGCAGCAGGCGTGCCGTAGTACACGATCTCGCCGCCCCGCTCGCCGGCCCCGGGGCCGAGATCGAGGAGGCGATCCGCCTCGAGCATGATCTGCGGGTCGTGCTCGACGACGACGAGCGAATTGCCCGCGTCGCGCAGGCGCTTCATCACCTCGATGACGCGACCCATGTCGCGCGGGTGCAGGCCGATCGAGGGTTCATCGAGGACGAAAAGCGTGTTGACGAGTGAAGTGCCGAGCGCGGTGGTCAGGTTGATGCGCTGCACCTCGCCACCCGAGAGCGTGCGCGACTGCCGGTCGAGCGTGAGGTAGCCGAGACCCACGTCGACGAGATAGCGCACTCTCGTGCGGATCTCGCGCAGCAGTTGATCGGTCGCGACATCAAGCGGTCCGGGCAGGTGCAGTGCGTCGAGGAAGTCCCGGGTGCGCTCGAGCGGCAACAGCATCAGGTCGTGGATGCAAAGGCCTGGCAGGGCGTCGAGCTGTGCAGCGCTCCACGCCGCGCCACGCGGCATGAAGCGCGCGCGCGCACCCAGTGCGGCGGCGGCGAGTTCGCGGCTGCCGAGGCGGGGCAGCAGGGAGGGTGCCTTGAGTCGCGCGCCGCCGCAGGTCTCGCACGGCGTGTACGCCCGATACTTCGAGAGCAGCACCCGCACGTGCATGCGGTACGCGCGGCTCTCGAGCCAGTCGAAGAAGCGCCTGGTGCCATACCACACCTTCTTGCGCCATGATCCTTCCCCCTCGATCACCCATTTGCGCTGTGCGGCCGTGAGTCCGTGCCACGGCGTGTCGAGCGGAATGCCGCGCTGCTGCGCGTACTTTTCGAGATCCTCCTGACACTCCCGGTTCGACTCCGTCTGGAAGGGCCTGATCGCCCCGCCGCGCAGTGTCTTCGTCTCATCCGGGATCACGAGACCGTAGTCGACGCCGATCACGCGGCCGAAGCCCCGGCAGGTCTCGCAGGCGCCGATCGGGGAGTTGAAGGAAAATGTGCTGGGCGTCGGTTCGCGATACACAATGTCGCAACGCGCGCAGGCAAGTTCACGGGAAAAATGCCAGGCGGGCGCATCCGGCGACCCGATCCCGTCCGCGACCGCATCCTCTGCCAGCGTGCGTACGGTGATGCGTCCGGTCCCGTGCCGCAGTGCGGCCTCGAGACTGTCGATGACTCGCGCCCTTTCCGCCTGGCTCATGCGAAAACGGTCCTGCACGACCTCGAGGGGCGCGTCTGCGCCCGCGCGCGCGAGGATGCGCGTGTAGCCCTGTCGCGCGAGCAGCTCGCGCACTTGCGCCTCGCTGAAGCTCCCGGGAATGGCGACCGCAAAGCAGAGCGCGAGGCGAGGGTCGCCAGCGGCAGCGGCGCGACCCATGATTTCGGCGTAGATCGTGTCGGGAGTATCGCGACGCACAGGTCCGGCGCAACGCTCGCAGTAGAGCGTTGCGGCACGCGCGAAGAGGAGCTTCAGGTGGTCGTTCAGCTCGGTCATCGTGCCGACGGTCGAACGCGAGCTGCGAACCGGGTTCGTCTGATCGATGGCGATTGCCGGCGGGATGCCCTCGACGCGATCGACCTGCGGCTTGTCCATCCGGTCGAGGAACTGCCGGGCATAGGGCGAAAAGGTCTCGACGTAGCGGCGCTGCCCTTCCGCGTAGAGCGTATCGAAGGCGAGCGAGGACTTGCCCGAGCCGGAGACGCCGGTCACGACGACGAGCTCCCCGAGCGGGATCTCGAGGTCGAGGTTCTTCAGGTTGTTCTGGCGCGCGCCGCGAACGACGATGGCGCCAGTCGGTTGCTTCGCCATGATCCGATGGGGTGGCGCGGCTCGCCGCGGACGCAAACCACGAAGTCTACACGTGCCGTCAAGGCCCGACCGGCAGGGGCTATAATTGCGCGCTCACGTGCATGCAGGACGTTCAGGAGCCCCATGTCTGCCCAATGGCCCAAGGTGCTCGCAGGAGCCTTGTCGATGATGACGATTTCAGCCGTGGCTGCGCAGCCCGGCGTGTTGATTCCGCGCGATGCGCTGTTCGGCAACCCGACCCGCACGCAGGCGCGCTTGTCGCCCGACGGCAGGTTCATTTCCTGGATCGCGCCGCGCGACGGCGTGTTGAACGTGTGGGTCGCGCCCTACGGCAGGCCTGATGCGGCGCAGCCCATTACCCGCGACACGAAGCGCGGCATCCGCCAGCATTTCTGGGCTTACGACGGCAAGCACGTCCTTTACCTGCAGGATGAGGGCGGCGACGAGAACTGGCGCGTGCACAGCGTCGAGGTGGCGAGCGGCAAGGACATCGACCTCACGCCCATTGCGGGCGTGCAGGCGCAGGTCGTCGGGGTGAGCCCGCGGCGGCCCGACGTCGTGCTCGTCGGCCTGAATGACCGCAAGCCCGAATGGCACGACCTCTATGAGATCGGGATCGCAAGCGGGGAGCGCAGGCTGGTCGAGAGGAACGATCAGGAGTTTGCGGGCTATGTCGAAGACCTGGCCCTTGCGCCGCGCCTGGCAGTGAAGTCGGGTGCCGATGGCGATGAGATATTGGTTCGCAACGACAGGGGCGGTTGGGACAGCCTCCTGAAGTACGGCCCGGAGGACACGCAGACGACGAGCCCGCTCGTGATCGAGGGCGACGGCCAATCGGCGCTGATCAGCTCCTCGATCGGGCGCAATACGGCCGCGCTCGTGCGCGTGAACCTCGCCACGCGCGCGCAGACGGTGCTCGCGGCGAGCGATCGCGCCGACGTTGCGGGCGTGTGGCTCGAGCCGCTGTCGCGCAGGCCGCAGGCTTACTCGGTCAACTATCTCGTGAACGCGGTGACCGCCATCGAACCTGCGGTGCAGAAGGATATCGATACGCTGACGAAAGCGCTCGGCCCGCAGTTCGACGTCACGAGTCGCACGCTCGATGACCGCAAGTGGGTGGTCGTCGTCGACGATCCGCTGACAGTGCTCAGCACGCATCTCTACGATCGCGATTCGGGCAGCATCACGAAGCTCTTCGACCAGCGCCCGGCGCTCACCGGCGCGCCACTCGCCCCGATGACGCCGCTCGAGATCAAGTCGCGCGACGGCCTGGTGCTGGTTTCGTATCTGACCCTGCCGAAAGGCTCCGACACCAACGGCGACAGCCGCCCTGACCAGCCGCTGCCACTCGTGCTCAATGTGCACGGCGGACCCTGGGCACGCGATTCCTGGGGCTTCGACGCCGAACACCAGTGGCTCGCGAACCGCGGCTATGCGGTGCTCTCCGTGAACTACCGCGGTTCGACCGGCTTCGGCAAGCACTTCATCAACGCCGGCAACCTCGAGTGGGCCGCGAAGATGCACGACGACCTGATCGACGCAGTCGACTTCGCGGTGCGCGAGAAGATCACGACGGCGGACAGTGTCGCGATCTACGGTGGCTCCTACGGCGGGTACGCCACGCTCGTCGGTCTCACCTTCACGCCGGAGCGCTTCGCGTGCGGCGTCGACATCGTGGGCCCCTCGAATCTCGCAACCCTGCTCAGTTCCATTCCGCCGTACTGGAAGGCGTTCTTCGAGCAGCTTGCGCAGCGTGTCGGCGACCCGCGCACCGAGGCGGGCCGCAAGCTGCTGGCGGAGCGCTCGCCGCTGACGCACGTTGGCGCGATCGCGAGGCCGCTGCTCATCATGCAGGGTGCCAACGATCCGCGCGTCAAGCAGGCGGAGTCCGATCAGATCGTCGCGGCGATGAAGGCGAAAAACCTCCCTGTGACCTACGTGCTCTACCCGGACGAAGGCCACGGCTTTGCGCGGCCCGAGAACCGAACCTCCTCCTATGCGATTGCGGAGGGCTTCCTGTCGAAGTGCCTCGGCGGGCGCTACGAACCGGTCGGCGACGACTTCGTTGGTTCGAGCGTCGAAGTACCCACTGGCGCGGGCTTCGTGCCGGGCCTCGCGGCGGCGCTGCTGGAGCAGTCTGCGCCGAAGCAGGGTGCTACGCGCTGACGATGGAAACGGCGCGCGACATCACCGGCTACCGCAAGCACTGGGCGTCGCGCTTCGGCACGGCGCCATTTCTGCCGATGTCGCGCGCAGAGATGGAGACGCTTGGCTGGGATTCCTGTGACGTGATCCTCGTCACGGGCGACGCCTATGTCGATCACCCGAGCTTCGGCATGGCCATCGTCGGCCGGACGCTCGAGGCGCAGGGCTTTCGCGTCGGCATCATTGCGCAGCCGGACTGGCACGATGCAGAACCGTTCAAGGCGCTCGGCCGTCCAAACCTGTTCTTCGGCGTCACCGCCGGCAACATGGATTCGATGGTGAACCGTTACACGTCCGATCGGCGCGTACGCAGCGACGATGCGTACACGCCAGGCGGGCAGGGCGGCAAGCGGCCCGATCGGTCGGTGATTGTCTATGCGCAGCGTGTGCGCGAGGCGTATCGCGACGTGCCCATCGTGATCGGCGGTATCGAAGCCTCGCTGCGCCGGATTGCGCACTTCGACTACTGGTCGGAGAAGGTGCGCCGCTCGATCCTGCTCGACGCGAAGGCGGACCTGCTCGTCTTCGGCAACGCCGAGCGGCAGATCGTGGAGCTGGCGCACCGCCTGGGAGCGGGGGAGCGGATCGAAGCAATCAGGGACCTTCGCGGAACTGCTTACATCAGTCGCGCGTTGCCGGAAGGGTGGGTGGAGATCGACTCGTCGTCGGCCGACGGGATGGCGGCCACCGCCGTGGCCGGTGGCTCGCGGCGTGTGCGCGGCACTGACCGCGCGCGCAGCGTCATCCGCATGCCGTCCTTCGAGCAGGTCACGGCGGATCCGGTGCTGTACGCGCACGCGTCGCGGATCCTGCACACCGAAGCCAATCCCGGCAATGCGCGCGCGCTCGTGCAGCGCCATGGCGACATCGACGTGTGGCTCAACCCGCCGCCGATTCCGCTGACGACGAAGGAAATGGACTGGGTGTATGAGCGCGCTTTCCAGCGCCAGCCTCACCCTGCGTACGGTGCAGCCGAGATTCCCGCCTACAAGATGATCAGATTCTCGATCTCGATCCAGCGAGGCTGCTTTGGTGGCTGCACCTTCTGCTCGATCACCGAGCACGAGGGCCGGATCATCCAGAATCGCTCGGAGGACTCGGTGATCCGCGAGATCGGCAAGGTGCGCGACACCGTGCCGGGATTCACGGGCGTCATCTCCGACCTCGGCGGCCCGACCGCGAACATGTACCGCCTCGCCTGCAAGAGTCGCGAAATCGAAAGCGCGTGCCGGCGTCCCTCATGCGTGTATCCGGGCATCTGCCCGAATCTCGGGACGGACCATTCAGCGCTCGTCGGGCTCTACCGGCGTGCACGCGGGCTGCCGGGCGTCAAGAAGGTGCTGATCGCATCGGGGGTGCGCTACGACCTCGCCAGCGAATCTCCCGAGTACGTGCGGGAACTCGTGCAGCATCACGTTGGCGGCTATCTCAAGATTGCGCCGGAGGCGATCAGCGAGGGCCCGTTGTCGAAAATGATGAAGCCGGGCGTCGCGACCTACGATCGCTTCAAGGCGCTGTTCGACCGCTACTCGAAGGAGGCGGGCAAGGAACAGTATCTGATCCCGTATTTCATCGCGGCCCATCCGGGCACGACCGATGGGGACATGCTCGAGCTGGCGCTTTGGCTCAAGAGGAATGGCTATCGCGCCGATCAGGTGCAGGCATTCCTGCCCTCGCCGATGGCCACCGCCACTGCGATGTACCACAGCGGCCGGAATCCCTTGCACCGTGTGTCGCACACCAGCGAAGAAGTCGTGATTCCGAAGGGGCTCAAGGTTCGACGGCTGCACAAGGCGTTCCTGCGTTATCACGACGCGAACAACTGGCCGGTGTTGCGCGAGGCGCTGCGGCGCATGGGCCGCGCCGACCTCATCGGCAATGGCAAGCACCAACTCGTACCTGCGTGGCAGCCGGCGGGCGTGGACGGTGGCGGCGAAGGACGCCGCACGCCGGCGCGCTTGGGCGGGCGGCCCTTTCGCACGCAACACACGCGGCCGAGGCCTGCACGATGACGAGGGATGCCCGCTGGATGATTGCTCTCGCTGCGTTGTCGATCGCACTGGCGACCGCGCTCGGCGCGTTCGGCGCGCACGGTCTGCGCAACGTGCTGTCTCCCGACCGGCTCGAGGTGTTCGAGACGGCCGTGAAGTACCAGTTCTATCACTCCATCGGCCTGCTCGGAGCGGGCCTTGCTGTGGCGGCGCGTGAGCGCCGGGGCGTGCGCCTCGCCGCGCGCCTGATCGTCGTCGGGATCGTGCTCTTTGCCGGCAGTATCTACGCGCTGACCTTCGGTGCACCGAAGGCGATCGGTGTCGTAACGCCCCTCGGCGGCCTCGCACTGATGACGGGCTGGGTGCTGTTCGCGCTGACGATCTGGTCAGCGCGCTGAGAACGTGTCGCAGCTTGCAAGTTCGCCGCTCTCGTAGCCGCGCGTGAACCAGCGCATGCGCTGCCCGGCCGAGCCGTGCGTGAACGACTCCGGCACCACATGGCCCTGCATGCGGCGCTGGATCGTGTCGTCGCCCACCGCGGATGCAGCCTTGAGGCCTTCATCGATGTCGCCCGGCTCGAGGATGCTGCGCGACTTCTCGGCGTGGTGCGCCCAGATGCCCGCATAGCAGTCGGCCTGCAATTCGACGCGTACCTGCAGCTGGTTGCGCTCTGCTTCACCCAGCCGCTGCTGCGCAGCCTGCACTTTTTCGAGTGTGCCGAGCACGTTCTGCACGTGATGGCCGACCTCATGCGCGAGCACATAGGCCTGCGCGAAATCGCCCGGTGCCTGAAACTGCTGCGCAAGTTCGTCATAGAAGGCGAGATCGATGTAGACCTTGCGGTCGCCGGGGCAGTAGAAGGGGCCTGAGGCGGAACTGGCAAAGCCGCACGCCGACTGGATGCTGCCGCGAAACAGCGCCAGCGTGGGTGGCGGGTATTGGGCTCCGTTCGCCTGGAAGATGGCGCTCCAGGTGTCCTCGGTGTCACCGAGCACCGCGCGGACCAGATCGGAGCCCTGATCGGTCGGCGCGCCGTCTGGCGCAGGCTCCGCGGTTGGCGCCGAGCCCTGCATGTTGTTCATGATCCCGAGCATCGTGAGCGGGTTGATGCCGAGGAAATAGCCGATCACGAGGACGACGATCGTCCCGAGACCGAACTTCAAGCCTGGGCGGCCGCCCGGGCTGCTCCGGTAGTCCTCGACATTGGTGCTGCGGCGACTGCGGCCGAGGCGCATGGGGAAATCCTTTGGGCTACGGGCGACGAGCATAGGGCAACGGGCCAGAAGCGCAAGCCGGCTGACAGGCGCTGCTGGCCCGTCACCCACAGCTCGTGGCTCACCGCCCGTTTGCGTAAGCTTTCCCGATGGCACCCGACCTCCCTGTCCTTGCGGCACTGCCGGAGCTGAGACAGGCCCTTCGCTCGCATCGCGCAGCGGTGCTGCAGGCGCCGCCTGGCGCCGGCAAGAGCACGGTCGTGCCGCTTGCGCTGCTCGATGAGCCGTGGACCCAGGGACGCAAGCTCCTCGTGCTCGAGCCGCGGCGACTCGCCGCACGCGCGGTTGCGACACGCATGGCGGCCTCGCTCGGCGAGCGGGTGGGCGAGCGTGTTGGCTATCGCATGCGCCTCGACACGAAGGTGTCGCGCGCGACACGCATCGAAATGATCACCGAGGGTGTGCTGACCCGGCGCCTGCAGGATGATCCGGCGCTGGAAGACACCGCGGCGGTGCTGTTCGACGAGTTCCACGAGCGCAGCCTGCACGCCGACCTCGGGCTCGCGCTCACGCTGGAATCACGAGCGGTGCTGCGACCGGACCTGCGCGTGCTCGTGATGTCGGCGACGCTCGATGGCGAAGCCGTCGCGAAGCTGCTCGGTGAGGTGCCGATCGTCACGACCTCCGGCCGCATGTTTCCCGTCGAGATCCGCTACCTGGGCCGCGGCATGCCCGTGCTGCCGGGTGAGGCGGAGTCACCCGAGCGGCTCGCGGCGGTCGCTGTCCTGCGTGCGCTGCGCGAAGAGCCGGGCGACGTGCTCGTCTTCCTGCCCGGCGCCGGCGAGATCCGCCGCGTCGCGGCCACGCTCGACGCCTCGGCTCTGCCGCGTGATGTCGATATCCGTGCGCTCCACGGGGAGCTCACGGGCGATGCGCAGTTTGCCGCGCTCGAGCCAGCGGCGCCCGGCCGGCGCCGCGTGGTGCTCGCCACCAATATCGCCGAGACGAGCCTCACGATTCCCGGCGTTCGCGTGGTCGTCGACAGCGGCCTCGTCAGGCGCGGGGCATTCGATCCGGTGAGCGGCATGGGGCGCCTCGAGACGCGTCGCATCTCGCGTGCCTCCGCCGATCAACGCCAGGGTCGCGCAGGGCGCATGGAGCCGGGCGTGTGCTATCGGCTGTGGAGCGAGGGCGCGCAGCGCAGCCTCGCGGCGTTCACGCCGGCAGAAATTGTCGATGCCGATCTCGCGCCGCTTGCGCTCGAACTCGCGGCCTGGGGCGCCACCGACGCCGGGCGCCTCGCATGGCTCGACCCACCGCCTGCCGCGCAACTGGCGAGCGCGCGCGACCTGCTGCAGTGGCTCGGTGCACTCGATCGCGAACATCGCGTCACGCCGCATGGCCGCGCCATGGCGGAGTTGCCGGTTCATCCGCGACTCGCGCACATGCTGCTACGTGCGCGCGATCTCGGCGCCACGGGGCTGGCCGCCGAAGTCGCCGCGCTTCTCGGCGAGAGGGACCTGTTGCGCGGCGCCGATCGCGACGCCGACCTGCGAACGAGGCTCGAAGTCCTGCGTGGTCGGGGTACCTTCCGGGACAGCGACCGTGGGGCGCTCGAGCGTGTGCGCCGCGCTGCGCAGCAATTGCGCACCCTGGCCGGGACAACGCGCGCAACGCACGAGTCACGGGATATGGAGCCCGGCGAACTGCTCGCGCTCGCATATCCGGATCGCATCGGGCGGCGTCGCGGCGATGGCGACTTCCGCTACGCCCTGTCGAATGGTCGCGGTGCGCAGTTTGCGCGCGCCGATACTGCGGCGGCGGATTTCATCGCGGTGGCGGCGGTCGACGACAGCGCACGGGAAGCACGCATCCGCCTGGCCGCCCCTTTGTCCCTCGACGCGATCGAACGGCACTTCGCTGACGAGATTGAAACCTGCGACGAAGTCGAGTGGGACCCGCGTGCCGAAGCGGTGATCGCGCGGCGCGTGCGTCGCTTCCACGGGCTTGCGCTCGGCGAGAGGCCGTTGCGCGACCTGCCCACGGGCGCGACGGAGGCCGCCATGCTGGCGGGGATCGCCTCGCTCGGCCTCGGTGCCTTGCCCTGGACGGAGGGTGCGCGCGACCTGCAGCAGCGCGTGGCGTTCGTGCGCACCCTGGATGCAAGCGCAGCATCCGATTGGCCGGACTTCTCCGACGCGGCGCTCGCCGCCTCGCTCGAGAACTGGCTCGCGCCCTGGCTCGGCGGCATCACGCGTCGCGCGCAGCTCGCGCGCCTCTCGATGACTGAAGTCCTCGGCGCGCAACTGTCGCACACACAGCGCCAGTTACTCGCGCAGCTCGCGCCGGCCCATCTCACGATGCCGACCGGATCGCAGCAGACCGTGGATTACACCGACCCGGCGGCACCGACTGTCGCCGTGCGTCTGCAGGAAGTATTCGGTCTCGCCACGACTCCGCACGTCGGGGGCGGCAAGGTGCCCGTGACATTCACATTGCTCTCCCCCGCGCGCCGTCCGGTGCAGGTCACGCGCGATCTCGACAGTTTCTGGCGCAACGGATACACCGAGGTACGCAAGGACCTGCGCGGCCGCTACCCGAAGCACTTCTGGCCGGAGAACCCGCTCGAAGCCGAACCGACGCGGGGCGTGAAGCGCCGCCGCTGACGCCGCCGTTCAGATCCGGCGATACACATGCACGAAGCGGTCCGTCCTGCCGCGGATCGCGGGGTCGAACACCATCGTCGTGTGCTCGTCAGCGCTGTTGCGCAGGCCATCCCAGGTCTTCTCGAGCTTGAAGCCGTGGCTCTCGATGTCGCGCTTCGCGAATGCTTCGTCGATGCGATGCAGGTCCTGCGCGGCGTCCTTGCCGGTGCCTCCCCTTGCTGCATGATCGACGATCAGAAATACACCGCCGGGCTTCAGCGCAGAGTGAATCTGGTCGAGGAAGTTGCCGGCGTCGATCGGCGCCCAGCCGCTCTGCTCATCGACATGGTAGAGGTCGTGGTAGGACATGACGATCAGCGCGCCGTCGAGCCCCTCCTTCCCGAGTCGCAAGTTGCAGCTCTCGACGAGCATCGGCTTGACGTTCGCGAGCCGCCCGTCCTTCAGGCGCTCCTTCAGGTCCTCGCGCGCGAATTGCTGGTAAGCGGTGTTGTTGAGCAGCAGCACGCTGCCGCCGGGACCGACCACGTCGCCGATCAGCTCGGAGTAGTAGCCGCCGCCCGCGAAGATGTCGGCGATCTTCATGCCGGGCGCAAAGCCCGCGAGCGCCATGACCTCGGCGGGTCTGTCCCGCGCATCGCGCTCACGGTCCTTGGCGGAGCGCGCGGGGTCTGCCACGGCCCTCGTGTAGACAGAATCCGGGGCAGCGTGGCCCGCGAAGGAGAGCGGCGCAACGGCGAGCATGGCGAGAAGCAGAAGAAGAGTGCGCATGATAGCCCCCTGGAATGGATGAGCAGGATCATGCACACGCGGCGAGGCGAAGCGAATAGCTGCTGCGACGACTCGCCCGCGCCCTGCGACGGGTCGCGTGCCCGCCCGGGTTCGGGCATCCTGCGCAGATGGCTACCCTGACAAGACTGGCAGATGCGCTCTCGCGCCGCTGGTGGGCGATGGCGCTGCTCGCCGGCCTCATCGTCCTGATGATGCGGCACCTGATGGCGCTCAGCGCGAAGCTGAAGACGGTCACGGGCTACGAAGCTTTCGACATGCAGCCGAGCCTGGGTATCGGTGACATGGCGGCCCAACTGAACCACTACACACCCGAGGCCGTACGGCTCTACAGCGCATTCTCTTCCACCGATTTCCTGTTCCCGTTCGCATCGGCGCTCTTCTGGGCGGCGCTGCTCGTCTGGGGGTTGCGCCGCGCCAGACCAGCGCATTACGCCGCGGGCGGCTGGCAGCGCCACCTTCCCTGGCTGTTCCTCGGCTGCGCCTTCGACTGGATCGAGAATGTCGCGAATGCCTGGGTGGTCGGGCGCTTCCCGCCCCTGCATACAGGAGTCGCCTCGCTTGCGCTGCTCGCGAAGTGCGCCAAGGTGACTGCAGTCAGCGCAGCCATGGTGCTTGCGCTCGCGTTTGCGCTCTGGGGCGCGGCGACCTCGATCGCGCACTTCGTGCGAAGGAGGGTCGGATGATCTCGCAGCGGCTCTGCAAGTGGAGCCTGGTCGGCGCCGCGCTGATCATCGGGGGTGTCGCCCTGTACTTCCTGGCGCTGTACCTCGCGGCCTCGACGGCGCTCGGCGCCATTGCCCGCGCAATGTGGATCGCGTATTGCACGCAGCTCGGCCTGCTCGCCGCCGTGCTGCTCTATGCCGCGGCGCATCCGCACGGGATCTCGCGGCAGATCGTCGTTGTGCTGGCGCTCATGCCCATGCTGAGTACGGTGATGCTCTTCTGGTTTGCTGCGAGCCGCACGGGCGGGATCTCGCTCGGCATCGCTGCGGTACTGATGCTGGTAGCCGCCATCACATGGCCGGTTGGCGCCGCACGGGATGCAGCGCCAACCGGTGTGCAGGCGCTCAGGTTCCCGGGAGGCCCTCGAGCACCGTGACGAAGAAAGTCCCCTTGCCTGCGCGCAGCGCCTTCGCTGCGGTGTACTCGGGTGAATGCCAGAAGGCGAGCGCGGCCTCCTTCGACGGAAACCTCGAGATCACGATGCTGCGCCCTTCGGTGGCGCCCTCGACCACCTCGACCTTCGTGGCGGGAGTGAGGCTCACATGACGGCCGCCGAATTTCTCGTAGATCGGCGGCAACGCAGCGTTGTAGGCCTTGAAGCCATCAGGATCGGTAACGACCCCCTGCACCAGGAGGTAGGCGGGACGGGGCGCGTTCGTGTCAGCCATTCGACGACTCCTCGAAAGCGCCCATGCTAGCGCCTGCTGCTCGAAGGCGGACACCGTATTGATGCCTACTCGCGGGTACAATACGCAACCCTTCGGCGGGCCTGTAGCACAGCGGTTAGTGCAGGGGACTCATAATCCCTTGGTCCCTGGTTCGAATCCAGGCAGGCCCAATACATCCCACAACATCGGGACATGCGCATGTACACGCCACGTCTGAACGTAACCGGCATTGCACTCGTCACCGCACTGGCGCTCGCGGCCTGCGTGTACAGGGGCGAGCCGGGAGACAGTGCACCGCCCGCAAGCGCGGTCGCGGCCGTGGCCGACTCAGCGCAGGGTGCGAGGCTCTATGCAGCGGAATGCGCCGGCTGCCACGGTGTCACCGCGCAGGGCACGGCGAACGGCCAGGTACCGGCACTCGCAGGGCAGCATCGCTCCGTGATCGTCAAGCAACTGCACAACTACCGCGAAGGCGAGCGTTGGGACGCACGTATGGAGAGTCTCATGCAGGAGCATCGCTACAGCGGCGAAGGCCAGATCGAAGATGTCGCAGCCTATCTTGCCGGCATGCGCATGGCGCCTGCCGGGGGCGGGCCGGGCGGTGAGACCGAAATCAGCGCGCGGGGCGCGAGCGTCTTTGCGCGCGGGTGCGCTTCCTGCCACGGTCCACGCGGCGAGGGCAGCGAGACGAAGGTCGTGCCACGCCTTGCGGGGCAGCAATACATGTACCTGCGACGTCAGCTGCACGACGCCATAGACGGCCGACGGCCGAACTTCCCCCACGACCACATTGCACGGCTCGCGCCGCTCGATGTCGATGATATCGACGGATTGGCCGAGTACCTGTCGGAGCTTGCGCCTTGAAGATGCGTCAGGCGTGGTCGAGAGGGCTCGTGACACCGCGGCCGCCGCGATTCAGCACGTGTGTGTAGATCATCGTGGTCCTGACGTCGCTGTGACCCAGTAGTTCCTGCACGGTGCGGATGTCGTAGCCGGATTCGAGCAGGTGAGTCGCGAAACAGTGGCGGAAGGTGTGGCAGCTCACAGGCTTCAGCAGGCCGGCCTTGCGCACGGCGCGCGCGACAGCCTTCTGGACGGAACTCGGATGTGCATGGTGACGCACTTGTCGGCCCGAGTATGGATCCTCACAGATTGACGCCGACGGGAACACATACTGCCACGGCCAGCTCGTCGGCGCGGCCGGATATTTGTGCGCCAGCGCGAACGGCACCGACACGCCAGGGCGCGACAGTCGCCGCTCGTTGTCGAACCATTCGCGCAGGCGCGCAAAGTGCCCGAGAAGCGGATCACGCAGACTCAGCGGAAGCGTCGTGACACGGTCCTTGCGGCCCTTGCCGTCGCGTACGACCAGTTCGCGACGCTCGAAGTCGACGTCTTTCACGCGCAACATCAGCCCTTCGTGGAGCCGTAACCCGCCTCCGTACAGCAGGCTCGCGACGAGCCACGGCGTATCACGCAGTTCCGCGAGTACACGGCGGACCTCGTCACGTGACAGAACGACGGGCAGGTGCCGGGGCCTCACGGCACGCACTATGTTTTCGAGCCAGGGGAGGTCGACGTCCAGTACTTGCCTGTAGAGGAACAGGATCGCAGCCAGCGCCTGGTTCTGGGTGGCTGCCGCAACGTGAAGGCGCGTGGCGAGGTCGGTCAGAAATGCTTCAACGGCGGTCGCGCCGAGTTCCCGCGGCGGGCGCCGGTCGTGATAGGCGACATAACGACGGATCCATTGCAGGTAAGCCTTCTCCGTGCGCAGGCTCATGTGTCGGGCCCGCATCAGATCGCGAGTGGTGGTCAGAAGACCGCGGGTGGGGGTAGGATTTGCCATCGGGGAGTTATATCGATCTGCATGACCTTTTCGCCAAGCAAATCAAAGGGCCGACTCCGGCGCCAGCAGATTATCTGGCGTATTTGCCGCAATTCATTGCAGCACTACACCCACCTAATTGATAGTTAGGCAACACTCGAGGTCACCATGACAAACGGTGTCGAACGCCGATCCGCCATAGACACTGAGACCGTCAGAGGTCTTCTCCTGATTAATGGCGGCGGAGCTGTCGCTTTGTTGGCGTTTCTAGCCTCAGTGTTCCAACAGCCCGATCTCAAGGCTCTTGCTCGCGCCATCATCTATGCCGTATTCATCTTTCAGATCGGCATGGCCGCGGCGGTCGTGCACAATCGATTGCGGCGCATCTGCTCCCTCGAATACGCCCAGAGAGAATTGCGCCGTTGCACTTTGTTTGGACGCCAACTGCGCGAACCGTGCGTATGTCATTGGAGCATCGCGTTCCTGTGGACCTCCATCGTCGCGTTCTTAGCCGGCGGCGTAGTCGTGCTCCTTGCTGCCCTGTGCGTAGTCGGAACACCGACATGACTGGTCGCTACATTTCGTGTTGCCTAACTATGCGATGCAGCGGTCGTCGCGCGTCGGCATGCCGCTTGCAGGGACAGGTACCGGCGCAGACAGGTTGCGATCAGCAAGCGGCGCGCCGACTGCGCGCCGCCGCTGATCGCGGACGTTATGCCGCATGAGCTGCAAGAGCAGCGGTGCATCGGAAGCGGAAAGGTCATCGCACGGGGCAGCTTCGATTCGCGGCGCCCGATCGCCGCGACCAACGCACGAGGGAACCTTCTCACCCGAACAACTGGCCTTGGCGCGATGCGCCGCTACCTCAACATAAGCCTCGTGTCTCAGCTTCGGAGCGCGGCCATTGCCGGGCGCCGAGATGAAGCCTACTCTCGGTGGCCAGCAGCCATAGTCAGCTTCGGGGAGCACTGCACGCATGCCGCATAACAAGCCGCTCGAGCGCAGCCGTGATCGATAAAGTGCCACTCCAACAGCTCAGCGCGCGGCGCGCTCAGCTTCATCGTTAGGCGGCATGAGACGCGGGAAACCCACACGCATGCGTGTCTCGACCGTGCGAAAGGACGGAAGCGAATACGACGTCCATTGGGTCAACATCCCACCACCGGACGTTATTCGTTTCAGGGGACTTTCCCGACTCGGCTCCTATGTAAATAGAGTCGCCTCTTCGTCAACTTCCTTCGCCAGTTTGGTTGCATCAACGCCCGACGGGAACACCGCGGTGGGGGTTTGGAAGCTCAAGGGAGAAATGTCTGTCAATGTTTCTTTCAAGGTTCCCGAGGACGCTTCGACTGAGGGCCGGGTACGCAAGATCGCCGCAGAGCGGGGGTATTCTCTTGTTCAGGACTACCTCGCCAACGAAGGTGCCACCAGATCGATACGAATTGCCGTTCCGAGTGACTCGACTATTGTCACTGCCTTCGCGCATCTTCTGCTGCACGACGTCCTGGGCGTTCGGAGGCTCTCAGGGATGCACTATGGATTCGACGAGCGGGATGCCGCCTAACAAATCGCTCGAGCGCGGCCGTGAACGATAAAGGGCCAACCCGACGGTTCAGCGCGCGGCGCGCTCAGCTCAAACGTTATGCCGCATGAGCTGCAAGAGCAGCAGTGCATCGGAGGCGGAAAGCTCATCGCACGGGGCAGCTTCGATTCGCGGCGCCCGATCGCCGCGACCAACGCACGAGGGAACCTTCTCGCCCGAAC
>WBZY01000851.1_pt1 | contig 19598 bp, 16 predicted proteins | sample 5204191 | NCBI WGS metagenome assembly WBZY01 (sample SAMN12344363, study PRJNA552823) | activated sludge metagenome | biome: Activated sludge suspended growth; feature: Anammox Sidestream; material: Wastewater; isolation source: activated sludge from anammox sidestream of wastewater treatment...
GCGCAACAAGCAGGGCCTGGCCCTCGATCTCGACGACCCGAGCGGGCGCGAGCTCCTGCACGCGCTCGTCGCGAAGGCCGACCTGCTCTTCACCGACTGGCCCGCCGACCGGCTCGAGGCGCTCGGCCTCGACCCGGCGGGTGCGACGCGGCTGCGCGCGGACCTGGTCTACACCCGGGGCAGCGGCTTCGGGCCGAAGGGGCCCGACCGCGAGCTCCCGCCGCTCGACGAGCTCGCCGCGGCGCGCACGGGCATGATGCCGATCCTGCCGCAGCCGGGCGAGCCGCCCGTCTACGCGGGCGCCGGTCCACTCTACACGGCAGCGCTGCTCGCCCTCGGCTCGCTCGTGGCGCTCGTCCACCGCCAGCGGACCGGCGAGGGCCAGGAGGTCGACGCCTCGCTCTACTCGGGGAACCTGTACGGGGCGAGCCTCGACCTGCAGGCCTTCCTCGCGATGGGCGGCGACCGGCTGACCCAGCCGGTGGCGCGCACCGACGCCGGGAACCCGATGAGCGGCGTCCTCTACCCGGCGAAGGACGGGCGCTGGCTGTGCCTCACGATGCCCGACACCGACCGCTGGTGGCCGGGGCTCGCCGGGGTCATGGGCCTCGCCGTCGACGACCCGCGCTTCGACAGCCACGAGAAGCGCTGCGGCGAGTACCGCCTCGAGCTGATCCGCGTGCTCGAGGAGCGTTTCGCCTGCCACGACGGGGAGCACTGGCGGGCGCGCTTCGTCGAGGCCCGGCTGAGCGCGGACGTGATCGAGGACTTCGAGCACCCCGCGACGGATCCCCAGGCACGCCGCAACCGCTACGTGCTCGAGCTCGAGCGCCCGGGCGCCGGGACGATCCGCACGCTCGGCTTCCCGATCTTCATGAGCGAGACGCCGGCGCGCCTCGATCGCTTCGCGCCCTGCGCGGGGCAGCACTCGGCCGAGATCCTGCACGGACTGCTCGGGCTCGGCGAGGCACGCATCCAGGAGCTCGTGGAGCGCGGCGTCGTCGCCTGACGAGGGGAGGAGTCGGGTTCGTGGGAGCGTTGGACGGCATCCGGGTGATCGACCTCACGGTCTGGTTCCAGGGCCCCGTCGCGGCCCAGTTCCTGGCCGACTTCGGGGCCGAGGTGATCAAGGTCGAGCGGCCCCAGGGCGGCGACCAGGCGCGTGGCGTGCGCAGCATCAAGGCCGTGCCGGTGGGCGACTGGAACCAGTACTTCCTCGTCATCAACCGCAACAAGAAGAGCCTCGCCGTCGACCTGAAGAAGCCGGCCGGGCGCGCGGTCCTCGACCGGCTGGTGGAACGCTCCGACGTGTTCCTCTCGAACCTGGGTCCGGAGCTGCTCGCGAGCTGGGACCTCGGCTACGAGCGGCTGCGGGCGCTCAACCCGAAGCTCGTCTACGCCACCAACACCGGCTACGGCGCGTTCGGCCAGGTCGACCGGCCGTCCTTCGACATGACGGTGCAGGCGCTGACGGGGCTGATGGCGCGGCTCGGCGAGCCGGGCCAGCCGCCGATCTACCTCGGCATGGGCTCGGGCGACGCCTACGGCGGGCTGCTCTCCGCGCTCGGGATCCTGCTCGCCCTCTACCACCGCAACCGGACCGGACAGGGGCAGATGCTCGACGCGTCGCTCTACGGCGCGCAGCTCTTCCTGACCGCGCCGACGCTCCAGGCCTACCTCGCCACGGGACGCCGCGAGTTCGCGCAGCAGCGCTCGCGCGAGGAGCCGGAGAACCCGACCTGGAACCGCTATCGCGCGCGCGACGGCTGGCTCTTCCTGTGCGTCCCGAACCAGGACGAGGCCTTCGCGAAGCTGTGCCGGACGCTCGGGGACGACGCCCTCGGCGCGGATCCGCGCTTCGCCGGCGCGGACGGGCGGCGCACCCACGCCCGTGCTCTCGTCGCGCGCCTCGACGCGACCGTGGCGGGACGCAGCGTGGCGGAGTGGATGGAGCGCTGGCGGAGCGCCGGCATCGCGGCGAGCCCGATCGGCACGCTCGCGGACGCGGCGCGCGACCCGCAGGCCTGGGAGAACGACTACCTGCTCGAGACCCACTGCCACGAGGTCGACCGCCAGGTCGCGATCCGCGGCTTCCCGATCGGGCTCAGCCGGACACCGGGACGTGTCGAATCGCTCGGTCCCGAGCTCGGGCAGGACACCGAGCTCCTGCTCGCCGACACCCTCGGCTACAGCTGGGAGGAGATCGGCGAGCTCAAGGCGCAGGGCGCCATTCCCTGAGGTCCATGCGTGGCCCGCCCGTCCCACGAAGCCGCTCCGGGGCCGCTCGCCGGCATCCGCGTCCTCGAGTTCGCGACCATGCTCGCGGGGCCCTACGGCGCCACGCTGCTCGGCGACCTCGGCGCCGACGTCGTCAAGGTGGAGCCCCCCGGCGGCGACGAGAGCCGCCGCCTCGGCCCGCGCTGCGGCCGGGAGCGGACCGCCTTCCTGAGCCTGAACCGCAACAAGCGCTCGCTCGTGCTCGACCTGCGCGAGGCGGCGGCCCGCGCCGTCTTCGCGCGCCTCGTGGCGACCGCCGACATCGCGATCACGAACGTCCGCGAGCCCGCGCTCTCGGGCCTGGGCCTCGCCTACGAGCAGCTCCGCGCGCACCGGCCCGACCTGATCTGGATCGGTGTCACCGCCTTCGGCCCCGACGGCCCCTATGCCGGGCGGCCCGGGATCGACTTCCTCGCCCAGGGCTATTCGGGCCTGCTCGCCATGAACGGCGAGCCCGGCCGCCCGCCCGTGCGCGTGCTCGTCCCGCTCGTCGACGTGATGACCTCCCAGCACGTGTGCAGCGCTGCCCTCGCGGCGCTGCTCGTGCGCGAGCGCACGGGGCGGGGCCAGCGCATCGACGTCTCGCTGCTCGACGCGGCCGTACACGCCCACGCGAGCAACCTCGGCAGCCTGCTCAACGCCGGCGAGCCGCCGCCCAGGACCGGCAACCGCAGCCAGTACTTCGCCCCTTCGGGCGTCTTCCCGACCGCCGACGGGAAGAGCGTCGTGATCACCTGTCCCTCGGACAAGTTCTTCCGCCGCCTGTGCGCCGCCCTCGACCTCGAGCTCGCCGACGACCCGCGCTTCGCGCACGTCGAGGCGCGTCAGGCGAACCAGGAGGAGCTCGAGCGGCGGCTCGCCGAGCGGACCGCCGCGCTCCCGCGCGAGGCGCTCGTCGAGCGGCTCGTGGCGGCCGACGTGCCGAGCGCGCCGATCCAGGAGGTGCCCGAGGTCGTCGCCGACCCCCAGGTGCTGCACAACGGCATGATCGTCGAGCTGCCGCACCCTGCGCTCGGCTCCGTGCGCGTGACCGGCGTCCCGATCAAGCTCCGCGAGACGCCGGGTAGCGTGCGGCGCCACCCGCCGGGGCTCGGCGAGCACACCGAGGAGGTCCTCGCGGAGCTCGGCCTCCCCGCGCAGGAGATCGCCGGCCTCGTCGCCTCGGGCGCCGCCGCGACGCTCGCGCCGGCCGGGGCGCCACGCCCGGCGCGCACGCCGGCCGGGCCCGCGCGCTGACGCGCGCCTACTTGCGCTCCGATTCCTTCTCGTATGCCTCGACGAGGGTGCGGCGCAGCCGCGCTTCGCGTTCGCGCAGGCTCCAGAAGCGCGGGCGACGCTTTTCCGTGAAGGCCGCCCCGCCCTCGCGCCCTTCGGGCAGGTCGAACCAGTTCGGGTAGAGCTGGCTCGAGATCACGCCGAGCTCCGCGTAGCCGTCCATCTCCTGGTCGAAGGCGGCCTTCAGGATCTCGAGGCAGCCGGGGCTCACGGCAAGCAGCTCTTCGCACCAGCGGTCCACCGCCGCGTCGAGCTCGGCGCGCGGCACCACCTCGTTCACGAGGCCCATCGCGAGTGCCTGCTCGGCGCTGTAGCGCCGGCACAGCATCCACATCTCGCGCGCCTTCTTGGCGCCGACCACCTTGGTCAGGTACGGGACGAAGAACCCGTCGGCCGGGCTCGACACGCGCGGGCCGGCCTGACCGAAGCGCGCGTCGTCCGCCGCGATCGTGAAGTCGCAGCAGTAGGCCATGTGGTTGTGCCCGCCCAGGCAGTAGCCGTGCACGGCCGCGATCACCGGCTTGCGCGAGATGCGGATCAGGCGGTTGTGCGGGTAGCGGTGGTAGAAGGCCGCGCGCAGGCCCCACTTCTCCCACTCCACGTCGCCGCCCACCCCGAAGTGCTTGCCCGCCCCCGCCACCACGATGACCCCGATCGTGTCGTCGTGGTTGGCGTCATAGAAGGCGCGGAACATCTCCTCGACCGTCTCGAGCGTCATGGCGTTGAAGCGGTCGGGCTTGTGGAGGGTGACGCGCGCGACCCCGCCGCCGAGCTCGTCGTGGCGCTTCGTCTCGTACACGATCTCGCGGAAATCGAGCCCCTCCCCCTCGTTGCGCTTCCACTCGCTCCACGACATACTGCCCCTCCCGGCGGCGCCCGCGGAGCGCCGCCCTTCCTGAGATCCCCGTCATGGTGCCGCAGTCGCGCGTGGTTGGGATCGGCCGTTCCTCGTGGCGCTCCGGGGATCCATGAAGCCGCCCCCTTTCGAGTATGCTGCACCCGGCACCGTGGAAGAGGCGGTGGCGCTGCTCGCGCGCGGAGAGGGCGAGGCGATGCTCCTGGCCGGAGGCCAGAGCCTCGTGCCGCTGCTCGCCATGCGGCTCGCGCGGCCGGCGCTGCTCGTGGACCTGCGCCGTATCGGAAGTCTCGTCGGGATCCGGGAGGAGGGGCAGACGCTCGTGGTGGGAGCCATGACCTCCAAACGCGAGCTCGAGCGCTCGGAGCTCGTGGCGCGGAGCCAGCCGCTCCTGCGCGCGGCGACGCAGCTCATCGGCCACCCGCCGATCCGCACCCGCGGGACCGTGGGCGGCTCGCTGGCCCAGGCCGACCCCGCCGCCGAGTACCCCGCGCTGGCAGTGCTGCTCGACGCCGAGCTGCGTGCGCTCGGCCCCGCCGGTGCGCGCTCGATCGCCGCGGGCGACTTCTTCCTGGGCCCGCTCACCACCGCGCTCGGACCGGCCGAGGTGCTCGTCGAGGCGCGCTGGCCCGTGCTGGCGCCGCGCACGGGCTGGTCGATCCAGGAGATCGCGCGCCGGCACGGCGACTTCGCGCTGGTCGGGGCCGTGGCGACGCTCGCGCTCGACGCGCGCGGCAGCGTGGAACGGACCCGGCTCGTTTTGTTCGGCGTCCGCGCGACGCCGCTGCGCGCCGAGGCCGCGGAGCGCCTGCTCGCGGGCCAGCGCCCCGACGCCGAGGCCCTCGGGCGGGCCGCGCGCGCGGCGGCCGAGGCCATCGAGGAGCCGCTCGAGGACGTCCACGCCTCCGCGGACTACCGGCGCCACCTGGCGGGCGTCGTGGCGGCGCGTGCGCTGGCCGAAGCGGCCGCGCGGGCGGGCGAGGTGGCGCGTGCCTGAGCCGGTGGCGATCCGCGTCGTCGTGAACGGCTCCGCCCGCGAGGAGCGCGTCGAGCCGCGCACCACGCTGGCCGACTTCCTGCGCCACACGCTGGGTCTCACCGGCACCCACGTCGGCTGCGAGCACGGCGTCTGTGGCGCGTGCAACGTGCTGCTCGACGGCCGCGCCGTGCGCTCCTGCCTGATGCTCGCCGTGCAGGCCGACGGGGCGCAGGTCACCACCGTCGAGGCGCTCGCGCGCGACGGCGAGCTGCACCCGATCCAGGAGGCCTTCCGGGAGGCGCGCGGCCTCCAGTGCGGCTTCTGCACGCCGGGCATGCTGCTCACCATCCACGAGCTCCTGGCCGACGACCCCGAGCCGAGCGACGAGGCGATCCGCGAGGCCCTCGGCGGGCAGATCTGCCGCTGCACCGGCTACCAGGCGATCCTCGAGGCGGTCCGGCTGGCGGCGGCGAAGCTGCGCGCGGCCGGGGCCGCGGGGGGCTGAGGTGGCGGCCGACATCCCGAAGCGGATCGAGGACCTGCCCGCGAGCGAGCCCCGCTTCATCGGGCGCTCGGTGCCGCGCGTCGAGGATCCCCTGCTGCTCAGCGGCCGCGCGCGCTTCGTGGACGACCTCTCGTTCCCGGGCATGCTGCACTGCGCGATCCTGCGCAGCCCCTACCCGCACGCCCGGATCGCCTCGCTCGACGCGAGCGCGGCCCGCGAGCTGCCCGGCGTGGTCGCGGTCGTGGACGGCACGGACGCCGGGCGCTGGACCCAGCCCGGCCCGAGCGCGCCCGAGGGCTGGGGCGCGCCCTGCCTGGCGATCGGCACGGTGCGCTTCGTGGGCGAGCCGGTCGCGGCGGTGGCGGCCACGAGCCGCGCCCTCGCCGAGGACGCGCTCGAGCGGATCGTCGTGGACTACGAGCCGCTGCCGGCCGCCGTGGACCCCTTCGAGGCGATGCAACCCGGCGCCGCCCTGCTCTTCCCGGAGCAGGGCAGCAACGTCGTGCTGCAGCGCACCTTCACCTGGGGCGACGTCGAGGCGGCCTTCGCGGGGGCCGACCGGGTGTACCGCGAGCGCTTCCGCTGGCATCGCCTCGGGGCGAACCCGCTCGAGACCTTCGGCGTCGTCGCCCAGTGGGACCCGGTCGAGGGCAGCCTCACCTGCCACGGCAGCTTCCAGAGCCCGTCGCACATGGCGCTCGGCCGCTCGCTGGTCCACGGCCTGCCCTCGAACCGGGTGCGGATCGTCGCGCAGCCGCACGGCGGGAGCTTCGGGGGCAAGGGCGGCGCGCGCGGCACCGACATCGCGACGCTGCTCTCCCGCAAGGCGGGCGGGGCGCCGGTCAAGTGGATCGAGGACCGCACGGAGTACCTGATCGCCGGGGGCGGCCAGGCCTGGGACCGACACTACGACGCGTCGATCGCCGTCCGCAGTGACGGCCTCGTGACCGGCCTGCGCGTCGAGCTCGTGGAGGACATCGGCGCCACCGGCGAGAACTTCGGCGCGCTCTCGGCCGCCAAGCCGCTCGCGAGCTTCACCGGCTGCTACGCGATCCCGGTGGCGGAGTACCGGCTCACGCTGGTGGTCACGCACAAGCTCCCGACGAGCCCCTATCGGGGGCTCGGCCCGCCGCCCCACAACCTCGTCCTCGAGCAGATGCTGGACGTGGCGGCGCGCGATCTCGGGATCGACCCGGGCGAGCTGCGCCGCCGCAACTACATCCCGAGCGACCGCTTCCCCTACACGATCGCGAGCGGCAACGAGTACGACAGCGGGGACTACGTCGCGGCCCTCGACCGGGTGCTCGAGCTCTCGGACTACGCGCGGCTGCGCCGCGAGCAGGCGGAGGCGCGCGCCCAGGGCCGGCTCGTCGGGATCGGCCTCGTGAGCACGATCGAGCCCGGGGTCTTCGACTGGAACGCCTACGCGATCGTCGGCGTGGCCGGCACCGGCGTGCCCGAGGGCGCCACGGTGGGTATCGACATGCTCGGGCGCATCGTGGTGCGGGTGGGCTTCGCGCTCGAGGGCCAGGGCCAGTACACGGTGGCGGCGCAGCTGCTCGCCGACTACTTCGGCGTCGAGCCCGGCGACGTGCGCGTGGTGCCGCAGGACACGCTCTCGGCGCCGCCCCACTTCGGCCCGGGCGGGAGCCGGCTCGGCGTGGCGCTGACCGGCGCCGTGCTCGGGGCCGCCGACCGCCTGCGCGAGAAGCTCGTCCGGGTGGCAGCGCACCTGCTCGGGGTGCCCGCCGGACAGGTCGAGCTGCGCGACGGGCGGCTCCTCGTGCCGGGCGTCGCTGGCGCCGAGCTGCCGCTCGCGCAGGTGGCCGGGACGATGCTCGCGCGCTCCGATCTGCTGCCGGCCGGGATCGACCCGCGCCCCGAGGCCACCTACGCCTGGACCGCCTCGGGCCGGACCCCGGCCGACGAGCAGGGCCGCGCCAAGAGCTACCTCACCGCCGCGAACGCCTGCCACTGCGTCCAGCTCGAGATCGACCGCGAGACCGGGCTGGTCACGATCGGCGGGTACTGGATCGTCGACGACTGCGGCACCCGCCTGAACCCCGCCAACGTCGACGGGATGATCCAGGGCGGTGTCGCCCAGGGGATCGGTGCGGCGCTGCTCGAGGAGTACGTGTACGACGAGTCGGGCCAGCCGCTCGTGACCTCGCTGATGGACTACCTGCTGCCCGCCATCCACGACGTGCCCGAGACCGTGAAGGCGGCCCTGGTCACGCCCTCGCCCTTCACGCCGCTCGGGGCCAAGGGCGCCGGCGAGAGCGCGATCCACACCACGCCCGCCGCCGTGCTGTGCGCGATCAACGACGCGCTGGCGCCGCTCGGCGTGCGCGCAACCGAGATTCCCGCGACGCCGCAGCGCCTGTGGCGCCTGCTGCGCGAGCCCCGGACGTCCGGGGCCGGCGGCCCGCTCTAGAGGAGGAACCCCCGTGGCCAGGCCCGAACCCTTCGTCGCACTCTCCGAGTGCCACCTGATGAACCCGCAGACCCTCGCCGAGATCGCCTACTACCCGGGCGTCCAGCGCTGGTGGGGGAGCGTCGACGGGGTCATGCGCGCCTGGTCGGGGCGCGGCCTCACCGGCGAGGACGCCCACTGGCCGGCGCCGATCGCCTCCGAGCTCGTCAAGCACATGGACGAGGCGGGGGTCGACGTGGCCTTCGCCCTGCGCGAGCCGATGATGGACGTGACGGGAGGCGCCACCTGCCTGTCGAGCAACGGCTTCGTGCTCGAGCAGATCGCTCCCTACCCGGAGCGGGTCTACCTCGAGTGCAACGTGGGCCCGATCCTGCGCCGCGGGGTCGAGCACGCGATCTGGGAGCTCGAGTACCTGGTCAAGGAGCGCAACGCGCGGCTCTGCAAGGTGTACGCGCCCGAGGACCTGGGCCCCCTCGACGACCGGCGCCTGTGGCCCTTCTACGAGAAGGCCTGCGAGCTGCACGTACCCCTCACGGTCCACACCGGGATGTCGTACGTCGTGCCCCAGCCGAGCGCCCACAGCATGCCCGGCGCCCTCGACCGCGTGCTCCTCGACTTCCCCGAGCTCGAGGTGATCGCCTACCACATGGGCTGGCCGCGCACGGAGGAGCTGATCGGGCTCGCCGGCAAGCACCGCAACCTCTACCTGAGCCTCTCGGGCATCGTCGGCTGGTACCAGCGCTCGCCCTACCGCGGCTACCACGCGATCGGGACCGCGCTGCAGTGGGTCTCGCACGAGAAGATCGTGATGGGGCTCGACCTGCCCTTCGACGACACCCGTCGCGTCGTGGACTGGGTACGCACGCTCCGGATGCCCGACGAGCTGCGCGAGAAGTGGGGCTACCCGGAGATCACCGACGAGATCCGCGCGGGGATCCTCGGGCTCAACCTGGCGCGGCTCGCCCGGATCGAGCCGACCAAGCGCGTGAAGTAGGAAGCGGGCGGGGGCGCGGGCATGCGGGGCGGCGCCTGCATCGTCGGGGTCGGCGAGACGGCGTACACGCGCGACGTGGCGCGCGCGCCGACCGCGCTCGGGCTCCAGCTCGAGGCCTCGCTCGCCGCCCTCGAGGACGCGGGCCTCGCGCGCGCCGACGTCGACGCGATCCTGCCCTTCCCGAACCTGGTGAGCGCGGAGGAGCTGGCGGCCAACCTGGGCTGCCCGGAGCTCCGCTTCGCGACCACCCACCACGTGGGGGGCGCCGCGCCGGTCGCCTCGCTCGGCACGGCTGCGCTGGCCGTCAGCGCGGGCGCCGCCGACTGCGTGCTGCTGCCGGCCGGCTGGGCCGGCTACTCGGGCCGGCGTACGCGCCAGATCGTCGCGCAGGACGTGGCGTCGATCCCCGGCGGCGCCATCGCGCGCGACTACTACCTGCCGCACGGGCTCACGGCGCCGCTCCAGTGGTACGCGCTCCTCGCGCGCCGCCACATGCACGAGTTCGGGACCCGGCCCGAGCAGCTCGGCGCCGTGGCGCTGGCCATGCGCCGGCACGCGCAGCGCAACCCGCGCGCCGTGATGCACGGGCGCCCGCTCTCGATGGAGGACTACCTGGCCTCGCCGATGCTCTCGGACCCGTATCGGCTCCTCGACTGCTGCCTCGAGACCGACGGGGGGGCCGCGGTGGTGGTGACGAGCGCCGAGCGCGCTCGCGACCTGCGCCGACCCCCGGTGGCGGTGCTCGGGGCGGCGTGCGGGCAGCCCGATCCCGCCGACGAGATCACGGGGCGCGCCGACCTCTTCCGCACCGGCCTGAGCTCCGCGGCGCCGCGCGCCTTCGCGGCGGCCGGCGTGCGCCCGGCGGACGCCGACTTCGCCCAGATCTACGACTGCTTCACCTTCGAGCTGCTCCAGCAGCTCGAGGAGTGCGGCTTCTGCAAGCGCGGCGAAGGGGGCGCCTTCGTCGAGGGGGGCCGCATCGAGCTCGGCGGCGAGCTGCCGGTCAACACGCACGGGGGCCTGCTCTCGGAGGCGCACGTGCTCGGCATGAGCCACGTGGTCGAGGCGGTGCGCCAGCTCCGCGGCGAGGCGGGCGAGCGGCAGGTGGCCGGCGCCGAGCTCGGGGTCGTGACCGGTTGGGGCGACTTCGGGGACGGCAGCATCGCGATCCTCGGGCGCAGCGCGTGAGCGCAACGGAGGTCCGGCGATGACGGCGGCCGACGCGAGCGCCCTCCCCCTGCCCGGGCGGGACGGCTTCGCCGGGGCGTTCTACGAGGCGTGCCGGAGCGGCGAGCTGCGCTTCCAGCGCTGCAGCGCCTGCGGCGCCTGGCGGCACGTGCCGCGCGCACTGTGCGCGGCCTGCGGCTCGCCGGCCTTCACCTGGACGCCGTCCAGCGGGCGCGGGCGCGTCTTCACCTACACGATCGTGACGCGCGCCATGCACCCGGGCTTCGCGGCGCGCGTCCCCTATGCGCCGGCCGTCATCGAGCTCGAGGAGGGCGTGCGGATCCTCAGCGAGGTGGTGGACTGCCCCGTCGAGGAGCTCCGGATCGATCTTCCGGTCGTGGTGGTCTTCCAGGAGGTGGCCGAGGGCGTCACGCTGCCGAAGTTCCGGCGCGCCGTGCCGGCGGGCGCCGGCCGGGAAGCAGGAGGTTGAACGTGGAGCTGCCGTCCACCATCCGCTTCGAGAGGCGCGGCGCGATCGCCCTCGTCACCCTCGACCGCCCCGAGGCACGCAACGCGCTCACGCGCGAGATGCTGGTCGGCCTCGAGACCGCCTTTGCCGCGTTCCAGGCGGATCCGGAGCTCCACGTCGCGGTCCTGACCGGCGCCGGCGAGCAGGCCTTCTGCACCGGCATGGACCTGAAGGGCGACGCCCAGCAGCTCACGGCGGGCGACGACATGGGCTTCTCCGACACCACCAAGAGGCAGCTCTCCGACGTCTTCAAGCCGGTCGTCGCGGCGGTGAACGGCTACTGCGTGGCGGGCGGCCTCGAGCTCGTGCTCGGGACCGACCTGCGCGTCGCCGCCGAGCACGCGAGCTTCGGCCTCGGCGAGGTGCGCTGGGGCCTCGTCCCGCTCGGCGGCTCGCACGTGCGCCTCCCGCGCCAGGTCCCCTGGGCCGTCGCGATGGAGCTCCTCCTCACCGGCGAGCGCATCGACGCCCGGCGCGCCTACGAGGTCGGCCTCGTGAACCGCGTCGTCCCCCAGGCGGAGCTCCTGCCGGCGGCGCTCGCCCTCGCCGAGCAGATCTGCCGCAACGGCCCCCTCGCCGTCCGCACCGCCAAGGAGATCGCCGTCCGCGCCCTCGCCCTCGAGCCCGGCTTCGTGCTCGAGAAGGCGCTCGGCGCGCGCGTGCTGGCCTCCGAGGACGCGCGCGAGGGTCCGCGCGCCTTCGCCGAGAAGCGCCCGCCCCGCTTCCGGGGGCGCTAGCTAGCGGCTCCGGCCCCACGGAGAGCCCGCGTGCGGACGCGATCCCCCGTGGGCTCCTCCCCGCCGCGCCGGCAGGGTGCTCGACCCGGAGCGCGTCGGCAACGTGATGCGCACGTGGGAGACCTCTACGCGGAACGCCAGGTTGCTCTTCCGGTAGTGGTCCGCGTCGTTGGGCGCGAGCTCCATCCGGATCGTGTGGCCAATCGGAAAGCGGTAGCCGTTCCCGTTGAGCTGGAAGCGGATCCAGCCACACTGGTCCTCGAGCAGTCGGTAGACCCCGCGGCTCACCAGACGCATCTGGCCGTTGGGCATCACGTCCCACAGACGCGCGGCGATCATGCCGCCGTCGCCGTCCGTGCGGATCCGGGCCTCCACCTCGGGAAGCCCGAGCATCAGGACACCGGGGCTCTCCCGATCGTAGGTTGCGGTACCCGGCGCGATCTCCGCGGCGACCGTCTTGCACGCATCCTGGGTCCCGAACACCGGGTCGAAGGCCTGCCCGAGGGCCGGATCACCGCCCGTCGACACGATCGTGCGCGAAGCGCGGGCACCGAAGCCGATCGACCCGTTCGCGAGCCGCTCCCACGAGCGGGCGTGGAACGGACCCGCCTCCGGGTCCGGGGGGCAGGTCTGCGCGAAGGCGGTGACGGCGCCGGGCTTCGGACCGCCTCGCGTGCCGCGCATCCAGTGGTCGATGAACGCCACGCCCTCGTCGCGCAGGTAGGTGCTGGCTTCGACGCGGTTCGAGCCACGCGAGTGCCCCACGTCGCCGAGCTGGAGCGAGACGGGAACCCCCGGTCCGAAACGCTGCCGCAGCGTGACGTAGGGGCGCAGCGACTCGCGCGGCGGGAACACGTCGTCGGTCCAGCCCGATTGGAGCAGCATCGGCGCCGGGTGCGCATCCGGGATCGAGAACGCGCCGTGGTGGCGATAGACCTCGTTCACGTAGCCCGCCATCTCGGCGGGCCACGGCTCCCCGGCCATGATCGCGCCGTACCAGGTCGTGATGTCCGCGCTCGGGTCGACACCGACCGGTGCCAGGAAGGCAGTGAACAGCCCCGCCAGGTAGAGCCCGCTCGTGACGCTCTTCTGCGGCACACCGATCGGGAAACGGCTGAGCCACCCGGTCCAGGGGCGGTCGCTGAGGAAGCGCCCGTTCGGAGCCAGCGCGCTGACGAGGTCCGAATAGGGCGCGATCGCCCACGCGGCAGCGATCCGCATCGGATGGCCGCCGGGGCTGCGCCAGCGGCGGAAGCTGCCGTCGGGCAGGCGGATGCGGTCGCGGAGGTAGGCGAGCTCCAGGCTCGTCGCGCCGCCGTACGAGCCGCCGGTCGTGGCGACCGGTCCGCGGATCAGGCCCTCGTCGGCCAGCAGCCCGAGCAGGTACTGCACGTCGCGGGCCTCGTAGCGAGGATCGGCAAGATGCAGCCAGCCCTTCGTACAACCCGGGCTGGTGCTGGTGTCCGCGTTCTCGTAGCGGCCGCACGACCGCCCGAAGCCGCGCATCGAGAGGTTCACGACCAGGTAGCCGCGCCTGGCGAAGCTGAGGTTGTCGTAGCCGCCGGGGCTGGTCGCCTCGTACTGCGTCTTGTTCGTGCCCCAGCCGTGGATCATCACGATCGCCGGATACGGCCCGGGGCGCTGCGCGGGGATCGTCACGTCGACGTCGATCGGCGTACCGTCCCAGCTCGGGACCCGGTCGGCAAGCTCGACCGTCGGGCAGAAGCGCACGCCCTCCTGCGCCGTGCACGCATGGCCGAACGGGGCCTGGGCGCCCGCGATGGCCGGAAGGGCTGCGACCGCGAAGGAAGCCAGCAGGACGCAGAGGACGAGGCGCCGCGCGGGCGAAGCAGGGCCGAGGGTACGCACGCCCGACATCTCGAAGGCCTCCGGCTCCGCCACCCCCAGCGGCCCGGCACTCTACCCGAGCGCTCGCCGCGCCTGCCAGAGCGGACCCGCCTGCGCCCGGGATCAGTAGATCACCTGCTCCTCGACGAGCTGCGCGTAGCGCTCGGGCGCGAGGCCGAGGAGCCCCTGGAAGACGCGCTCGTTGTCCTGCCCCATCGCGGGGCCCGGGCGCACGGCGGGCTCGCTGCGGCTCGGCTTCACGTAGGCGCCGTAGATCGTCTCGCGGAAGCCGAGCGGGTGCTCGACCTCGACGAAGGTCCGGCGTGCCCGCCAGTGGGGGTCGTCGAGCAGGTCCGCGATCCCGAGGACCGGCGCGGCGCACAGCCCGCGCGCCTGCAGGCGCTCGGCGAGAGCGCGCGCCTCGTGGCCCGCGGTCCAGGCCGCGAGCTGCTCGTGGAGCGCGTCGAGGGCGGCCAGGCGACCCTCGTGGCTCGCGTAGGCCGCGGCGCGGGCCCACTCCGGGTCGTCCATCGCGGCCACGAGCGCGCGCCACTCCTCGTCGCCGAACACCGCGAGGCTGATCCAGCGGTCGTCGCCGGCGCACGGGAAGACGCCGTGCGGGGCCGCCGCACCCGCCGGATGGCGGTTGCCGAGGGGGCCCGCCACGCGGTCGTTCAGCACCCAGTCCATGAAGGCCGGTCCGACCATCTGCATCACGGCCTCCTGCTGCGAGTAGTCGACGTGCTGGCCGCGGCCCGTGCGGTTGCGGTGGTGGAGCGCGGCCAGGATCGCGAAGGCGCCGAGGATGCCGTTGTAGGGGTCGGAGAAGGCGTTCTCGAAGGGGATCGGAGGACCGCCGGCGTAGCCGGTCACGCTGTCGAGCCCCGTCGTGCTGGTGAGCGAGAGGCCGTAGGTCCGGATGTCCTTGAGCGGGCCGAAGAGCCCGGCGGCGGGCATCGAGAACATGACGAGGTCGGGACGCACCGCGCGCAGGTCCTCGAAGCCGAGGCCGAGCCCCTCCATCACGCCCGGGCCGAAGTTCTCGATCACGACGTCGCAGCGCGCGACGAGCTCGCGCGCGAGCGTGCGCGCCTCGGGCTTCTTCAGGTTCAGCGTGACGCTGCCGTTGCCCGCCCAGCAGGCGTGGTTCGAGAGGCTGCGATCGGGATCGCGCACGCCCCCGGCGAAGGGGGGCAGCGTGCGCGTCATGTCGACGCGCGCGCGCGACTCGATCTTGTAGACCTCGGCGCCGAGGAAGCCGAGCGTCTGGCCGACCACCGGGCCGGCCCACACCCAGCCGAAGTTGGCGACCCGGATCCGGGCGAGCGGAAGCGCCTGCGTCACCGTCCTTCTCCTCTCGCGCGGGCTAGATCACGCCCTCGGCGCGCAGCGCCGCGAGCTCGTCCGGGCCGAGCCCGAGCAGCCGGCCGTACACCTCGTCGTTGTGCTGGCCGAGGAGCGGGGCCGCCGTGCGCGGCCCGCCCGGCGACGCGGGCAGCCGGAAGGGTGCCCCGAGGTCGCGCAGGCGGCCCAGCACCGGGTGCTCCACCTCGACCAGGTAGCCGCGCTCGCGCAGGTGCGGGTGCGACGCGGCCTCGGCCACGTCGAAGACGGCGGTCACCGGCACGCCCGCGGCCTGGCAGCGCTCCATGATCTCGGCCTTCCCGTAGCCGGCGGCCCACTCCTGGATCAGCGGGTAGATCAGGTCGGCGTTCTGGGCGCGCACGAACATGTCGCGGAACATCTCGAGCTGGGCCCACTCCGGCTCGCCCATCACCTTGACGAGCCCGTCCCACTGGCCGGGCTCGAGCGCCAGCATCCAGACGTGACCGTCCTTGCAGGGCAGGATCGTCGCCGGAGCCCCGAGCGGCATGCCGACGCCGGTGCGGTGCTCCCATTTGCCGTCCTGCGCATAGGCGCCGATGTTCTGGCCGCCGACGAAGGCCGCAGCGATCGCCTCGGCACACGACACGTCCAGGTGTTGACCGCCACCCGCGACCTCGCGGCCGAAGAGCGCGCCGAGGCCCCACGCCGCGGCCGCCGCCGCGCCGAAGAAGTCGGCCGCGAAGGTGCCCTGCTCGAGCGGCGCCTCGCCGGGACGCCCGCAGTAGCGATGGCCCGCCGCCGAGAGGTGGAAGGCGTTGAGGTCGCAGCCCCGCCAGTCGGCGTAGGGGCCGCTGCGCCCGTAGGGCGTGATCGAGACCATCACGAGGCCGGGGTTGGCCTCGGCGAGCGCCTCCCAGCGCAGGTCGAAGGCGCGCGCGCGGTCGGCCGGCTGGTTCTCGATCAGCAGGTCCGCGCCGCGCGCGAGGGCGCCGAGCAGCGCGCGGCCCTGCGGCCGGCCGGCGTCGAGGGTGACGCCCTGCTTGTTCGTGTTGAGGAACTGGAACAGGCCGCTCTTCTCCGGGTGCGGGCGGTCGCCCGGAAAGGGCCCCCAGCGGCGCGCCACCTCGCCGCCCGGGGGCTCGATCTTGATCACCTCGGCGCCGTAGTCGGCGAAGAGCTTCGCGCAGTAGGGCGCCGAGACGGCCTCGCCGAGCTCGAGGACGCGGATCCCGGCGAGCGCCCCTTCGCTCATCTCCACTCCCCCCACACCGCTCTCCCCACGGCTCCCCCCTTCGTCCCCGCTGCCCGAGCGCCGGACGTCCCGCCGCGCGGGTCCGGGCCAACGTTCCAGGGGCGAGCGATGTTCCGTATGATACGGGTCATACGGAATCGGTGGAAAGCCGTCATCTTCGGCCGACCCGAGGGACAGGAGTCGATGCGCAAGGATCCGCTGCGAACGAAGCTCACCGACATGCTGGGGATCGAATACCCGGTCATCGCGTTCACGCACTGCAAGGACGTGGCCGTCGCGGTCATCAACGCCGGCGGCTTCGCGGTGCTCGGCGAGGCGATGCACCCGCCCGAGACGATCGCCGCCGACATCGCGTGGATCCGCGGGCGGGTCGGCGAGCGGCCGTTCGGGATCGACCTGGTGCTGCCCGCCTCGGTGCCGCCGGCCGGAACCCTCGACGAGCTCGAGGCCCAGATCCCCGAGACGCACCGGGCCTTCGCGCGCCGCATCAAGGAGGAGTGGAAGGTCCCCGACCCGAAGGGGCCCGTGGCGCTCCACCAGTGGGGCGGCCTCAACCAGGCGATGGCGCGGGCGCAGCTCGAGGTGCTGCTCGAGGAGCGCGTGCCGGTGATCGCCTCGGGCCTCGGCAACCCGGCCTTCCTGCTCGACGCCGCCCGCGCGCGCGGCATCAAGGTCTTCGGCCTGGTGGGCAAGACGCGCCAGGCCCGCAAGGAGATCGAGGCCGGCGTGGACGCGGTGATCGCCCAGGGTTTCGACGCGGCCGGGCACACCGGCGCGATGGGCACCTTCTCGATCGTGCCCGAGGTGGCCTCGATCGCCGGCGACACCCCGGTGATCGCGGCGGGCGGCGTCACCACCGGGCGTCACCTCGCGGCAGCGCTCTGCCTGGGAGCCTCCGGCGTGTGGACCGGCACCCTCTGGCTCGCGTCGCGCGAGTCCGACGCCGACATGATCGTGAAGGAGAAGCTGATCGCCGCCTCGGCCGCGGACACCTCGTGGTCGAAGAGCATCTCCGGCATGACGATGCGGGTGCTCGAGTGCCCGTGGACGGAGGCCTGGGCGAAGCCCGACGCCCCGCCGGTCCTGCCGGCTCCCTACCAGATGCTGCTCAGCGCCGACTACATCCAGGGTGCCAACGACCACCGCCGCGCCGACCTGATGACCGAGGCCGCGGGGCAGGGCGTCGGCTTCGTCACCTCGCTCAAGCCGGCGCGCCAGATCCTCTTCGACCTCGTCGAGGAGGCACTCGACACCTTCGAGCGCGTGGGCTTCGCGGGCGCGGACGCGTAGGCGGGCGCGGGGAGCGGGAGCCACGTGAGCGAGCGGATCCCGGCAGCGCGCGCCGGCTTCGACGCCCGGCTGGCGGGCCGCCGCGCGGAGTGCGACGGCGGGCGGGCGATCCCCGGCACGCGCTACGCGGGCCGCGAGGAGTTCGCGGGCGTGCTCACCGGGGACTACGTGGACCACGGCGATCCGCCCTGGCGCTGGTACCTCCTTGCGGATCTCACGCGCAAACCCGAAGGTCACCCGGACGCGGTGTGGTGCGAATCGGGGAGCCTCTTCCTCGAGGGCGAGTGAGCACGGCTGCGAACGCCGGGAGCGACCGGGAGGACCATGCGTATCGTCGTCTGCGTGAAGGAGGTGCTCGACCCCGACGCGGTGAACAGCCTCGCGCTCGCGGGGCGCCTGCAGCTCGCCGGGGACGGCCGCACGCTGGTCCAGGACACGATCCCGACGCTCATGAACGGCTTCGACGAGCAGGCGCTCGAGGCGGCCCTGCGGATCCGAGACGCCGGCGTCTCGTGCTCGATCGCGGTGGTCTCGGTGGGCGGAGGCAGCGAGAGCGTGCTGCGGCACGCGGCGGCGCTCGGCGCCGACGAGCTGGCTGCGATCCAGGTCGAGGCCGATGCGCTCGATCCCCACGCGGTGGCGTGCCTGCTCGCAGCGTGGATCCGGAACGCCGGCGGTGCGGATCTCGTGCTCTGCGGCCGCCAGGCCTCGGACGACGATCAGGGGGTCGTGCCGGCGCTGCTCGGCGAGCGCCTCGGCCTGCCCGTCGTCACCGTGGCGCGCGCCGTGGAATGGAGCGAGGCGGGGGGCGCCGGGGTGGCGCGTGTCACGCGCGCCACCCCGGACGGGGACGAGCGGGTCGAGGTGCCGGGCCCGGCCGTCGTCACGGTGAGCAACGAGCTCGGCGCCGTGCGCTATCCGACCGCCGCCCGCAAGCTCCAGGCGCGGCGCATGAAGCCCGCCGTGGTGACCCCCGCCGAGCTCGGACTCGCCGCCGGGGACTGGGCGCCGCGGGTGCGGATCGTGCGGCAGTTCGTGCCCGCCCTCCACGGCCGCTGCGAGCTCGTCGAGGGCGCGAGCGCCGCAGAGGTGGCCGAGCGCCTCGTCGGCCGGCTGCGTGAGGAAGGAGTGCTGGCGACGTGAGCGCGCGGAATGCCGTGGTGGCCTGCGCCTGGAAGGAAGGGGCGGAGGGGGCACGCAGCCTCGAGGAGGCGCTCGGGCTCGCCCGCCGTGCGGCCCGCGCGCTCGGCGCTCCGCTCCACGCTCTCGTGCTCGGAAGCGACGCGGGCGCGGCGGAGGCCGCGCGCGCGGTGGCCGCGCGGCTCGGCGCCGCCGAGCTCCTGCACGTCGACCTCGGCGGCCGGCCGGCCACGCCCGACCTGCTCGTCGCGGCGCTCGCCCAGACCTGCGCGCAGGAGGCGCCGCGGCTCCTCGTCGTGCCGCAGGGCGGCGACGGCAGGGTCGTCGGGGCGCGCCTCGCCGCGCGGACCGGCGCCGCGGTGTCGATGAACGTCGTCGAGGTCGAGGCGGCCGCGGACGGCAGCCTGCAGGTGACGGCCACCGCCTACGGCGGCGACACGCGCGTGGTGTACGCGCTCGCGGGCGCCGCGGCCCCCGTGCTCGGCGCGTCGCCCTCGGCCCCGCGCGGGGCGGCCGAGGAGGTCGCGGAGACGGCTCCGGTCCTGCGCCGGGTCGCGGTCGACCTCGCCGCGGTGGACGAGCGGGTCCGCGTCCTCGAGCCGGCGCGCCGCGAGGGGCCGCGCCTCGAGGAGGCGCGCGTCGTCGTCTCCGGCGGGCGCGGGCTCGGGTCGGCCGAGAACTTCAAGCTCGTCGAGGAGCTCGCCGCGGCGCTCGGCGGGATGGCGGGCGCCTCGCGCCCGATCGTGGACGAGGGCTGGGTGGACGCCGCGCGCCAGGTGGGCCTCACCGGCCGCATCACCCGGCCGGAGCTCTACGTGGCGATCGGGATCTCGGGGGCCAGCCAGCACATGGCCGGCTGCTCGGCGGCCAAGACGATCGTCGCCGTGAACCGTGATCCGGACGCCGCGATCTTCCGCTACGCCCGCTTCGGTGTCGTCGGCGACTGCCTCGAGCTCCTGCCCGAGCTGATCCGGGCGGCGCGGGCGCGC
>WBZY01000852.1_pt1 | contig 19551 bp, 14 predicted proteins | sample 5204191 | NCBI WGS metagenome assembly WBZY01 (sample SAMN12344363, study PRJNA552823) | activated sludge metagenome | biome: Activated sludge suspended growth; feature: Anammox Sidestream; material: Wastewater; isolation source: activated sludge from anammox sidestream of wastewater treatment...
CCCGGATGGTTTCGAGCATGTTGGTGAAGGACTCGGGCTGGAAGGTGACGCCAACGATCTCCTGGTCGCCGGCGCGGCCCATGGACCGCAGCGTGTTGTGGGCAAGCAGGGTGGCCTCGCGGACATCGCCGTCGCGCTGCTGCAGAGCGAGCTCCATGACGTCCTTTGGGGTCAGCTTGCGGCCCTTTTCGGCGAAGCGTTGCTGCATGGCCCAGAGGAGGGCCGGTTCGCTGCCCCTCGGCGCCTGGGACGGGTTCTTGCGCGCCTTCTCCTGGTCGGCGGCGGACGCCTGCTTCAGGAAGACGAAGCGGTCGGAGACGGCGTCTACCATTCCGCCGTAGGAGAAGAGCCACGAGAGGGCCGGGAGCGTGCCGCCAAGGTGGGAGCTGACGTGGGCCGCGGCCTTGCCGTTCGCCTTCGCCCACTCATCGTAGGCCTTCAACGCGCTGTCCCAGTCCTTGATGATGTCATCCCTGTTCAGGTGGAGGTTGCTGGCCTTCGCCTGGTCGGCTTTGGCGATGTCGAAGGAGGAGAAAGCTTCCTCGCAGAGGCGGCGCAGCTTGACCTTCTCAAAGCAGTCCTTGTAACAGGCGCTCCCGGCCGCGGGCAGCGGGGCGCTGCCTTCGCCCCAGCCTGAGAAGCGGCAGATACCTCCTTCGTAGTAGCACCGGGGGCCATCCATGATGCCGCAGGCCCACCCGGCTTCGCGGCCGGCGCACTGGCACTGGCAGTAGAGGAACGCCCCCTGGTCGCGCTCTTCCTCCTGGGGGGCCTGCTGCGCCAGGATATCGCCCGAGTCATCGCAGGCGCCGCCGGCACTGCCGGGCGTGCCGAGGGCAGCGAAAGCGGGAGGAGCGGAGCAGGCGACCTCGTCCCCTTCGGCCAGCGCCGCAGGAGCGCGCTGGGAGACAGGCAACACGGCAAGGGCCATGGCGGCGAGGGCCGCCAATCGGAGAAGACGGCTCATGGCTGCGCCTCCGGAAGCTCAAAGGGGACCTTGAAATCGGCAGCGGTTGGCTTTGTCGCGAGCCCTGTCGCGGCCAGCTTCAGGGAGGCGTCCTGAAAGCGCCCATCGGCGGCGAGCACCACTCCCAGGTCGCTGTCGACGCAGAGCGTGCCCTGCCCCTCGTAGCCGCTCACCCTAAAGCAGCGCGCGCTGCGCCCGGCGATCTCGCGCTTTGCGGTCTCTTCCAGCCCCAGGGTCGTGTCTGCCGAGAGGTTGAACAGAAGTTCTTCGTAACCCAGGCGCAGGGCGTTGCTGGTGGCTCCCGCACGAACGTCGCACACGCCTTCCCCGCCGGTGGGCTGGCTGCACTGGTAGAAGTCCTTGCCGTCATCGATGAGCACCAGGAGACCTTCGCCGGGGCCGAGGTCCCCCTCGAGGCGCGCCGACCTCTTCGGTGGCTCGGCCGCGTACACCGAGGTGAGCTTGAACGCTTCGCCGGTCACGTTGTTCTTGCCGCCCTCGTCGTAGGCCACCCGGTAGGTGCTGCCCTGGGCCTTGCGGGAGTACTGGAGCAGGAGCGCCGCCGCCTCGGACCGCGGCAGGCCCGGGCCGGCGGTCGTGGTCCCGGCCGGGCGCGTGCTGCCGGGCTGAATGGCGCCGTTGCCGCCGTCCCCTCCCTGGGAGCGGATGACGAGGACCGCCACCAGGGCCACGGCCAGCCCGGCGCCGGCCATCAGCAGCAGCGGCTTGCGGTTGCGCGGCGGCCCCGGAGCGCCGGGCGCGGGCAAGGGTGAGGGCGCGGGCGGTGGGGCCGGGGCCGTCGTCCCGCAGGCTGTGCAGAAGCGAGCGCCTGCCCGGAGGGGGCGGCCACAGGCAGGGCACAGCGGCGCGGGGGCGGCCATCGGGCGAATCCTACGCTTGAGCGGAGCGGCCCGGGAGGGCGAGCAGGCCATGGAATCCGGGCCGAACGCCCGTCTATGGGCCGCTCACCGGCAGAGGCAGGGTGCGCACCCGGCGCACCGGCGAAAAGAGCAGCAAGAGCGCCGCCACGAACAGCCCGGCCGAGCCGGCAGCAATCATGAGGGAACAACGAGATGGTCTGCCCTGCCCAGAGCTTGAGGAAGTCCCCGTTTCGCCAGAGCACCTGCGCAGGGTACGCGGTAGGGGGCTTTACGCCAGCCTGCTTTCGCTACGCCTCGTAGCGGGCAATCACCAGGCAGCTGTTCTGCCCGCCAAAGCCGAAGCTGTTCTTCAGCGCCACCCTTACGCCGGCCTGGCGAGCCGTGTGGGGCACATAGTCCAGGTCGCACGTTGGGTCCGGATTTTCGAGGTTCGCGGTGGGGTGAATGACGCCCGTCTCAACGGTCTTCACGGTGGCCACCGTTTCCATACCGCCGCTGGCCCCCAGGCCGTGGCCGATGAGGCTCTTGGTGGCACTGATGGGAATGCAGTAGGCGCCTTCGCCGAAGACGAGCTTGATGGCGTTCGTCTCTGCCGTATCGCCGAGGGGGGTGCTGGTGGCGTGCGCGTTGATGTAGCCGATTTCGGCGGGAGAGAACCCGGAATCGCGGAGGGCCTCGGCCATGGCGCGCGCGGCGCCCTCCCCGTCTTCGGGCGGAGCGACCACGTGGAAGGCGTCGCTCGTGCAGCCAAACCCGGCGAGCTCGGCATAGATGCGGGCACCCCGCGCCTGTGCGTGCTCTTCGCTTTCGAGAATGAGAGCGCCCGCGCCTTCGCACGGGACGAAGCCGTCGCGGGCGGCATCGAAGGGGCGGCTGGCCTTCTCGGGGAGATCGTTCTGGCTGGTGAGGGCGCGCATGACGCTGAACCCGGCCAGCCCCAGCTCACTGATCCCAGCCTCGCAGCCGCCGGTCACCATCACGTCGGCGCGCCCGCTGCGGATGACCATGCCCGCTTCGCCGATGGCCTGCGTGCCGGCGGCGCAAGCCGTGCAGATGGTGCCGTTGTAGCCGCGAAGGCCGTACTGCAAAGCCACCTGGGCGGCGGCCATGTTGCCCAGGCTGCGCGGGAAGTAGAGCGGGTCGAGCTTCATGCCGCCGCGTTCGAAGAGGGTCTGGGCGCCCTCCTGGATATCGGGGTAGCCGCCGCCGCCGTTTCCAACGAGGACGCCGGCGCGATTGCGGTCCACGGCTTCAAGGTCGAGCCCCGCATCGGCAACCGCCTGGGCGGCGCTGGCCACCATGAACTGGGTGAACCGGGCCATGCGCCGTGCCGCCTTGCGCTCGATGTGGGCCGAAGGGTCCCAGTCCGTCACCTCGCCCGCGACCCGGCAGGGGAACTGGGCCGGGTCGATAAGAGTGATCGGCCCGATCCCCGAGCGCGCGTTCACCAGGTTCTCCCAGAACTCGGCGACCGTCTGACCGGCCGGCGTCACCGCGCCCAGGCCGGTGATGACCACGCGCCTGCGCGAACGCAACGTCTCGTTCATGCGTCCTCCGGGGCCATGCTCGCGGCGGGCCTCGCCGCCCCATGGCGCTCCGCCGATAGGTTACCAGCATCGCCGCCGCTGGCGAACCGCGCGGCGGGGCCGATGAGGCGGCGGGAAACGGCCGCTACCCGGTCTCCTGGCCCTGCCAGCGGAGGGCGTGGAGGATGTGCTCGCCGCCGAGGCCTTTGAGTGCGACGGGCGGGCGCGGCTCGAAGCTGAACTCGCCGCTCGCGGCCACGAGCTCCCGCAGGAGCCCCGAGACCAGCACCTCGCCCCCCTGGGCCTGGCCCGCAATGCGCGATGCGAGGACAACGTGCGTGCCGAAGAAGTCATCGCCCTGCTTCACCGGTTCGCCCGTGTGGAGGCCCACGCGCACCTTTACGCTGTCGCCCGCCGGGGGGGCAGCGGCCTGCCCGCCGGGGGCGGGAGAACGGGCGAACGCCCGCTGGATGGCACGCGCGCAGCGCAGGGCATCGCGGGCAGAGCGGAAGGCGGCCATGAAGGCGTCGCCCTCGGTCTTTACCTCGAAGCCCCGGTGCTCGGCCAGGCACGCGCGAATGAGGCGATTATGCTCGGCCAGCAACTCCATCCAGCGGTCGTCCCCGAGGGCCACGTTGAGAGCGGTGGAGCCTTCGATGTCGGTGAACATGATGGTCACCGTGCCGTCGGGGGCCGTGTGGCCGGTGAGCGCGGGCCGCTCGGCGCTCACGGCGCCCGTCACCGTCTCAAGGGATGTTCCCGTGGCCTCGACCCCCTGGAGACGAAGCTTGAGGGCGAGGGCCTTGTCGCGCCAGCGGTTCATCCCGATGCGGGTGGTGACGGCCAGGACCTCGTCGACCGCCTCCGCGGCCCCGGGCCGGCCCAGCTCGAAGAGGAGGCGGGCGCGCTCGTAGGCGGCGAGCGACCAAAGGAACAGGGAAGGCCGGTAGACCTTGACAGCCTCGTCGTAATGGGAGAGGGCTTCCTCCGGCCGGCCAAGGGCTTCGTCCGCAAGTCCCTTTGCCACCTCTAGCGGCGGGATGCCGGCAAGCCGCCACGACTCCCCAGCCGGGGGCTCGTCGTGCCAGGCGGCGATCCTTTCGCGGTCGCCTGACGCGATCGCGACCAGGCCGCGTGAGGGCTGGATGAGGCGGTCGCCGCCCAGGGCCCGGAGAGGACTTGCCTCATACTCCCCACAAAGCTCTGCCGCAGCCCCCCGCGCCCGCTCGGAGCCTGTTGCCCACCACCAGGCGGCATACGTCACCGGGCCCCAGGTGAGGAACCCACTTGAAGACCTCGCCTGTCCGCGGAGGTCACGGTGAAGCTGGTCGAAGGCTTGCAGCGCAGCCTCCGCTTCCATGTCATCGCCGGAGGCGAGCGCGAAGAAGAAGCGTGATGAGACAATCCGCGGGTCGAGGGGCGCGAGGCCAAGGGCGCGCTCGAGCGCCTCGCGGTTCACGGGTCCTTCAAGGTACAGGTGAGCAAAAGCCTCGATGTACACTGCGGTGACGATCACCGTGCTCAACCCGGTCTTCTCTGCCGACGCCCTGGCCCTGGCGGCGTGCGCGAGGGCCTGCTCGAGATCGAGGTCGTGCGTCAAATGCCCAAGTGCTGCAAACGTGTGAGCGTTGGCCGAGGCGGCCGTGTCGCCGAGCTCGTCCGCCAGCTCAGCGGCCCGTACGTGGTCGGGAAGGCCGACGCGTCCGTTGAAGTCAAGGACAGCCGCACGCACGCGGGAGGCGGTGAGCCCGAGGCGGCGGTCACCGGTGGCTCTGGCGATGGCGAAGGCAGCATCGAGTCGGAGGAACGCTTCCTCTTCCCTGCCCTCAGAACCAACGTGGGCGCCGAGAGTAGCCTCAAGGCTGCCGCGAGCCACACTGTCCTCCGGTTGCAGGGCGATCGCCTCCAGCAGAAGGCCCTTGAGCCGGGGAGAGCTTGCAAGGGTCAGCGACATGAACGCGGCGACCTGGCCGGTCCGTTCAACGTCCCCGGCATCCGCGTAGACCCGAAATGCCTGCGAGAGCGCGCGGAAGGCTTCCCGTTGATGCTGGCCCATGGCGGCGTAGGCCCGGCCAAGGCCTTCGTTGAGTTCCGCCTCGTCCAGCGGCTCCAGCCCGCCTGCAGCCTCGACCTGCTCCAGGGCGTGCTCGAAGTGGGCCGCGGCGTCATTCCAGGCCAGGCGCTCCAGGGCTTCCCGGCCGGCCAGCCGCGAGTAGGCCAGCGCCTTCCCCGCATGCTCCCGGTTGAGGGCCGCGCTCTCGACGAAGTGGAGCGCCAGCCGCGCGGGCTGTTCTGCCGCACGCGCCCCCAGGCGCTGCTCCATCGCCTCGCCGATTCGCCCGTGCAACCGCACCCGGCGCGTGGTCGAAAGCTCCTCAAGGAGGGTTTCCTGCATCAGGGCGTGCGTAAACCAGTAGCGCCCCGCTCCTTCCCGCTCCTCGACGACGCGAGCCCCCAGGGCCTCTTCTATCTGCCTCAGCACCGTCTCCTGGTCGTGCCCCGATACCAGCTGCAACGTCTCGAAGCTGAACTCGCGGCCGGCCACCGCGGCGATCTTCAGGAGCTCGTTCGCCTCCAGGCTGAGACGATCCAGCCGCCGGCCAAGGGCTTCCTTCACCCCCTCGGGCAGGCGAATGTCGGAGACCGGCTCCTTCCCGAGCGTCCCTTCCTCGGTCATGAGGTTGACGACCTCGGAGAGGAAGAACGGGTTGCCCTCCGTCTCCTCGTAGATGCGGGCGGCAAGCGAGGGGGAAGGGTCGATGTTCGTGGCGGCCGCGATGTAGCTCCGCACCTCGGCCCTGCCCAGCCCTCTCAGGTTCACCCGCTCGAAGGCGCCCTCGCGGTTGAGCGCCGCCAGCGTCTCCGAGAGCGGGTGGGTACGGACGAGGTCCGTGTCCCGGTAGGTCCCCAGGACGAGCGCCCGCATGTGGCCGAGGTCGCGGGCAAGGTGCTGCAGGAGCTGGAGGGTGGGCCTGTCGGCCCAGTGCAGGTCATCGAGCACCACCACGAGCGGGTTGCGAGTCGAGGCCGATGAGAGAAAGCGGCTGTAGGCATCGAAAAGACGGAAGCGGGCGTACTCGGGGTCGTCCTCCTGGCGCGGCTCGCTGAAGCCGGGGAGCTCGCGCAGCTCGGGGAAGAGCCGCACCAGCTCCCACCCCGAAAGGGTCATCTCCTCGCGCAGGAGACTGGTATCGATGGCGGTCCGGTAGGCCCTTCCCACCTGCACCCAGGGCCAGAACGGCGGCGCCCCTCCTGTCTCGTGCGTCCTCCCCCAGAGAACCTGGGCGCCCCGCATGCGGGCATAGGTTTCGAGCTCCTGGGCGGTGCGCGTCTTGCCGATGCCCGGCTCGCCCGTGAGCATCACCACCCCGCCCCGCCCGGCAAAGGCTTCGTCGAAGGCCTTACGCAGCCGCTCCAGCTCCTTCTCGCGGCCAACGAACACGCCCCGCGCCAGCCGGGCCAGGGGGCTGGCGCCGGTGTGGCGGGTCGACTTCTCATCGGGATCGATGGGTTCCAGCGCTGCCAGCACGGCCGCCGCCGAGGCGGGACGCTTCGCCGGGTCCTTCTCCAGCAAGGAGAGGATGAGCGCTTCGAGCGGCGGCGGGCAGTTCTCGGTCTGCCAACCGGGCGCCACCGGCGGCATGTTCAGGTGCTGGGAGATAACAGCCGTGGCATCGCCCGAAAACGGCGGGGAACCGGTGATGAGCTCGTAAAGCAGGCAGCCGAGCGAGTAGAGGTCGCTCCGGACCGTTATCTCTCCGCCGAGGGCCTGCTCCGGGGCCATGTAGGCGACGGTGCCCAGGAGCATGCCGTGCTGGGTGAGGCGGCTCATATCGTTGTCGGCGGCAAGGCCGAGGTCGCCCACCTTTGCCTGCCCGTCGGCGGCCAGGAAGACGTTCGCCGGCTTCAGGTCGCGGTGGACGATGCCCGCCCTGTGAATGACATCGAGCCCCCGGCAGATATCCGTGGCGATGGCGATCACGCGCCCCGTCTCCAGCGGCCCACCCTGCGACCGAAGGAGTACCGCGACGTCGCCCCCGGCCATGTACTCCTGCACCAGGAAGACGCTTCCGCTCTCTTCGCCGGCATCGAAGATCGAAACCAGGTTGGGGTGCGGCCCCAGCCGCCCCATGGCCCGCGCTTCGCGCGCGAGCCGCTCACGGTCGAGCGGGTTCAGGTTGACAGCGCCGATGGTGGCGAAGGCGACGTCACGCCCCAGGCGCTCGTCGTGGGCGAGGAAGACTCGCTTGCGGGCGCCCTGGCCCAGCAGCCGCAGGGGCCGGTAGCGGCCGGCCACGAAGGAGGCGGGCAATGGGGAATCGGGTGCGGCCGCCGCGGGGGATGGTGCCTCGTGGTGGGAGGTGGACGTCGCCCGTGGGTCTGGCTGGCCATCGCCGGTAGAGGTGGCGTTCGCCCCGGCCATCTTCAGAAAGGCGAGCGCGTCGCCGTTTCCCGCGTCGATGGCAAGCACGGCGCGGGCCTTCTCGGTCACGGCGCTCCATTCGCCCGCCGTGACCGCGGCATCGGCTTCATCGAGAAGCGCGTCGATGCGGCGTTGGATGCGCTCGCTCACCATTTCGCGCGGATTCTAGTTTTGCGTCGCGAACATTACCAGAGGCGCTGATGATTGCCCGGGCACATTCGCACCGCGAGGCGGCAGGAGCCCTTGCTCGAGGGGGCGGGCCCCTCTTGCGATGCTCCCCTGCTACCATGGGTCCCCATCCCGCCATAACCGGAGGAGCGCACCGCATGACTTCGAACCCGGAGCCCGGCGCCGGCCCGGCCCTTCCCGCCAACGCCGTTGTCGTCATGCTCGACAGCCTCAACCGGCACATGGTCGGGGCTTTCGGGGGCCGGGAGTTCGCCACGCCCAACCTGGACCGCTTCGCTGCCCGCGCCATCCGCTTCAACAGCCACTACACGGGGTCGCTGCCCTGCATCCCGGCGCGTCACGACATCCTCTGCGGCGCCCTTGACTTCCTCTGGAAGCCCTGGGGCTCGATAGAGCTCTGGGAGGACGCCATCACCGTGCTCCTGCGCGAAGCCGGCATCACCTCCGTGCTCATCTCCGACCACCCGCACCTGTTCGAGGTCGGAGGGGAGAACTACCACACCGACTTCACAGCATGGGAGTACGAGCGCGGCCACGAGAGCGACCCCTGGAAGACGCGCCCGGACCCGAGTTGGGCCGGCGCGCCGCTCTTCGGCCGGGTGAAGATGAACTACGACAACTCGCGCGGCTACTTCCGCGACGAGGCCGATTTCCCCGGTCCGCGCACCATGGCCGCCACCGCGCGCTGGCTTGACGAGCACGCGAGGCACCACGACCGCTTCCTGCTCTTCGTGGACGAGTTCGACCCCCACGAGCCCTTCGACACGCCCGAGCCGTACGCCCGCCTTTACGACGACACCTGGGAGGGCCCGCACCTCATCTGGCCGCCCTACCACACGGCCGCCATTGGCAAGGGCGTGCTCACCGAACGGCAGGCCCACCAGGTGCGCGCCTGCTACGGCGGCAAGCTAACCATGATCGACCACTGGTTCGGCCGCGTCCTCGATGCCCTGGACCGGAACGGCCTGTGGGAGAGCACGGCCGTTTTCGTGCTTGCCGACCACGGCCATTTCCTGGGCGAGAAGGATATCTGGGGCAAGCCGGGCGTGCCCGTCTACCAGGCTCTGGGCCACATCCCGCTGATGGTCGCGTGGCCGGGCCAACCGCCCCGCGACGTGGAGGCTCTCACCACCTCGGTCGACATCTTCGCCTCGCTCGCGGCGATTTTCGGCGTGCAGCCACGGCAACGCACGCACGGCGTTTCGCTTGTGCCGCTCATCGAGGGCTCTGCGAAGTCGGTGCGCGACACGGCGCTGACCGGCGTCTGGGGGCGCGAAGTCCATCTCATCGACGGGCGGCTCAAGTACGCCCGCGCGCCTGAAGGCCCCAACGCGCCGCTTTCGCTCTGGTCGAACCGCTGGTCGACGATGCCGGCGGGGGTCCACCATCTGCGCCTGCCGCCGCCCGATGACCGTGCCTACCTGGACCGGATGCCCGGCAGCGCCATCCCGGTTATCCGGCAGCCGTTCCAGGAGGGCGACATGCTGCCCTATTGGGCCGTTACCCGCTTCAGCGGCAACCACCTGTACGACCTTCATGAGGACCCGGCAGAGGAAACGAACCTGGCCGGCAGCCCCCTGGAGGGGGACCTCGCCGACCTTCTGCGCGAGCAGCTCCTCAAGGTTGAAGCCCCGGGTGACCAGTTGGAGCGGTTGGGGCTTGCCTGAGGCGGAGCGCACCGCACGGCAGCCGGGCGGGAATCCGGCGGCATCGCAATTGAGGCGCAGGTGCGGCGCGGAGCGACATCAGGTGTCGCGCGGTTCCTGTACGGTCTGATGGCACCGCCACCGCAGGGCGTTGGGGAGGCTCCTGGCAGTCTCGTGCGCCGCCCGGGGTCGTACTTCGATGAGCTGCGGGACAGGCGCGGGCACACCTGCAGCCTCGAAAGGGAGGGACTATTCGATGACCATTCGTTCCTGGAGGAAAGAGACGGACTACTCGGCGGAGAACACGCCGATGATCGCATTCACCTACAGCAAGCCAAGAGGAGCTACCGAGGCAGGAGAAGAGGTCTCCGAGATGCCCTGGGAAGAAAGAGCCCGAGAGCTTGCGGCGATGAATCGGCCCCTCACAGAGGAAGAAGAAGCGGAGCTCTTTCGGCTGTACACGCGCGCCCGGCTTCTAGGCCACATCCGTGGCGCTCAGACCGAGGATTCGCCGCAAGAGGGCTAGTCTGCCCGGGAGGCCGCCCCGGGAGTCCGGGGCGGCCTTCGTCATTGCCGGGCGTAGATCGGGATTCCTGGCGCGGCTGGAGGGATTCGAACCCCCGACCCTCTGTTCCGAAGACAGATGCTCTATCCTCTGAGCTACAGCCGCGAGTGTCGCGACGCCGGCGGCCGGCCGGGCCCCGCTCTCACCAGAGTATAGCGCGCGCCCGGCTATCGCCCGGTCGGTGGCAGGGGGTGGACGTCTACGGCAGGCCCACGGCCACGGGCGCCCTGCCCAACGAGTTCGACTTCGCCGGCCAGCGGACCGACCCCACCGGCCTCCAGTACCTCCGGGCACGCAACAAAGACCCGGCGACGAGGAAGTTCGTGTCGCGCGAGCCGCTGGTCCTGGCCCCGGGGTGGACAGGGAACCCCTTCGGCTACGGCGCCGCCAACCCGGCGCGGATGACGAATCCTGTGGCAGGACCTTGTTCGGTCATCGCGGGTCCGGGTGACGAGCCGGCGGACCGGTCGTCGCCCGTTCCACCCAGGAGGCCACCGGGATAAGTGTGTTGCGCCCCGGAGCATGTCCTTCGAGCCATGCGAGCATCGCGCTGGCCACCGCCGTTCCGAAGACCCCGAGGTCCACGTCGATGGCCGAGAGGGGCGTTTCGAGGAGTTCCGAGACGCCGGGGTCATTGCTCATTGCGATGATGGAGAACTCGCCGGGGACGGCCACCGCTGCGGACCGGCACGAGCGCAGGAGCTCAAGTGCAACGGGATAGGTGGTGAAACAGGCGGACGGTCCTTCGCTTGCAGTGGCGCTGCTCGCAACGGTGGCGGCATCAAAGCCCTGTCCAAACGGGTCCAGGGATTGCACCTCGAGCGAAGAAGCGCGGAGCGCCTGCCAGACCGCCCGGAAAGGGCCCCGCTCTCCACCGGGGAGGAGAGCGAGGACACGTTCGTGACCCAGCTCCACCAGGCGCGCCACCGCGGCTTCGGCTGCCTGCCGGATGTCTGGCGCAAGCAGGGGCAGCCGGGAAGCGCCGCGGCCGCGGCTGATGAGCGCAGCCGCCGGGATGGAATCGTCGATGAAGCGTTCGAGCACAGGACCAACGTGATGCGGGTTGATACAGATGAGCGCATCCACACGGCGTTCGAGGAAGCGAGAGAGGATGCGATCGAACCGGGAAACATCGCCACCGGTGTCCGCGATAAGGAGCGTGTAGCCGGCTTCATCGAGGAGGTGGGAGAGCGATTCGAGCATATCGAGAGCTCCCGGGAGCTTGAGACTGAAGAACGCCACGCCGATTGTCATCGTGCGCTCGCGGCGAAGGCTCCGGGCGTGGGCGTTCGCGACGTAACCAAGGCGGTCGGCGCTTGCCCGGACAAGCTCTCGCGCTCCAGGAGAGGCCACGCCGCCGTGGAGCACACGTGAGGCAGTGGCGATGGAGACACCCGCAGACCTGGCGACATCATCGAGGGTGGGCCTGCGGGGCACGGAATGGGACAAGGCGAATCTCGCAGAGTGGTTGCAATGGGCGGCGGAAGCGGCGTACGCTTTGCCCGCTGTGAACGTTATCACTGTAAACGATTACAGCGAGGAGGCCGCATGAAAGCTGCACTACTGACGGACTATGGCCCCGCAGAGAACTTTCGCATCGTAGACATCCCCGCGCCCGTGCCCGGGCCTGGCGAGGCTCTGATCAAGGTGGCGTTCGCCGGCTTACGCTGGGGCGACATCATGGGGAGAAACGGTGTCCCTGTGAAGGGCAGAACGCCGCCGTTCGTCCCGGGCCAGGAAGCCGCCGGGACCGTTCACGCACTGGGCGAGGGTGTCACGGGATTTGCTCCCGGCGACCGTGTTTACTGCCTGCCCCAGGGCGGGGCGTACCAGGAATACTTCGCGATTTCGGCGAAGGCGCTGCGACGGGTGCCCGACCGGGTTTCCCTGGAGCAGGTGCTCATCTACGCGGTGAACCTGCCGACTGCCTACCTCGCGGTGTTCGAATGGGCAAAGGTACAGGAGGGTGAGATCGTCCTCGTGCATGCAGCCGCCGGCGGAGTGGGCTCGCTTGCTGTGCAGGTGCTCAAACGCAGGTTCCGCGATGTGACCGTCATCGGCCTGGCAGGGAGTGACGAGAAGGTAGCCCTTGTGAGGGCAAACGGCGCCGACCATGCGATCAACTACAAGACAACTGACTACGTCGAGGCGGTGGGCGAGATTGCCGGCGTCAAGCCGCAGGGGTTCGCCCCGGGAGCGCCGCCGGCGGGTGTCCACGTGGTGCTCAACGGCGTCGGCGGAAGCACTCTGAAGACCGACCGCCGTGTGATTCGCAAGCTGGGCCGCTGGGTGCTCTACGGCGGCATGGGAGTAGCCGACCCCGTGAACCTGTTCGCGAACTCATATGATGCCATCACGATCATGCCGTTTTCGAAGATCCCGTTCATTGGGACTGAGGCGGACAGGAGGGCCGAGCAGTTCACCCGCGACTGGATGGAGACCGAGCGGCTGGACCAGCCGGCCATCCATCCTCTTGAAGACATCGCAGCGGTGCAGGCGGCGATGGAGCGCGGTGAGACCATGGGGAAGGTAGTTTTCAGGCTATGAGACTCGTGGATCTGACCCGGTTGATGGACCCGGGCGACATCGAGAAGATGCCGCCTGAACAGCGTAGCGGGCCGACCCCGCTCTACCCGCTCGTGACGCCGATCCGGCCGGCCGTGGAGGGGGCGCAGGTGATGGCGCGGATTTTCGGCTGCCATCCAGAGGACCTTCCGGGTGGCGAAGGCTGGGGCGACGAGGACTTGCGGATGTCGACGCACGTGGGCACGCACGTGGATGCGCCGTTGCACTATGGTTCCCAGTGCGAAGGGAGACCATCGCGGACGATCAGCGACATCGGCATTGAGGAGCTGTTCTGCCCGGCGGTGGTGCTGGACCTGCGGGAGGTGAGCGTACCCAATGAAGCGTATTCGGTGACGGCGCTGGAGGCAGCGGTAAGAGCGAACGGGGCAGTGATCGAACCGGGGAGCGCAATCCTGCTGCGCACGGGCCAGGAGAGGTATCGCGTCGGCGAGAGGGAGATGATGCGCTACCCCGGCATGAGCCGGGAGGGCACGCTCTACCTTGGGAGCCTCGGCGCGAAAGTGTCGGGGACGGACGCGCTGGGGTGGGATCGGCCCTTCGGGGCCATGGCGCGGGCGTTCAGGGAAACGGGCGATGCCGCCCAGATCTGGGATGGGCACTTCGCGGGGCGAGAGCGGGAAGTGTTCATCGTGCAGCAGCTGAGCAACCTCGCGGCGGTCCCGGCGTCAGGGTTCCACGTCGGCTTCTTCCCGTTGCGGCTGAAGGGCGTCAGCGCGGCGCCGGCGCGTGTGGTGGCGTTCGTGCCCTGACCGGCGCCGCCGGTGCGCGCCTCCAGGAGGTACGACCTTGCCACGATTAGCACTCCTCAATACGCGAGATTCGGTCCCCCCGGAAGATCGGCCGGTGTTCGATGCCATCATCGAGTGCCGTGGAGCGGTGACCGCGCCCGTAGCGCTCCTGCTGCATGCGCCGGAGACCGCGCTCGAGGCGGCGAAGCTTGGCGCATACTTCCGCTTCAGGGCCAACCTTGCCCCGGATGTTCTTGAGCTCACAATCATCACCACGGCGCGCGAATTCGATTGCGAATTCGTCTGGGCGGCCCACGCTGAGGCTGCCGTCAATGCCGGCGTGCCCCGGGAGGTGGTGGACGCCATCGGGGCGCGCGGTGAGACCGCCGGCTTCCCGCATCGCTACCGCATCGTGGCCGAATACACGCGTTCTATCGTCCGCGACCACCGTGTCGAGCAGCCGGTGTTCGATGCCATGCGAGACGAGTTCGGCGAGCGCGGGCTCACCGACGTCACAGCGTTGACGGGGTTCTACTTGCTGCTTGCCTGCGCGTTGATCGCTAACGACATGGAACTGCCTGCCGGTCGCCCGGGCTTTCCGGAACGAACTGGCAGCTGAAACCCCAGCGCGAGGAGGGCTTTCGATGGCCGACTGGGAGAACTACAAGCCGAATCACGTCAGCCAGATTGGCGACGGCGCCTATGTGTACACGCAGGTTGGCGGCTGGGGTTTCAACAACACGGCGCTCGTCGTATCTGAAGGCGAGACCCTGCTGGTAGATACAACCAGCGACATCCCCATGACACGCCGGATGCTGGATGCTTTCGCGGCTGCAGACCCGGCGGCGAGGGCAATCGACGTGCTGGCGCTGACGCACTGGCATGTGGACCACGTCCACGGAGCTTGCCTGCCGGACTTCAACGGGACCCGCATCATCTGCACCGAGACGGTCGAGGACTACATGGCGAATCTCCCGCCGAAGGCCTGGCTCGGGCAGATTGCGTCGCTCACCGGGGATGCGAAGAAGGTGATGGAGCGCAACCTCCAGGACTTCTTCGACTTCTCCGGCCTGGAGCCGATCGTACCGACTGAGAGGTTCAACGGCCGCTCCGAGTTCGAGCTGGGCAAGCAGTGTGTCCAGCTGATCGAAGCGGGCCCATGCCATACGGCGAGCGACACCGTCGTGCACCTGCCGGACGCAGGCGTGGTCCATCTCGGCGACATCACAGGCGCAGGCACATATCAGAGCCTCCAGTACCCGGGGCTTGGGAATGTGATCACCGTGCTTGAAGAGGCCGTCCGCTGGGAGGCGAAGGCGTACGTTGCGGGGCACGGACCCGTCATGGATGCGGGCGACGTGCGCGACCAGCTTGACTCCTGCCACTGGCTCATGGGCGAAGCCAGGCGCCGGCATGAGAAGGGGATGGCTGCCGAGGAGGCAGCCGACGACCTCCTGGACAGCCTCGACCGCGGGAACCTGCGCCGCAACCCGCAGGGCCTGTATAGCGCAATGCAAATGATCTTCAACGAACTGGATGGGCGCCTGAACTACCATCTGCGGAAGAACTACCCAAGATACCTGGCAGACTCCTACCGCCTCGGCCAGGAGTTCCCCAGGCGCCATCCCGGCCTTGCCGAAGATGCGGGCCGCCGTCACTGATAGCGAGCGCTCAAGGGTTTGGACCGGGCGGCATCAAGATTGTGATTGCCAGGACGGTTGACCCCTGGCGCCGGCCACAGGCGTCGACGGCAGACAGCGGCGGAACGTACGGCGATCGCGGCTCCCGTGCCCGGCCGGCATCAGAAGCGTGAGTAGCCGCCATCGATAACGAAGTTGTCGGCCGTGTGGTACTTGCTGGCATCGCTCGCGAGGTACACAGCGACTCCCGCAAAGTCGTTCGCATCGCCCCACCGGCGCATGGGGACGCGGCGGATGACAGACGACTCGAACTTCTCGTTGCCGACGTTCGGCGCGGTCATCGGCGTCTCGATCCACCCCGGCGTGATGGTGTTGGCGGTGATGTTGTAGCGAGCCAGTTCGACGGCAAGGCTCTGCATGAGAGCAACGATTGCTCCCTTGGTTGAGGCGTATGCCTCGTTCCGCGCAGCGCCGTGGATAGCCGACCCGCTGGATGTTCCGACGAGCCTGCCCCCTTCGCCCCGCTCGACCATGTGCCTCGCCGCTGCACGGAGGGTGAAGAAAGCGCCATCGAGATTCACCGACCACACCCGGCGCCAGACTTCGGTTGGTTGCTCATGGAACGGGAGGAAGCTCCCGGCGCCGACACCGGCGTTGGCGAAGCACGAGTCCACCTTGCCCAGGCGTTCGACGGCTTCCTTGAAGGCGGCCTCTACCTGTGACTCGTCGGCCACGTTGCATTGAAGCGCGAGGACGCGGGTGCCATGGGCTTCGAGCTGTGTCCTTGCGGCCTCGTTCTTTGCTGGATTGGTTCCCCAGATGCAGACGTCCGCGCCGGCTTTGGCGAGACCTGCGGCCATGCCCAGGCCAATTCCGCTATTCCCACCGGTCACGAGGGCGACCTTGCCGGCCAGGTCGAATTCACTGAGAGCCATTGTCCTAACTCCTCATATTTCGGAAAGGGGGATGCGCACTACGTGGCCGTTTGGCCACTCGCTACACGACGCGGAACTCTTCCAGCGGGTAACCGTGCAGGCTCTTGCCGCCCTCGGGCGTCACCAGCACGAGATCGCCCAGGAACAGCCCGAGCCTGTCGGGCTCCTTGTAGGTGAGGGGCAACACCATCACGGTTTCGTCCTGGAGGAATGGCCGCTGAAAGAACTCGCCGGGCGGTGTCACCGGCAGAACGGGGGGTGTGGAACCACCGGTCGGCCGCCCGATCGCCATGACCTCCAGGTGATATCCGGCCTTGAGGAGGGGCTCCGCAGCCCGCGCGACCTCGGCCGCAACGGCACCGGGCTTGAGCGAAGCACAGACATCTTTGACGAGATGGACGGTGTGCTGGTGCAGGCGCCTGTACTCTTCCGGCGGCTCCTGGCCGACGGCGACGTAGCGGTTTATCTGGCCCGCGTACCATTCGTAGCTGGCCGCAATCTCCGTGATGATGATGTCGCCTTTTTCGATAACCCGGTCCGAAGGCGCCTGGGTGGGGTAGGCCATGAGCGGGGTCGCCATTGGCGTGGAGCCGAGCCACTGAAAGCAGAACTGCCCGCCGGCGTCGAAGACAGCGTGCATGGTCGCGGCGTAGAGCTGGCGTTCCGTCACACCAGGGCGGATGGCCTTGATCATGGCCTCCAGCCCAATGTCGGCGAACCGGGCGCCCTTCCGCAGCCACTCGATCTCTTCTGCACTGCGCACGCGCCGGATCTCTCCGAACCATTCGCCGGCCGAGACCACGCGCGCCTGGGGTGCATCTTCCTTCAGTTCGGCGAGTACCTCGTGCGGGAACGAGCCGACGATGCCAATGGTTCCGCTTCCGAGACCCAACTCGTGGATCCGCCGGGCAACGCTGGTCCCCGGGCGGACATCTTCGATCACCGATCGCTGGCCGGCGTTGGAGCGATAGGTCACCAGCCCGAAGTAGAGGGACGGGTCACCGTGGTAGGGGAACACCACGAACCCGGGTGCGGCCGTGTGGTTCCAGTTCGAAAGCCAGTGCACGTCGGCCATGAGTTCGGCGTTCATGCCAGGGCTCCCGGTGACGACGAGGCAGTCGATTCCGTGTGCGGCCATCTGCTCTCGGACGAGCCGGTATCGCCGCTGATACTCAGCGTTCGAGAAGCGAGGGTAGTAGGGCCGGTAGTAGTCGATAGGATTCACGGTACGTCTCGGTTCAAACTTATCCGGACAATACTTGGGGCGCGCAACGGCGTCAATTCCTGCGCCGTGCACTGTCTGCCCGGGCCGCCGGCACACGGCCTCAGGCGGGCGGCCGATCCGCGATCGCTCCGGCTTCGTAGAGCGAAGTGATGGCCGCGCTGTCGTAGCCCAACAGGGAGGTCAGGACCTGGCTGTTGTGCTCCCCAAGGCAGGGCGCATCTCTCCAATCCCCAACGTCGATCCCGGCTATTGTGAAGGGAAGTCCCGGGTATTCATGACGCCCCACCCGGGGGTGATCGAGTTCGACGAAGAATCCGCGCGCGCGTGATTGGAGGTCGCTGAACAGTTCGGGGCCTGACAGCACCTGACCGGCGGGGATTCCAAGGGCCTGCAGTTCATGCATCAAGGCAGAAGCTTCCCGGGTTGCGGTCCACGCGGCTATGGCAGCATCGAGTTCGTCGTGCCGCAGGGAACGAGTGCTTGCCGTGACCAGCAAGGGGTCGGCAGCCAGATCGCCTCGTTGCATGACTTCGCACAAGTTCGCCCATTGCCCATCGGACAGGATATTGACGGCAATCCAGGCGCCGTCCTTGCACGGGTAGATGCCGGAGGGGACAGCGCTGGCGGAGCGATTGCCGGGACGAGCGGGTCGCGCGCCAGTGAGCTGCCACTCGACCACGGCCGGTGCAACAAAGGCTGCGATCGACTCGAATTGCGAGAGGTCCACGTGCTGCCCGCGGCCGGAGTGCGTTCGCTCGAGCAGCGCAGCCAGGGTGGCGCCGGCGGCGTGGATCCCGGCCACGTAATCGGGAAAGGCGACCCCCATTCTCATTGGCCCCTCACCTGGATAGCCCATGATGGATGCGGTGCCTGCTTCGGCGTCGATGGTTGTCCCGTAGGCAACCCCGTCGCGCATCGGGCCTGTTAGGCCGTATCCGGGCATTGAGACCATGATGAGAGCCGGATTCCGGCGGCTGAGGGCCTCGAAGTCTATGCCGAGGTTTCCCATGACGCGCGGGCTGAAGTTCTCGATGACGAGATCGCTCATTTCCGCGAGCGCGATGAACACCTCGCGTGCACCGGGAGCGCCGAGATCCATCGCCACGCTCTGCTTGTTCCGGTTGAGTTCATTGAAGAGCCCGTTGCGATTCCAGGACTGCGCGGCACCGCCGTCCGAGCCGAGGGGGCCTCGGCTACCGGGATGCTCAATTTTGATCACTTCTGCGCCCAGGTCCGCCAGCATTCGCGTGGCGACGGGGCCCGACCACACACGCGTCAGGTCCAGCACCCTGACGCCTGCGAGCGGGCTCCGTGAGACACGGTTGAATCCGGAGGCCGGCCGCGCTTCTGCCGCGGGGAGCGATGCGAGCTGCTCCTGGTGTGAGCCCTGGGCCGGCGCTGGCGCGGGCTGCTCTCGACTGCCCCGTATGCGGAAAGGCAGGCGCGGCAACTGCAACGTAGTCCCGTCTTCGCCTGTGGTTGGCTGCCAGAACCCCCTCGCCTGAAGCTGGGGATGGTTCAGCACTTCATCCACTTCGAGCACGGGCGCACACGGGATCCGGAACTCCTGGCACCGTTCCACGGCTTCGTCGCGGGTCCTGGCCGCGAACCATGGCGAGATTGCCTGATCGAAGGCCGGGACGTCCTCGGCGGAAGTGGCGAGAGCGCTGAAGCGCGGATCTCCAAGCAGATCTGTGCGGCCGGTGAGCAGAAAGAGCTGTTCGAGCTGCGCCTGGCTGCTGGCGGCAAGTGCCACTACGCCGTCGGCGCACTGGTAGAAGTTCACCCCGGCGAGAGAGGCGTAACGGTTCCCCGTCCGTTCGAGCGTCATCTGTTGATACGAGTGACGGGTGAGGGTGAACTGGTGACCGGCAAGCAGGCACTCCATGGCGGAGATTTCGAGCCCTTGCCCGGCGCCTGAGCGGTTCCGCTCCAACAGGGCGGCGTGGGCGGCGGCAAAGGCGGTGGCGCCGGCGAGGAACTCGGGAAAGTGCTCGGGGCCGTTCAGCGGTTCACGGCCTGGCTCTCCCGTGATGTACGTGTATCCGCCGAGCGCGTAGAGCGTCGCTGAGGTGGCCGCGAAGTGCTCATATGGACCCGACTCCCCAAAGGGAGAGATGGAAGCATGCACGAGATGCGGCGCGATGGACTGCAACTCGCCATGGCCGATGCCTGCCGCGGGCAGGAGTCCGGGTTCGCCGGTGATGAGCACGTCGGCGGCGCCAAGGAGCCGAAGAAGC
>WBZY01000855.1_pt1 | contig 19452 bp, 23 predicted proteins | sample 5204191 | NCBI WGS metagenome assembly WBZY01 (sample SAMN12344363, study PRJNA552823) | activated sludge metagenome | biome: Activated sludge suspended growth; feature: Anammox Sidestream; material: Wastewater; isolation source: activated sludge from anammox sidestream of wastewater treatment...
GAGGTTGGGAAATGTAAAGATTTGTGAAGATGAAGACCTCAACGACGCAGATACGACAATATCCGTAGAGATGGAATCACAAAAACCTAGTAAGCATTTTGTTCCGGGCTATCGCCTTCGCATTCCGGGCTTCCACCGAAATATGAATACCGGCGGAAATAATTGGGATCGGCTCACCGGGATCGTCGCGACCAACGCCGTGCATCATTCGAAACAATATCCGTCGCGTAAGCCGCGACAGCAAGCCCACCGCAAAGAGCGAACTCGATCTCATGTGCATTAAACGTTTTGATTAGCAAACGCAGTTCGTTTATCAATATCGACATTAATTCACCAGGAGTACGTGTAAAACATGAACCGGCCGTCCGGGCGAAAATATATTTTCAATCGTTCACCATCGGCACTCAAAGAGAGAATGCCTGCCGCTTCAAACTCCTTTAACTCTATTTTGTGCGTGTCAAAATTCTTAAGATAATGTTCCGGAACTGTACCTTTCAATATCCTACTCCAAAGAGACTTCTCGTTTTTATCAAATGCTCCGGCATAGAGCCGCTCATTTACTTGACTCAGTTTAAGTGTGCCAAATTGTGTTCGTATGACGAACGGTTTTCCGTTTGTAGGAAACGACCTTGAAATCTCGCCAGCTAACGGGCCGTCATCCATACTGTAAATCATTTGTTGCAGAAGCTCATCGTCATTTATCTGGTCGTCGAAGTCTTTTCTGATAAGAGCTAAAACCTCGTCAATAGGCAAAGAAGGTGTGATCGATTGTGGTTTCCCGTGCCTAAATTTCAAATAAAGATTCACCAGCTTCTTAAAACGATTTACATCAATGTCCTTCTTTGTACATGAATGAAATACACTCAGCTGCTTAACGATCATCGGAACTAAGAAACTGGTTCTGTAGGCTGGAGTATTATCTTCAGATTCAAGGAGCTGGTCTATCACGCTCTTCGGCCAGTTTATCTCGCGCCCATCGAGTCCGAAAAAATCGAGATGCTTAAACTCAAAACAACCCCGGTCTTTGTTTTGGCCCAAAATTGAATGTGATGCAAAAAGCAGGCATAGACATGACAAAGTCAGGAAGACAAATTTTCGTTTCGCAGTAATCCTAGGCATATGCGATGTCTCTATCCGATTACACAGCTTCCAGTTTAGTCTTCAAACGTTTGAGCGTTTTCTTGTCTTTCAACAGCCTTTCTATAGGGTCTGATGATTTGGAATCCCGAATAGCCTCACGCAGCGTTTGATTTATCAGCGTCTGATAGCCGATGTGCGTCCATTCGGCCTCTCTTTTGAAATGCTCGATCACGTCCGGATCGAGCATTATCGTTATGCGATTCTTGTGGTTCTTAACGACCTTGTCAACGAACGCCGGGCGTTCGATTCGCCGGAACCGTTTTTTGAATTCCTTCTCATCGGTCAGAATAGACTCATCAAAATCATCGTTCATAATGTTTCACCATCCAGTTTTCGGCCCGACGGGCAGTAATGAATCGGACTTTCGCATCGCGATATGCGAAAACAAGAAATACCAGTCCGTAACGTGCCGTCAACCCTAAGACCGTGTATCGAAGTTCGGCCGCTGAGTGTCCAAAGTCGTCGCTATAGATCGCAAAAGGATCGTCGAATATATCAGTGATCAAGCGAAATCGACGCCGTGATCTTCGATCACTTTTCGCCGCTATTCGTCGCCCCATATAAACATATGTTATATGTATAAGATATGTATGTCAATAGGTTTAACTTACGACGGGCGGCGGTTCCATCACGGCGCTGCATTTGTCGCATGTTCGCAGATCGAGCGAGCCGTAGAATTTCTTGAAAACGGTCTGAAACTGATTGATGATGTCGGTCAGAACAAAATATTCCTCGTAGAGCTTGTGATTGCAGTTCTCGCAGAACCAAAGCAGCCCGTCGAGTTCACCGTCGCGGCGTTTGCGTTCGATGACGAGGCCGACCGTGTTTGCCCCTCGGATCGGGTTATGCGGAATGCGGGGCGGAAGCAAAAATATCTCGCCTTCGCGGATCGGCACGTCGACCGGCGTGCCGTCTTCCTGGATCTGTACCTTTATATCGCCCTCAAGCTGATAAAAGAGCTCTTCGCCTTCGTCCCAGTGATAATCTTTTCGCGAGTTCGGACCGCCGACGACCATAACAATAAAATCGTCATCTGAGTAAACACACTGATTCCCGACCGGCGGCTTCAGCAAATGCCGATGCTCGTCGATCCATTGCTTGAAATCAAAAGGTCGTCGGATCATAAATGAATTTAACCACGAAAAGGCCCGAAAAAACACAAATGAATCTATCTCTTGAATCTATCTCTCCCTTTTCGTGCTAGTTCGTGGTTACAGTTCCGCCAATTTTTTCACAGTGCGCCAGTTGCGAGCAGTAACAGGGACCTTCAATTTTCTTTCGAGCAGGCCGCGGCCTAGAAAACTTTCGGCCACGCCCATTGGAAGGTGAAGATATATCTCGCGGCCTCTCACGACAAAGCGTTCTTCTTTGGGAGCTTCAGCACGGACATCGTCGAGCCGGCCGTCCGAGATATGCTCCTTTAGAAACAAAACGTGCATCTCCTTATGGCTCTCAAATTCGCCTTCGAATGGGTTGTTCGCCAAAACCTCTTCAATATGACTTTGCTGCCGAACCATCACTGAGATCGTCATTCCAAAGCTTTGCTGAATCGCCCTTTGGATCTTTCCAACCAAGCCGTCTTCCGACGTCGAACGCGTATCGAACGCAAGGTTGCCGCTGTTGATATAGCTGACGACATTCGCAAAACCAATAGCCTCGAATGTTTTTCGAAGCTCATCCATTTTGATCATCGTATTACCGCCAACGTTGATGCCGCGGAGAAGAGCCACGTATCTCATACAAACCGTTTACTCATTTGGATGCATTCTATTGAAACGCCGTTTTCGAGCGGCACCGAGGATGATTCGCCGCGTTCGTACCCGCACGCTTCATATAACGGAACACCAGGCAAGGTAGCCATCATCTCCACCGAGCTAAACCCTGCCGCGCATGCTTCAGCTTCAGACGCATTTAGGATCGCTCGGCCTATGCCTTTCCTGGCCGCGTCGGGATGGACAAAGAATGCTCTGATCTTGGCAGCTTCAGTGCGCGGATCAAGTTTTTCAGGCTCGCGGCTGTGCTGATAGCTGCTTGCTCCGTACAAGGTCCTGCGATAGCTCCATCCGCCGCAGGCCACTATTCGGCCGCCGGCTTCGACAACAAAATAGGTTCGGTCGTCGATCAATTGACGGTCAATACCGAAAACCGTTCGAATGGACAACTCGATCTGCCGCTCGTCGTAAATGCCTTTCGCAAGCCCACGAACCGAAGCGGCGATAACGCTTGCTATCGCCGCTTCGTCGTCAAAAGTCGCCTTTCTTAATTGAAATTCGAACACGACTTCCCGAGCTAAACCGACTGCATATCGATCACGAACCGATAGCGCACATCGGCCTTGACCGTACGATCATAAGCTTCCTCGATCCGGTCCGGCGAGATGATCTCGACTTCTGACTTGATGTTGTGCGCGGCGCAGAAATCGAGCATCTCCTGCGTTTCGGGAATACCGCCGATGAGCGAGCCCGAAAGTGTCTTGTTGCCAAAGATCAGCGACAAGGCGTGGATCTGATTCGGGCTTGGAGGCACACCAACCACTACCATCGCACCGCCGACGCCGAGCAGATTCAGATAAGGATTCACATCGTGGTCTGCCGAGACCGTGTCGAGGATCATATTGAAGGTGCCGGCAAGCGGTGCAAGATTCGCCGGGTCCTTTGTCACGACGAAATGATCGGCACCGAGCGACTTCGCATCCGCCTCTTTCGAAGGCGACGTGCTGAAGATCGTCACTTCCGCACCCATCGCTTTTGCGATCTTGACGCCCATGTGGCCGAGTCCGCCGAGGCCGACGATGCCAACCTTTTGTCCCGGTCCGACCTTGAATCGCTTGAGCGGCGAATACGTCGTGATTCCGGCACAGAGCAGCGGAGCGACGCCCGCAAGGTCGCCATCTGCAGTCACCTTCAGCGCGTAATTCTCGTCGATGACGTAGTTGTTGGAGTAACCGCCGTAGGTTTTCGTCACGCGGTCCATCTCGGTGCCGTTATAAGTGTATGCGGCCTGCTTGAAGCAGAATTGCTCCTGGCCGTTCTTACAATTCGGGCATTCGCGGCACGAGTCGATAAAGCAACCGATTCCGGCTACATCGCCGACCTTGAATTTCGTTACCTGGTCGCCAACCCGTGAAACCCTGCCGACGATCTCGTGCCCGGGAACAAGCGGGTAATTCGTCGGCATCGAATCCTTCCACTCATTTCTTGCCTGGTGAATGTCTGAATGACAGATGCCGGCGTACTCGATATCGATCAGGATATCGTGCGGCCCGACGTCGCGGCGTGTAAACTCAAATGGCTCAAATTTTGCCTCGGGACTGTGTGTTGCGTAACCTTTGGCTGCTATTCCTATAGTTTCGGCGGGCTGCATAATTTCTCCTACGTTTTCTAGTTTTCGATCACTGCTATCACCTTCAGCTCGATCGCGATGGGCGTCGGCAAGGCGTTTATCTCGACCGTCGTCCGACACGGTCTATTGTCCGCAAAATATTCGGCGTAAACCCGATTATACACGGGAAAATCGTCCTTGATATTGGTGAGAAAAACCGTGACGTCAATGATATTCTCCCAAGATGAACCGGCCTCTTCGACGATATATCGCACATTCTGAAAGACCGACCTACACTGCGTCTCGATATCATAGCTGACGATCCGGCCATCGTTATCCAACTCGACGCCGGGAATTTCCTTTTTACCGCGTTCCCGCGGCCCGACGCCTGATAGAAAGAGCAGATCTCCGACACGCCTTGCATGCGGATACAAGCCGACCGGTTCGGGAGCTCGCGATGAGTCGAACGAATCTGACATAGAGGCTGCTTATTGTAACCCTCTATGTTTCTCAACGGCAAAATACGCCGCTTAGGGTCACGATGTTCATTATTCCTCAGAATTTCTGAAGCGACTCCAAGACTTTTTGAGTGTCTGCCAGCGAGATCATAGTGAGGCCTTTGTTGTCCGGCCCCGACTTGTACATTCCGTCGTAATGGAATGCAGTTTTGCCAATGTTGAACCAGTGGGTCATCGCAAAGTTCTTTAATTTCCTTCTACGATCATCAAGGTCGGGCGGCTCGTATGCGAGCTCAATAGTCCCAACACTCGACCGCACCGTACTCGTCGCATCGTAAGGCAGATCGCCGAGGCCTTCGAATCCGGCAACGATTGCGAAACGCTGGAACCTTCCGTCGGGCAGCCTGCGCAAGTAAACGACCTCCAGCCTCTGCTTTTCGATTGGCACCTCCCGACCGAGATGCACAACGATCTTCTCCACACTGAATCCCACTGGAATCCACGTCGGCAGCGGGACAGGTGTCACCGTTTTGGCGGCCTGAAGGATTTCCGCGTGCATAGCTGAAAGGCCGGGAAAGCGCTTCTCAGCCTGGCCCGACGCAACCACAGACAAGGCAGCGAACACAAATGCATGGCAAATCAGTTTTTTCATCTCAGGTTATTTTACATTTTCAGCCCAGATTTGAACGAGGTTCACGATAGTTTCTTTAGATTTTTCGAGTCCGTTTCGCGAGTTAAACTTCGTTCGTTAGTTTTCGATCACTGCGATCACCTTTAACTCGATCGCGATCGGCGTCGAAAGGGAACCGACCTCGACCGTCGTCCGACACGGTCTATTGTCCGCAAAATATTCGGCGTAAACCCGATTCTACACCGCAAAATCGTCCTTCATATTTGTGAGAAAAACCGTAACATCTACGATGTTTTCCCACGACGACCCGGCACCTTCAAGAATATAGCGCACATTCTCAAAAACCGAGCGACACTGTGCCTCAATGACGTAGGAAATGGCCTCGCCCTTGGTGTTCAATTCAAGTCCCGGTATATCCTGCTCACCTCGGCGCCTCGCCCCACGTCGCGCGGCTGTCGGGCCCTGCAAACCGCCGCGGCCATGTTCAGCCGGCCAAAAAACTTAACACCTCTTCCAGGAAAATATCACGTCCGCGGTCCGGGCGATCGATAAAGAGAAAGTGAGTGGCATTCCTGATCGTAACAACCTTTTTCACCGGCGCGTTCTTCAGATCCGCGTCGAGGGCCGTTAAGTCGTCGGGGCGGCTCCAATGATCGAGTTCGCCGCGAATTACAAGCGTCGGAACCCTAATCTCAGCCGCATCAAAAAGTTTCCTTCCGAGCGACATTTCGAACGCCTCTTTCTGAAATCCGTTCGGTAAGCGGACCGTCGGAGGGTCGGTTCTTTTATTCTCCGATTCGCTTTCAAGAGTCGTCCTTGCATAAAAATCCGCTACTCTTGGATCTCGCCAAAGGTCCTTGTTGTCGATCGGGATAGTACGCTTCCAGGATGCGACCAAACTCTCGGCTGTCGCGACGCGCAATGAACCGGGGTTTTCACGATACACACCCGGCTTATTCGGGGCCTCGAAATATTCCCGCAGAGCCCACGGAGCATTGACGCCATAGATCGTATTCAGCATTATCAAGCGGCTGACCTTATTGTTATGTTTCGCCGTGTAATATCCGAGCCAATGGCCGCCCGATGCCCAACCCAATAGCGCAACTTTTTTAACCTTTTGTTTTCTGAGAATGTCATCGACCACTGCATCGATGTCTCGAGCAACGTTCGTGGCCGTAACTGACGACCTTGCCGTGGGCGATGGATCGTTCAGGTCGGGAGGCTTCGTTGAATCTCCATAACCTCTCGCGTCCATTAAATAAACCGTGTGGCCCGCTTTCGCCAGATCTTCGGCAAGAGAGTAGCCGGGAACAGCCACATCAAAGGATGCAACACCTGCACCGCTCCCGCCGTGGAGCAGAAGGACCGCCGACCCATTTTTTGCCGTGACCGAGGTAACTCTTCGAACGTGAATTCGGATACTCTTTTCGCTCTGGACAAAATAATCTAGCTTATCGAATTTCACCTGTGCGTTCGCCGCCAGGCTGCCGTACAGCAGAGCGATACTGATGAACACAACACGCGGCGAAATGGCGGTGTGCCTATGGGCATGGCCTTTCAGAAGCGTTCTGAAGCGCCAAGGCATCGGAAAGTATAAGTGTCCGGTCACGATCTTCACGTGTAATAGTTAGCGATCCATACCGCTTTTGATCACTTGGACCTTTCAGCCCAGATCTGAACAAGGTTTACTAGCGTCTCGGTCGATTTTTCCAAGCCGCGTCGCGAGTTGAATTCCAGCTTCCCGTGAAAGTTATGACCGCCTGTGAAAAGGTTGGGCGTAGGCAGGCCTCGGGCTGTAAGATTCGATCCGTCGGTGCCGCCGCGGATCGGCCGAAGTTCGGACGGGACCCCGGCGCGTTTCGCGGCCTCGATCGCGTAGTCGGTCAGCTGGGGATAATCCTTCAGGACCTCTTTCATATTCAGATAACCGAGTTCGCTAGTGTAGTCGATCTTGACCTGCGGGTATTTCTTCTGTGTTTCGGCGACCAGGTCCTTCACCTTTTGTTCCAGTCCAACGAAGCCCTTGATATCAAAATCGCGAAGCAGGATCTTTACTACGGATGTTTCGATGTCTAGTGTGCCGACATACGGGTGAATGTAGCTTTCGCGGCCTTCGGTCGTTTCCGGACGGTTCGGTACTTCCGCCGGGAAACGGGCAAGGAAATCACCGACGGCGTACATCGAGTTGATAAGGATGCCCTTTGCCGTGCCCGGATGTGTCGATTTTCCATGAAAAGTAACGGTTGCGGTTCGGGCACTGAATGTCTCATTTGAAATATCGCCAAGCTGCTCGCCGTCAACCGTGTAAGCGAACTTCGCACCCCAACCTTTGATATCGAATTTATCGATCCCGCCGCCGACCTCTTCGTCGGGCGTGAACGCGATCGCGATATTGCCGTGCTTGATCTGCGGGTTCTGCTTGAGTATGTCGATCATCGTCATTATCTCGGCCACACCCGATTTGTCGTCCGAACCAAGCAGCGTCGTGCCGTCAGCCGTAATGATATCGTCGCCGATCAGATTCTTCAGGTCGGGGTTTTGTGCGACGGTAATGACCTGCGTCTTGTCGTTCGGCAGGACGATGTCGCCGCCTTGATAGTTCTTGTGAATGATCGGATTAACATTCGCCCCCGAAACGGCAGGCGACGTGTCCATGTGGCCGATGAAGCCGATCGTCGGCACCTTCGAATTGTCAGGCAGGTTGCCCGGGATCATTCCATAAACAATGCCCCATTCGCTAAGCCTTACATTCTGCACATCCAGTGCGTTCAGCTCTTTCTCAAGTAACCGCGCAAGGTCAAGCTGCTTCTTTGTGCTCGGCGGCGCAGGCTGGTCCTCGGCAGACTGCGTATCGATCTTCACGTACCGCAAAAATCGCGACATCGCCGATTCCGTCGGCGGTTTGGTTTGCGCAGAAATATCTAAAGCGAATGCGGAGAGTGCAAGAATGATGATTAAATTTTTCATATTAGTTTTGCCTGCTATCAAAGAACTGATCTCAATTAACTTCGTGTCTTTGTGCCTTCGTGGCCATTGCACTGATTGCCACTAAGACGCTAAGTCACAAAGTACTGATCTCAATCAACTCCGTGTCTTTGTGCCTTCGTGGCGTCTGTTCTTCAGCCTCTAAATCTCCTTATCCCATCCTTGATCAACGTCACATTAAAATTGATAAGGTATCCTAAATTCAAACCAGTCAATTTTAGATGGCTTATGATCTGTGCAGTCCAAACGGGGTTGACGATCTCGACGGCTTTAAGTTCGACAACGACAAGCCCGTCGATCAAGAGATCCAACCTTAAGCCCTCGTCAAATTGAATGCCATCATACGATATCGGGACTTCTACTTGACGTTGAACATCGTGACCGGCCTTTCGCAGTTCATGCGCCATACAGACCTCATATATTTTTTCGAGAAGTCCGGGACCCAGGCTCTTGTGAATATTGTAGGCAGCATTAACAATCGCTTTGCCGATCTGTTCTTCGTGAATTGAAAGTTCTGGATATTCCATAGGAAAAAGCCCAACCATCGCCAGGAAGGCTCAAAGACTCGAAGAATCTTTACTTAACTCCAGCCGTCTCGTGCGCGCCTTCGTGGCCTTTATCGACTCAAGAAAGAACAGCCGCCACACAGGCTCAACGACTCAAAGGCTCAAAGATTCTCAATTTAACCCCGGCTTCTCCTTAGTGTCCTTGTGTCTTCGAGGCCATGAATAACATAACAACTGTCACAAAGGCACAAAGTGACAAAGGCATAGAGCCTGATCATGTCGTTTCCCAAAATTCACAGTTTCACGCACACATTCTTCTCTTCTGTAAAGAATCGTAATGCCTCGAAGCCGCCTTCGCGGCCGATGCCGCTGTCTTTGACACCGCCAAATGGAGTTCGCAGGTCGCGGAGGAGCCAGCAGTTTATCCAGACGATGCCGCTCTCGATCTTTGATGCAACGCGGTGGGCCCGCGAAAGGTTTTCTGTCCAAATGGTGGACGACAGTCCATAGCGGACACTGTTTGCAAGGCCGAGCACTTCGTCCTCAGTATTGAACGGCATTATCGTGACGACCGGGCCGAAGATCTCTTCCTGATTCGTGCGGCAATCGAATGGCAGGCCTTCGATGACGGTCGGCTCAATAAACCAGCCAGTCGGAACCGCCAGTGTAAGCGGGCGGCCAGTTCGTTTCGCAAAACTGCTCGGTCGAGAATCAGACTGGTCTCGCGCCGACGCAGCAGGTTCCAACTTTCTTCCGCCGGTCAAAACCCTTCCGCCTTCTTCTTTTGCGAGATCGATATACGACATTATTTTATCGAAATGCTGTTTCGACACGATCGCGCCTACGTCCGTGTCGGCGGCGAGCGGATCACCAACTTTTAGTTTTGAGGTACGTTCGACAAAGTCTGTTCGGAACTTTTCGTAAAGCGGACGCTCGACAAGAATTCGCGAGCCGCACAGACAGATCTCGCCTTGATTTGAGAACGAAGAACGCACTGTTGTTTCAAGCATCTCTTCGTAATTGCAATCGGCGAAAATTATGTTTGGGTTCTTTCCGCCAAGTTCAAGCGAGAGCTTTTTGAACATCGGAGCGGCAACGCGGGCTATCTCCTCGCCGGTTTTTGTCCCGCCAGTAAACGAGATCGCCTTCACTTCCTTGTGAGCGACGATCGCCGATCCGACCTTCGGCCCGGTTCCGTGGACGATATTCAAAACACCCGGCGGCAAGCCCGCCTCTATACAAAGTTTTGAGAGCAAGTACGCCGTCATCGGCGTTACCTCACTCGGTTTGGCGACGACGGTGCAGCCCGCAGCGAGTGCCGGTGCGATCTTCCACGTAAATAGATAGAGCGGCAGGTTCCACGGAGAAATGCAGCCCGCGACCCCAACCGGCCTGCGCAGCGTGTAGTTGATCGCCTCGCCGGTCGTGTCATGAGATTCGTTTGCCGTGTGCATCGCGGCTGTTGCGTAAAATTTGAAATTCGAAACTGCACGCGGGATATCGATCTTTCTTGCAAGCGAGACGGGCTTTCCGTTATCGATCGATTCGGCCCGTGCAAGCTCCTCGAGGTCTCGTTCGATCAGCGACGCGAGTCGCAACAGGACCTCAAATCTATCTTCGGCCGCGGTCGCCGACCAAGCCGGGAAGGCGCGGCTTGCTTCCCCGACGGCGCATTCAACATCGCGTTCGTCCGAATCAGGGATCTGCGAATAGACGTTTCCGGTTGCAGGGTTGAAATTGTCCAGGTAGCTTCCCGAGGTAGGGGCCACAAGTTCACCGCCAATGTAGTTCTCGATGTTCATCATTGGAGAAAGGCTTCGATTAGAGATTTAATACTCATTGCGGCCGCGTCGTTTACAGGCTTTTGTTCCAGCCGAAGTTAGCTTATAGTAGCATCACCGGTTATCAGAATCTTGCCGAGGCCGAAGGAATTGTGCAATTGAGCGAACGCCTTGCCTCGTTCTGATATACGGGAACCTCAGCTTTCCGAGACGATCAGCCTTTTACCAAAATGACCAGAACCTGTCCAAAGTGCAGCCAGTTGAACCCGCCCGATGCGGCATTTTGCTTGAACTGTTCCTCGGCGCTGGGTTTGGGTGCGCCCACCCAGCAGCAGAGCCCACCCTTTGTCGGTCAGGCGCCCTATGTTGGGGGCCCGCCTCAGCAATTTGGCGGACCGAATCTTGGAATGCCGGTAGCGAGCGGAGCGCCGAGCCAAAGGCCGATGATCTCGTTGATCCTCGCTATTGTCGGCTTGCTGTGCTGCGGGCCATTCACGGGCATTCCGGCTTCGATCGTCGCATGGCTGGAATTGGATGCAATAAAGAACGGCAAGTCGTCGCCCGACGGCAAAATGATGGCGCAGTTCGGTTTTTGGGGCGGCATCGCGGTCACCGTCATTCACGGGGGACTGTGGGTGATCTACCTAGTATTTGTGATGCTCGCAAGCGCGACACCATATTGATATTTCGATCCGGAAGGTTATGTCGAACGCTATCAAATGCAGCAACGGCCATGATCAGCCGCCGGGCGGCTCGAAGTTTTGCATTTACTGCGGCATTGCGGTTGCCGGCGGCCAGCCTCAAGCTCCTGGGCAGAATCCGTTCAATACGCCGCCATCGCCGCCCGCAGCCACGGCGGCACCGCCCCAGGCTGCTCCGCCGCCGATCCAACCTGCTTCACCGCCGCCGAACCTTTATCAGCCGGGAGTACCGCCGGGACAATATCTACCGTATCAGCCGCAGAATTTTCAGCCCGGCCTGCCGCAATACTATCCGCAGAATCAGTACAATCAAGCCTATTCTCCGGTTCAAGCGGTGTCGTGCTACACGTGCGGCGGCAACGCGTCGAACTTGCCGGACAAGATCGTTGTCTGCCGGGAGTGTCGTGCCTTGAAGCCGCTGGTGCCGGGTTATCAGGTCGATATGTCGGCTTTCGCGTGGGCGGCCGACGCAAAGGCGATGTCCGTGCTTCGTTCGATCACGCCATTGAACATGGCCGCCAAGGCCGTGTCGGAAAAAGTTGGCCGCCGCTGGATCGAATCGACCTTTAACGGCGTTCAACTCAGCGAGAGGCAGATGCCGCATATTTTCAGCCAGGCGGTGCGTGCTGCGCGGATCCTTGGGATGCCGCATATGCCGAGCGTTTATCTTTCTGGCGAACGAGCCTGGGATATGCTTACGTTCGGCACCGATCGCGATTCGTTCATTGTGATCGGGTCCGCGTTGGCGGGAAACTTTCAGGGTGTGGATATGCTTTTTCTGCTTGCTCGCGAGATGGGCCACTGCAAATCCGGCCACGCACTTTGGAAAACCGTGATCAGGTTCTTTCTAGGCGAGCAAGGCCCCGCAAAAGGGTTTCTCGCCGGCGGTATCTTCGCAGCCTTGAGTCCATCGGCCTTGCTCAGCGGTGCGATGGAAATGCCGCTGCTGGCATGGGCGCGACAGGCGGAGATAACGGCCGATCGAGCCGGACTCCTGACGGTAGGAAAAGAGGACGTGGCACGACGGGTGTTGCTTTCGTGGACGCTTAAATCCTCGTTCATGTACAAGCAGATCAATATCAATGCATGGCTTGAGCAGCAGTCGGTCGATGACGATTCCTACGGAAAACTTTCGGAACTGACGACGACATCCACTCCTTATATCGGGCCCCGGCTGAAGCTGCTGGCTCAGTTCGCAAACAGTCAGGAATTCAGCCATTCGCTTCGGATAATTTCTGAAACGATCAAGGCCGGAGCACCTAAACAGCCGCCTAAGCCAGCAGCGGCCGACGCGGATATTCTTCGAATAAAGTGTGCAACGTGCGGCGCGTCGATGAAGGTCGCGCGAAAAGCGCTGGTAGGTAAGCACGAACTTCCCATCAAGTGCCCAAATGCAAAATGCGGCGCGATCACGCGTCTTAAAAAAAACGTAAAGCGAGCCCAGACTGACGAGGCCCAGCGACCTAAAAAAGAGGAGAGTTTGAACTATGGCGATTAACGACACGACAACGATCACCGAGACCGGGCCGGACGGTTCGGAGACCGAGTTTGAGATCACTACAGCAAAGGCAGATGACCTTACAGGTGATGATCAATCGTTCGCCGAATCGGCCGTTGAGGCTATGTTTGACGATGGCGGCGATGCCGAGGCCTCGTACATTGACTATGACGGCGACGGCAAGTTGGATACGGCGGCGGCGGACACCGACGGCGACGGTACGATCGACACTGCCGCAGCCGATACCGACGGCGACGGTCAGGTGGACGCGATCGGTAAGGATACGGATGGCGACGGAAACCTTGACACTATCGTCTCGGACACTGACGGCGACGGCCAGGTGGATGCAATTGGCCAGGACACCGATGGTGACGGAAACCTCGACACCGCAGCTTTTGACACGGACGGAGACGGTCAGGTCGATGCCACGATGGAAGATTCCGATGGCGACGGCCAGTTGGATGAGGTCGATATCGACGCTGATGGCGAGACCGATTATGTTCTTGGGTCGGAAGGCTTGCCGACAGAGGAAGAGGTTTCAACTGATTCGGTTGAATTCACGGTCGGCGAAGACGGCTTTCCAGTGACGGATGAGCCGGAAGCCGAATCGTTTGATACGTTTGACGCGGGTTCGACCGAAGACGCGGAAGTTGGATTTGCTGAGATGCCGGCTGCTGCCGAACCCGCCATAGAAACGCCCGACTATTCTACGGCTGCTCCGATTGCTGACGACCCTGCCTACACGGCCGTACCGGACGACACCGGCGCGACCGGCCAGGCAGAAGCGGATGCCGCCGAAGCCGCCGAAGCCGCCGCCCAGCAAGCCCACGCCGACGCTGCGAGCGACGCTCAGGCGGCAGCAGATGATTTCGTTGCGAAAGGCGATTACGCCGCCGCGGCCGATGCTCGTGAGGATGCTGAGAATGAAGCCTATCAGGCAGGCGATTCGTCGATGCTTGGAGCTTCGGATTCTTCGGATCTAGATAACGCAGCGTATAAGCAGGAGGTTGCCGAGGACTATCAGCAGCAGCAGCAAGACCATATTGCTGAGGGTGATTACGAGGCAGCAAAGGAAGATGCCCAGAATGCTGGCTACGCAACCGGCGATGCTGATTATCTCGCAGGCGGGAGCGATCATACTGGGCAGTCGGACAACGACGTTTATAACCTGGATAACGCAGTTTATCAGGAAAAGAACGCCGACGAGGCCGAGCAGAACGCCGAATGGTACGCAGAGGCAGGTAATCCTGAGGCGGCTGAACGCCAGGCTGATCAGGCGGAAGAATATCAGGCTTCGGCCGACGACTTCGCTTCGCGTGCCGACGAGGAGAGTTACAACTACGACGATGATCCCTCGTCGCTTGTCGAGACGGGCGGCAGCTATGATGCTCCTGATGCCGGTGCGTACGACGCGGGCGACTATGATGCGGGAGGATATGATGCTGGCGGGTACGACACCGGCGGTTACGATGCTGCTGGGGTTGACACCGGCGTCGATACAACCGTGGACACCAGCGCCGCGTCGACATACGACACGACAAGCGACGTCTAGAAAAGGCGAATCTGATATGCGGTCCTGAGGCGAAGTTCTGCGAACAGCGGAACCTCTTTATCGGGGCCGCGGCATATGAATGCTACCGGATCTTTCCGTACTTGCGAAGGATCCTGAGCGTCTCTTCGATCGGCAGGGCTTCAACAGTGTGCTTGTCCGCTCCGGTCATGGTTGTGGCCTTGAACAGGGAATTGTAGATGGCTTCTTCTGTTGCTTCAATGACCGCCAGGAATAGCGGCGAGACCGCATCGTTTGCGACGACGCTCGTTTGTCGGGTTCGAACATCGACGGACAGCGGCTTGATCCGGTTCTCTGCGGCGGTCGAGAAGGCAATTGCATAATCACCGCTGCCGTTCGTCATTGCCGATCCCGTTCTCGCGAGCCCAGACATCGAGCGTTCGGCAAGCCGACGAAGCTGGCGATGATCCAACGGGGCGTCCGTGGCGATGACAATGATTATCGAACCGTCAGCCGTTCGGTCTGTCACACTCAAGCTGTTGGGCACGCTCACCCTTCCTTTTAAATAGTATCGGCCCAGCTCGACCCCGACCGGCGCTCCGTCGATCGAAAGAACGCCGCCGAAATTTGTTTGAACAAGCACGCCGACCGTGTAGCCGCCCAGGCGATCTTCCAGTTTTCGCGAGGCAGTGCCGATCCCGCCCTTCCAATCGAACGCGACGGTTCCGGTCCCGGCGCCGACCGAACCTTCTTCGACCGCTCCTGATCGGGCATTCCTGATCGCTGCGAAAACATCGTCACGGGTGATATGGCGGCCGCGAATGTCGTTCAGGAAACCGTCGTTCGTTTCCGCGACGACCGGATTGACCGACTGAACGCTTTCGTTGCCCCGAAGGCCTAGCATGTAATCGAGCAGGTAGTCGCCGACCTTCGGCACAGCCAAGGTCGAGGTTAAAAGGATCGGTGTTTCGATCTCGCCGAGTTCATTGACCTGTGTCGAGCCCGCGAGCTTGCCGAAGCCGTTACCGACAAAAACGGCTCCCGGGACTTTCTCTTGAAAGAGATTTCCGTTGTGGGGGAGCACGGCAGTCACGCCCGTTCGGACATTATCACCTTTTATGATCGTCGTATGGCCGACAAGCACGCCCCGAACATCAGTGATCGCGTTCAAAGGTCCGGGCAAAAGTATGCCCGGCTTTAGGCCGAGGTCTCGTGCACGCGGCCGAGGTTGCGGTTGAGCACGTGACGCGGAGGCGTCAGGCCCGGGCCGCGTCTGTGCCGCACCCGTTGCCAAAAACAAGAAGCAAATCAGGCACAGGATGACTGTCTTATGCATCATTTTGGAGTCGATAGAATCCAGGCTCGTCGTGAAAGTCAGAACCAAAACCTAGACCTTCGCAAAAGTTAACCCGGTCTGGCCCTGGTACTTTCCGCCGCGGTCTTCGTATGAAACAGCGCAGTCCTCGTCCGATTCAAAGAAAAGGATCTGGCCGATGCCTTCGTTCACATAGACACGAAGCGGAAGGTTGGCAAGGTTCGCGATCTCGACAACAAGGCGGCCTGTCCAACCCGCTTCGAGCGGCGTTGTGTTCACGAGCAGACCGGCTCGGGCATAGGTCGATTTGCCGAGTGCGACGCCGGTCACGTTGCGCGGCATCCTGAACGTCTCGACCGTAACGCCGAGGCCGTAATGGTGGCCGGGAAGGATATAGTATTTCGAACCATCTTCAGCGGTCTGAAGCTCCGGTTCTATCAGGGAATATTGCTCGGCGAAGCGCTTGGGGTCGATCTCCTTACCGTGAACCGACGAGAAGATACGAAAGCCGTCGTCGGCAAGGCGCATATCGTAGCCATAGCTTGATGCACCCGCTGAAATTATCTTCGTTCCGCCCGTTTCGCGAACCAGTTCGGGCAGGAAAGGATCGATCATTCCGTGATCTTCTGCCATCCGGCGGAGCCAGATATCTGATTTAATGCTCATAAAAAGGTGATAAGCACTTAACTTATCACCTTCACAAAGCTAATTCCAGACGATCCGGCCCATTAGGGCTTCGCAGCCGAAGCGATGTTCAGGTTGCCGTCACCGACCGTGAATTTCAGCGGAACTCCGCCGTTGCCGGACTTGGCAGCTATTAGCTTTTCCGTGAACGTGTCCTTCCGCGACTTTGGCTTGAGATCAGCATAGGTGTTCTCGACCTTTCCCTGTCGGAGCACCGACGCATCGATCTCTGCGTTCAGGTTTGGCGGGAGATTGACGTTCATGGTGCCCGTGGTGAGCGAGATATCGGCAAGGCGGCCGCGCCAGCTTCGGTCCAGGATATTCACATCTACGGTGCCGTCGCCGACCGTAGCCATAACGGCTCCGCCAATCAGGTCGAACCGCGCATTCGAGTCAAGAAAGTTGACCTTTATCACGCCGTCCACACCTGAGATCCGCAGGTCGCCCTTGCCGCCGTCGATCAGCAGATCGCAATAGCGCGGAACCTTGATGACATAATCAATTCGGAACGGAAGCCCCCTGAGTTGTTTTGGGAATTTTTTTGCAACTCGCTTTAGATAGCTCTTGTCGTGCGTTCCAACGCTGGTGATCAAGGTTTTACCGAGACTCTCTTCGAGGACAAATCCAGTAACCGTTGAAAGCATGTCCAGATCCGCCTCGGTCGGGGCGTTAAGCTCGACGACGGCATCTATCTGGACCTTATTCTGGTTCCAGCCATCTATACGGACGGAGCCTTGCGGGGCACCGGTCAGCGAGAGCGTGCCGCCCGCTCCGAAGGCGAACGAATCCGACTTGTACGTGGTTCGCTTCATCAGAACCTGCCCTGAAGCGAACGAAACGAAAGACAGGGAAAAGAGGGTGAAAATGACGGCGAATCGGAAGGCTGATCTCATGATTTTTAGTTGCGGGGCGGAGTGCGAGGCCATTCCTATCTTATGATCTGGGGCGGTGCAAGGTCAATACTTTGTTTATTCGGGTGAGCGCGGCAAAGGGAAGGGGTTCACCGTCTAATGAACGCGATGCTGCCACGGTGATTGGTTACGGTGAGCGTGGAAGTGCCGTCACCGGCACGGCCGGCGACACGTTGGCCATCGCTGACAAAGCGCATGTTCGCGCCGCGAAACGGACCAAGGTCGATATTCCGGGTCGACGGCGCCGTCGCAACGAGCCTGAAAGAGGATTCAAAAGGAATTCGAAGGTTAATATTCCCCCGCATCGAAGTAAATCTGTACTGGCCTCCGTTCTGCATCTCGCCATCGAAGAAGATGTCGCCGATACCATTCTGAGCGTCAACGGCCGTAGCCGAAATGTTCGTGAGCGTGATGTCGCCCTCCGTTGTCACCACCGCACGCACAAGACCCCCGGTCACATTTGTGACGCTGAGATTACCGATCCGAGTTTCGATGTCAACAACACAAGCCCTCGGCACCCGAATCGTAAAGTTAACGTTACCGATATTTCTGCCTTGATTCTCCCTGACCAGATCCAGAATTATGGCACCGCTTAGGCTCTGGGGCGCCAGTGTCGCCGACGGGGCCTCAAGATAAGCAGAAATGCTGATCTCAGGCCGATCCCAGCCTTCAACCACGACCGTGCCCGAACGGTTAATAAGCTCGAGGCGAACATTTCTTGTTGCGGGATACGTGCGTGAGAACCGTTTTTGGCCCACAGCCTGCCCAGCCGCCAGCCCAAACAAAAGAACTACGTTCATCAACATCAGAATCGTAGTTCTTCGGGCGATCCATGAGCACGAATAGTTAGAAATACTGCGGGTCATCACAAAGGTATGGCATTACAATTCCGAGAAAGCACGAAGCAGGTTCATCTTCTCATTAAGGGCGGAATCGAGCATCTCACTCGAAACAGCGTCTTGAGGATCTCGTTCAAGCATGATCGTATAGCCGGTCACCGCCTCGTCGATCTCATTCAAATTCCGATCAAACGCATCCCGCATTTTTGCATCCCATTGTGCCCGGCGGATCTGAACACGCTTGTTCCAATACTCGATGGCGGCTTGCTGCTCTTTCAGACGCTTGAGCCGTGCTTGCTGGGGCGATTCGATCAAGCCGATCTTGCTGAAAACCTTTTCAAAGGTTGTTTCCGTCGAATCCGAACGCGACGTAAAGTCGCTAGCTGAAGGCTCAAAATAATTCCGCACGCCCACGATGGTCAGCAATGAGCTGATCAGGGCGATGCCGACCGCCGCCGACGCTAACTGACGAAATGAGAATCGGCGGCCAAACCATCCTTTTGGTTTCTCTTCAATTGTCGGACGCGAGCTGATCTCGCTTTCGATAATGTTGTTGATACGGCACCACAACGCATCAGCATTCGGCGGCGTCGGTTCCGCAGGCAGATCGGTCTTGCATGAGTCGAGGATCAGGGCAAAGTCTTCGCAAACGCGAGCGCAGTCAGCGCAAAATGATAAGTGCGTCTGAACTGCGAGCGACGATCCCTCGTCAAGCTCATTATCCAGGAACAGGCTAATACTTTCTTGGCATTCTTCGCACGTCATTGTCTTACACGGCCGGAGCGGACAACCTGTCCCGCAATGGCCCCTGCGCGTTCAAGTTCGCGTGATCAACCTAGATAGATTAAGCGATAGCGGCGTTGGTTGCCTGTCAAGCCGAAGTTTTCTGTTCTTTTTGCTTGATCAGCAACCCGCGTAGTTTCAGGCGGGCCTTGTGCAATTGCGATTTTGAGGTGCCCACCGAGATTTTCAGCATTCTGGCAACCTCTTCGTGTTCGTAACCTTCGACGTCGTGAAGGACAAATACGTTCCGATAGCCGTTCGGCAGTTCTGATATCGCATTCTTGAGGGCGATCCTGTCAACGATCTGCATCTTGCCCGGATCCGCGCTGCCAACGACGGTCTGTTCGGGCATCTCACCATCTTCCGAAGTTTTCTCGTTCTTAAAGCTT
>WBZY01000447.1_pt2 | contig 19409 bp, 20 predicted proteins | sample 5204191 | NCBI WGS metagenome assembly WBZY01 (sample SAMN12344363, study PRJNA552823) | activated sludge metagenome | biome: Activated sludge suspended growth; feature: Anammox Sidestream; material: Wastewater; isolation source: activated sludge from anammox sidestream of wastewater treatment...
GTCCTTCCTCTCGAGCCACCACGCCCACCATCCGGAGATCGAGCTGACCGGGCCGGACTCGGCGACCGGCGTCTGGGCGCTCGAGGACACCGTGATCGAGACGCGCGCCGGGGTGACGATCCGGGGCGCCGCGTTCTACCACGACGAGTACGTGAAGGTTGGCGGCGCCTGGAAGATCCGCTTCACGGGCTACAAGCGCACCTACGAGGAAGTCGAGTCGCGCCGCGACCGCCCCGGCCTGCGGCTCACGGCGAGCTGGTTCGAGACGGACGGCCGCAGCGAGGCGTGATCCGTCCCGCCGCCAGCCGTCCGGTTGCCGAGGCCGGGGACTCGGGTGGCCGGCGTGGCTATCGTGAGCGCGCGCGACCAGGAGGGACGCCGTGTCCGAGGAGCAGCCGCCGGTCACCCCGCACTGGGGTGACGCCACCAAGGCCTGGGGGCAGGATGCGTGGGAGCAGAAGCGGCGGCTCGCGCGTGCGATGCGCCTCGTGATCGAGCGGCTGGTTCCGAGCAACGCGCCCGAGGACGAGCTGCGCCGGGCGGCCGAGGGGCTCGAGCGCTACGCCGAGGTGCTGCGCGCCCATCCACGCCTCAAGCACTTCCACGGGTTCGCGGAGTCGGCCAACGCCGGTGACGTCGGCGCCTTCTTCGACCAGAGCCCGATGATCGGGCTCGCGAACCCGCTCGCGCCCCCGATCACGATCGGCCGGTCGGGGGAGCGCACAGCCGTCGCGACGGTCCGCTTCGGCTCCGCCTACGAGGGCCCTCCCGGCTGCGTGCACGGCGGCTTCGTCGCGGCGGCTTTCGACGAGGTGCTCGGCTACGTCCAGTCCCTGGGTGGGAACCCCGGCATGACGGCGCGGTTGACCGTCCATTACCGGGCCCCGACCCCGCTCCACACCGAGCTGCGCTTCGAGGCCGAGCTCACGCGGATCGAGGGCCGGAAGATCTTCACGCAGAGCCGCGTCATGGCCAACGGAAAGGTCACGGCGGAGGCGGAGGGACTCTTCGTCTCGGTGGATCGCGCCCGCTTCCTGGAGCTGCTCGAGCAGCGCCGGAGGCGCGAGGCGGGAGAGGCCTGAACGTCCCGCGTCCTCGTGGACCGGGCGGTGGTGCGGAGCGATCGGAGGCCCGGATCGACCCGCGGGCCCTCGCTCCCGGAAGCCCCACGAAGGCCCATCCAGACACGCGCAGATGTCATGCACGTCATCGCCCCATCATCCCGCTGCAACGTCGGAAGTGACCCGCGCGGAGCACGCTGCTAACTAGCGCGTGATCGCGGTCACACCGTGGTGACACGCCCCCTCCGATCAAGGGCGTGGACCGCATCACGGGCCTGGGTCGCGGCGGCCTGCCGGGGGGTGGGGCGCCAAGGGGGTGTGCGGGGGAGCTGCCCCCGGATCCGGGCCGATCGGAGGCTCGAATGCGTTGCAGCGCACTGCGCGGCGCCGTCCTGGCGCTGGCATTCCTCTCCCTGCCGATGCTGGGCTGCGAGATCAGGACGATCCAGATCCAGCTCCCGGGCTTCGCGGACGGCACGATCGAAGGGATCCGCCTCTACAAGCAGGTTCCGGATACCAACGGGGACGGCAAGCCCGACTGGAGCTTCGCCTGCCAGATCACCTTCGAGGATCTGCGCTACACGCAGCAGGGCGAGACGCTGTTCTACGTCCAGAACTGCATCGACGAGCGGCCGGGGCAGGGTCTCGTGCTGCCCGCCGAGGTGCAGCGCCTCCCCGGCGACCCGACCACGATCATCGTCGAGCTGTACTACATGCGCTACGAGGCCGCGGGGCTCTATACGGCGACGGCCTTCAACGACTACGGCGAGTCGGCGCCGTCGCCGAGCTCGGTACAGCTCTGACCCGCGTCCCGGGCCTTCCGGGCGGCCTGCTGGGACCCGCGCTTGCGCTGCTGCAACCAGGCGCTCCCGTCGCCGATCGGCATGCGGCCGTGCGTCGCGAGGTCGGCGGTGGCTTGCGGCCCCGCCTCGCAGGCGGGATCACGGAGGCGCCTGCGCGCGGTGCGCCGGCGCCCCGGGCGCCGGCACCGCCCAGCGCTCCTCGTGCGAGCCCGGCCGCCCCGGCCAGAAGCAGCACTTCGTCCAGGCCAGGCCCAGGATCTCTCCGAACAGGTCCTTGAAGGCCGGGCTGCTCGTCCACCAGCGCTGCTCGTCGTAGCTGGCGGGGCTCGTGGACAGCACGCCGATCCGGGTCTCGGGCCCGAAGGCCATCCGGTAGAGGAGCCGGGTCCGGCGCGCGTGCACGCTGCTCGACACCACGTCGAACGCCTCCATCGCGACGCCCCGATCCGCCGCCCAGTCGCGCACCCAGACGGCGCTCGCGAAGGTGCGGTCCTGGGCCGTTTTCGGCGCCGGTACGGCATCGAGCGGCAGGCCGGCGAGCCCGTGGCGGCGCAGGAAGTCGGCCGCGCGCTCGGCGAAGCTCGGGAAGGTGGCGAACGACTCGATCGGACCACCGGAGGTGATCGCGCGCCGATAGCCCCCGCGGCGGAAGATCACGGCCGCCTGCGCGAGCTCGTCTTCGCCGAGCCAGCCCTCGATCACGAGCACGGGCGCAGGGCGGCCGTCCGGCAGGACGGCGGGCTCGTCGAGCGCAAGGAAGCCGTTCGCCGCGCGCAGGAGCCAGGCCACCAGGCCGGCCGCGGCGGCGGTCAGGACCAGGACGCCCCACGGCGTCGGAAGCCAGACCTGGCGGCGGCGGAACAAGGCGGGCAAGGAGATGCGGGTCAGCGCCGCGTCGCGGCCACCCGTGCGGCCACCGGCTCCAGCCCCGTCTGTTCGCGCGGCCAGTGCGCGGCGAGCTGCGCGTCGAAGGCGCGTGCGAAGGACTGGAGCCGGCTGCGCGCCGGCAGGAGGTCGTCGTCGTGCAGCGCCGTCGAGACGCGCACCAGCGAGCCGTCCGCGCGGCCCTGGAGCAGGCGGCCGAGCAGCCGGTCGAGCGTCTGATCGAGGCCGCCGCGCAGCCCGGTGGCCCGGAACGAGCGGAACCAGTAGTGCACGAGCTCGCGCTTGCCATCGAGCGAGACGACCATCTCGTTCACGCCCAGTCCGCTGCCCTCGTCGATCTTCCGGTGATCGAGGATCTTCCAGCCGTGCGCCTCGTAACACTGCGTCGGCGTGTGCTCGGGGCGGCCGCCGCGCTCGGTCCCGTAGTAGCCGAAGTACACCCAGACGCGATCGCCCAGCGGATGGTCGTAGGCGCGCTGCACGTTGTAGCCGGCGCGCAGCATCGCCTCGACGTTCGATTCGAGCGGCACGTCGCGCGCGGCCCACGGCCCGAGCTGCCTCGGCAGCGACGCGAGCGGGCTCGCGTCGACGTGCAGCGCCGGCCGCAGGGCGAGCGCCCAGGCACCGGCCCCGACGGCCAGGAGGAGGGCAACGAGCAGGCTGCTGATCCGGTCGTCGTGCGTCATCGGCGGGCCTCGGCGACGGTGCAGAGCGGGAGTGCGCGCGCGGTGCGCGCTGCCCGGCGGGCCGTCACCAGGAGGGCGAGAGCGATCGCCGCCCACGCCCCGTGGTCCAGGAGGGCGCGCGCGCCCGCACCCGTGCGGGCGGCGGCAAGCGTTGCCATCGCGAAGCACAGGAGCACCGCCTGCGCGACGAGCCCCCAGGGCGCGAGCCGCAAGGCGGCCGCCGCACACTCGCGTGTCCCTCCAGCGTGGCGCGCGACGCTCCACCAGGCGAGCCCGCCGAGCGCGAGCGCCAGGGGGAGGCCACCGTCGGGCGCGTCGAGCAGCAACGAGGCGTCGTTCAGGAGCAGGTCGTCCTTGACGAAGCTCGCCGTGCCGCCGAGCGACCGCGTGACGCCCACCGCGGCCCAGGCGAGGGCGGACTCGAGGCCGGGCGAGAGCGCCGTGAGCAGCGCCTTGGGCGGCGGGACCGCCCAGCACGCGAGCAGGGCGATCGGGAGCACCGGCCGGCCGAGCGCCAGCGCCATCCCGACGATCGCGAGCGGCAGGCCGGGCCGGCCGAGCCGGGTCATGCCGCCGCCGACGGTGACCAGCGCGAGCGCGACGCCGGCCGCGACCAGCAGGAATCCGAGCGGCCGCCGCCCGGCACGGCGCGGGTCGCTCCAGGCCGCCGCCAGTCCGAGCGTGCCCACCAGCAGGAACGGGCGCGCCCAGGGCTCCACGGCGACGTGTCGCACGAAGTCGAGCAGGGTGGGCGAGAGCGCTGCGGCAAGCGCCAGCCACAGCAGCGGCTCGCGCGGGTGCGCGAGGCCCTCGCTGCGCGATGCCACCCCGTTCACGACGATCTCGAGCCGCTGACCCGGGAGGGGTGGCGGGGCCGGCGTGCCGCCGCGCTACTCCCCACCCGGGTCTCCGTAGTACCCGTAGGAGCTCGCGCGGACCGGCAGCACCCCTTCGTTCAGGATCGCACCGATCAGGCGGTCCTTCGGGATCAGCTTGCAGGTCGCCTCGAGGGAGCTGCGCGTCGACCTCCCGGCACGGCCCACGACGATCGCGGTCCCGATCGGCCCGAGGATCAGGGCGGCGTCGGGGACCAGCAGCATGGGCGGGGTGTCGACGAGGACGATCTCGTAGCGGCGCTCGAGCTCGCGGACGACCCCCGCGAGCGACGGCATCGAGAGCGTCCGGTAGGCGTCGGGCTGGGGACGGAACGCGGGATAGACGTCGAGCTGCGGCAGGTCGAGCGACACGCAGGCGGACGGGAGGTCGGCGCGCCCGGCGAGGACGTCCTCGATGCCGGTCCCGGCGCGCAGCTCGAAGCTCGACGCGACGCGCGGCTTGCGCAGGTCGAGGTCCACGAGTGCGACCGTTCGCTCGCTGCTGACCGAAGCAAGCGCGAGGGCGAGGTTGCAGGCGAGCGTGGTCTTGCCTTCTTCGCGGACGGCACTCAGCACCGCGACGCTGCGCGCGTTGCGGGCCTCGAGCTCGCGGCGCAGGCGCAGCGCGAGGTGGCGCAGCGACTCGGACGCAGGCCCCTGCGCGTCGACCACCACCTCGCGTGACTGCCAGCGCCCGCTCTTGTCGTGGGAGACCCGGCCGACCCGGCCGGGCGGGGCCTCCGCTGCCGGCTTCGGCGCCATCGTCCGGAACGCCTCCACGATCTCCGGGTCCGGCTGCCGTTCGCGCAGCGGGTCGGGCGGCGGCGGACCGGAGGTTCCCGGGACCCGGTTGGCGCGGCGCAACGCCTCGTGGATCTCACCCACGGCTTCCGCTTCCGAGGCCCGTGCTCGTGTTGGGCTGCCCCACCCGTAGGGCCGCGATCTGCTCGGCCTTGCGCTCGAGCAGGCTCGCCTCGACGGGCTTCATCTGGCGCGAGTAGGCAGCGAGCAGGGCGCGGTCCGCCAGCAGGCTGATCAGGCGCGGGCAGCCAAGCGACGCGGCGTAGAAGATGGGCTCGAGCCCGCCCTCGAAGAGATCCTCGTACTTGCCGCCCGCCACCTCGATCCGATGCCGGAGGTAGAGCCCGATCTCTTCGGGCCGGAGCGCCTCGACGTGGTGCTCGAGGGCGATCCGCTGGCGGAGCTGGCGCATGCCGGGCTCGGCGAGCCGATCCAGGAGCTCCGGCTGCCCGGTCAGCACGATCTGGAGCAGCTTCTCGGTGTCGGTCTCGAGGTTGGAGAGCAGGCGGATCTCCTCGAGCGCGGGTGTGTCGAGGTTCTGGGCCTCGTCGACCACGAGCACGGTGTTCAGGTGGCGCTTCAGGCGGCCCAGCAGGAAGCGGTTGAGCGAGATCAGGAGATCGGACTTCGAGGCTCCGCTCGGATCGAGGCCGTACTCCGTGGCGATCAGCTTGAGCAGGTCGAGCGGGCTCAGGCCGGCGGTGTTCAGGATCAGGGCCGTCTCGGTGTCGGCAGGAAGCCGGTCGAGCACGGCGCGCAGCAGGGTGGTTTTCCCCGCTCCCACCTCCCCGGTGAGGAGGACGAATCCCTTCCGCCTGGCGATGCCGTAGTAGAGGGAGGCCAGGCCCTCCTCGTGCGTCTCCGACAGCCAGAGGAAACGCGGGTCGGGCGTCAGCGAGAAGGGGGGCTCCCGGAGGCCGAAGAAGGGCTCGTACATGGCTTCCTGGATCGGTCGGCTCGATCGCGACCGAAAGTTAACCCACCGGCAACCGGCGGCGAATCGAATCCCCCGGGGCGGAACCGCCGGCCCCTCGTCCAACGACGTGAGTGGCTGCGGAAACCCGGAAGGTTACGAGGCGAGCCCGGTTCGGCGGCGATCGCCGGGCGACACCGGGAGGGTTCGCCGGCCTCGCGCACTCGGTGGCGCAGGCGGCACGCGGCCCGGGGTCCCATCCGCGGGTTCGGCAAGGGTTTCCCTTCCAAAGCCACGCCGCGGCGGATAAGATTTTGCCTCGGTTGCGGAAACCAAAGCGGGAGGAAGCGGCACTCAAGAGGGGGGTAGAGGAAGGAGCACTCGGTTCATGCTGCGTTCCCAAGCTGCGCGCCTGCACACTCTGATTCTCGTGATCGACATGGCGCTCAGCGCGTGCCTGCTCGCCGCCGTCCTGTCACGGCCGGAATTCGAGGCGGTGATCCGCACACCGGGGCTCGGCCTCCTGGGCGTGGTCCTCGCCGGGACGTTCTCGCTGCCGATCCTGTTCGATTGGGTGGGGCTCTACGGCTCCCAGCGCCGGACCCAGCTGTCGGAGCTCCTGGGCCGCATGGCGCTGGCCGCCGTGGTCTCGATCACGGCGATCGGCGCGATGATCGTCGTCACGGGCTCACCCCTGACGCTCGACTTCGCGCTCCTCGTAGGGGGGCTCCAGCTCGGCGTGGTGGGCGGGCTGCGCCTCGCGATCTTCGGCGCGCTGCGCTTCGTGCGCCGCCATGGCCGCAACTACCGCAACGTCCTGGTGATCGGCTCGGGCCGCCGCGCGGCGCAGCTCCAGCAGACGCTCGAGGCCAACCGCAGCTGGGGCCTGCGGATCCTGGGCTTCGTCGACGACTGCGACGGTCCGGCCGATCCGCGCCTGCGGGACGCCCAGCTCTTCAAGCTGGCCGACGTACCGTCCGTCGTGCGCGAGCACGTCGTCGACGAGGTGGTCGTCGCCTGCCCGCGCTCGATGCTGGAGCAGATCACGCCGCTGATGGGCTTGTGCGCCGAGATCGGCGTCCAGGTGACCCTGCTCGCCGACCTCTTCACGGACTTCCTGCCCAGCCCGAGCGCCACGAGCCTCGGCGAGGTGCCGGCGCTCTCCTTCGCCACGGTCCGCCACAACAGCACCCAGCTCGGCGTCAAGCGCCTGATCGACGTGGTGGTGTCGTTCACGGCACTGGTCGCCAGCGCACCCGTGCTCGCGGTCGCCGCCGTGCTGATCCGGCTCGATTCGCCCGGACCCGTGTTCTTCCGCCAGAGCCGCTGCGGCCTCTACGGGCGCGTCTTCACCATGCTCAAGCTCCGGACCATGTACGAGGATTCCGAGGCGCGGAAGGCCGAGCTCGCGCACCTGAACGAGCTCGACGGTCCCGTCTTCAAGATCGCCAACGATCCACGCGTGACGCGGGTGGGGCGCTTCCTGCGCCGCTACAGCGTGGACGAGCTGCCCCAGCTCTGGAACGTGCTGGTCGGCCACATGAGCCTCGTGGGGCCGCGCCCGCCGATTCCGGGCGAGGTCGACGAGTACCGCCTGAGCCAGCGCCGACGGCTCTCGATGCGCCCCGGTCTCACCTGTCTCTGGCAGGTGGGGGGGCGCAACCACATCGGATTCGAGGAGTGGGTCCGGCTCGACCTCGAGTACATCGACCACTGGTCGCTCTCGGAAGACCTGCGGATCCTCGCGCGGACCGTACCCGTGGTGTTGCGCGGGGAGGGCGCCAGCTAGCAGGAGCTACACGTTGCCCTCCGAGCGGCCGATGGAAGCCTGTTGCCGCGTGCGGTATAGGAGCGGCTTCCGTCTGGGGGAGGGAACCATGCGCTCGTGTCTCTCGTGGGTCTCGGCGGCGTCGAGCCGCCGTGGTGCAGGCGCCGCCGCCGTCGCGGTCGTCACGGCCAGCCTCGCGGTCGGCTGCGCTTCGCCGCTCATGCCGAGTGGAGAGGCGCCTCCGCCCTCGTCCGCCGCGGCGAGCAGCGAGCTCTACCAGGTCGGCGCCTCCGACCGGCTGGTCGTGCGCGTGCTACCCGATCCGGCGATCGAGCGCATCGTGATCGTGCGCCCCGACGGCATGTTCTCGATGGACCTGATCGGGGACGTGCAGGCGGCCGGCCGGACGACCAACGAGATCGCCGCCGACGTCCAGACGCGCATGGAGGAGTACCGCCAGAGCCCCAGCGTCTCGGTGGCGCTCGAGAGCCCGCTCAGCAACGCCGTGGCCGTGATGGGCGAGGTGGAGACCCCCGTGCTGTTCCCGCTCGAGCGCGACACCCGCCTGTCCGAGGCGGTCGCCCGGGCCGGCGGCGCCACCGAGCTGGCCGCCGCCTCGCGGGTGCGGGTCGTGCGCAAGACCGCCGAAGGCGAGACCCTCTTCATCGCCAACCTCGACAACATCCAGGGTGGCCAGACGGCGACCGACATGCTCCTCCAGCGGGGCGACCTGGTCTTCGTGCCGCCGGCCATGACCGTCGAGGCCGGCTACGCGCTGCGCCGCTTCCTGTATCCGCTCGAGCAGGTGATGCGGACGATCGCAGGCCCGCTCCTGGGCTTCCTGATCCGCTAGCCCCCGGGGATCCCTCGGACGTGACGCCAGGGGCGGATCCGGGGGCACTCACGGTTCGAGCGCCGCCGGGCGCGGGCGAGCGGGAGGTCACGAGGCATGGACGACGACTCGGAGGATCTTCTCGGCGGCCCGCTCGCCGAGATCCTTCGCGATCCGCGTGGCGTGCTCCGGCGGCGCTGGAAGCCGATGCTGGCGGCGGCCGTGGCCATCCTGGCGGCGACCGGCGTGTTCGTCGCGCTCCAGCCGCCCGAGTACGCCGCCAGCGCCACGATCCTGATCGCCAGCCAGAAGCTCTCCGAGGAGTTCGTCCGCCCGACCATGGAGGAGGACGTCCTCGAGCGGGTGAACGCCCTCACGGCCGAGGCCCTCTCGCGCGACAAGCTCACCCCGATCGTCGAGAAGTACGACCTGTTCCCGGACCTGCGCGCCGAGTACGGCGAGGTGGGTGCCGTCGCGGAGCTGCGCAGCCGGCTCGCGGTCGGGCCCGAGGCCCCGACCGTGCAGTCGCGCGGCGCCCGGGCACTGGTGCTGCTCGTGGGCTTCACCCACAAGGACCCCAAGATCGCCGCGGACGTGACCAACGACGTCGCCCAGGTGTTCGTCGAGTCCGGCGTGCGGCTGCGTACCGAGCAGGCGCGCCTCACGACCAGCTTCATGCGTCGTGAGCTCGAGGCCGCCGAGGCCGCGCTGAAGGCGCAGACCAAGGAGATCAGCGAGTTCCAGGCCGCCCATCGCGGGGAGCTTCCGTCGGAGCTCGCCTCCAACCTGCACCGGCTCGAGCGCCTCCAGCAGCAGCGCAACTCGCTGGCCATGCAGATCACCGAGGCCGAGACGCAGCGGGCGATGGCGATCGCCGCCGCGAACGCGGCGCACCCGGATCCCGCCCTGCTGCAGCTCCAGGAGCTCGAGGCGGCGCTCGCCCGCGAGCTCGGGGTCAACAAGGAGACCCACCCCAACGTGATCTCGCTGCGCCGGCAGATCGCGGCGGCGCGCAGCCAGATCGGCCGCAGCGGCTTTGGGGGTGCTGGCGCCGCGGCCATCGGTGAGCGCGAGGTGGACCTCCTGCGCGAGCAGCTCGCCGAGACCGACCGCGAGCTCCAACAGCTCGACGCCGCGGTGGCGGCCATCCCCCAGCGGCAGGAGCAGCTCGCCGGGATGCTCGAGCGTCAGAGCGTGCTCCAGGAGAACTATCTCGAGTTCTTGCGCAAGGTGAAGGAAGCGGAGCTCGCGCAGAGCCTCGAGATGGCGCAGCAGGGCGAACGGGTGGCCGTGCTCGACGGGGCCTCCCCGCCCTCCAGTCCGGAGAATGCACCCTGGAAGTACGCGATCCTGGGCGTCGCCGCGTCGCTCGGCCTGTCGCTCGCGCTCGGCGTGCTGCTCGAGCTGCGCGATCCCGTCCTGGTCTCGCCCGCGGCCCTCGAGGCCGCGACCGGGGTCCCGGTGCTCGGCACCGTGCCGCACATGCGCTGAGGGGGTTGCCTGCCGGCGCCGGACTCGATCGACGCCGCGGCCTGCTCATCCGGTCCGGGCCTCCCCGGAGCTCTTGTACTCGATCAACTGGCGGCTGCGCCCGAGCAGGCACGCCACCGCGAAGCGGCGTGCCCCCTCCAGGTGCGCGGCCTTGGTGAGCACCAGCAGGAGCGCCAGCGCATCGACGTCGCGCGAGCTGCCGTAGGTCCGATACCAGCGTCGCACCCGCCACGCGAGCAGTCCGTAGCCGGCCAGCAGGAGCAGCAGGGTGAGCCCGCGGGTCCAGGGGGCCAGCGCGAGCGCGAGGGCCGGCAGTGCGAGGGCCCAGAAGCATGCCGAGAGGAGGGGGCGGATGCCGTATCGGCCGGAGGCGAAGCCGTGCTTGAGGGTCGTCTCGGCGTAGGCGTGTCCCGCGCGGATGGCGCGCCGCCACCAGGCACCGAAGCGCGTCATGGCCGCATCGTGCAGGGTCATCTCGTCCGCAAGGCGAAGGATCCGCCAGCCCCGCTGGCGGAGGCGGAGGCACAGCTCGGGCTCCTCTCCGGCGATCATCTCCTCGTCGAAGCCGCCCACCGCCTCGAAGGCGTCGCGCCGCACCAGGCAGTCGCCACCGCAGGCCTCGGCTTCGCCGACGGGCATGTCCCACTCGATGTCGCAGAGACGGTTCCAGAGCGATTGCTCCGGGAATCGCTCCCGGCGGCGCCCACAGACGACCGCGACGTCCGGCTGGGAGGTCAGGGCGCGCAGGGCGGACGGCAGCCACCCGGCGTCCACCAGGCAGTCCCCGTCCACGAACTGCACGAACCGCAGGCTCGGATGGGTGCTGCAGAGCTCGTGGAAGCCGGCGTTCCGGGCGCGCGCCGCGGAGAAGGGCCGGGCACGGTCCAGCTCCACGACGGACGCACCGACAGCGGCCGCGTGGGCGACGCTGCCGTCGCACGACCCCGAATCCACGTAGACGATCGCGACCTGCCGGGTGGCGAGGGATGCCAGGCAGGCCTTCAGGCGGTCCCCCTCGTTGCGGCCGATCACGACGACGCCGAGCGCGCTGGCTTCCTTCATGCAGCGTGGCCCGGCGCGCATCTCGACCAGGAGAGGTCCGGGGCGCAGGTGACCCGGGAGAAGTTGTCGCAGCGGAGATCGATGCCGAGCCAGGCGCCGAGCTCTGCCAGGTCCTCGTCGAAGCACGCGGCCAGCGCGTTCCGTCGCTCCGGCGAGAGCGCCGGGGGCTCCTTCATGCGCCAGAGGTCGCGGATCCGCTCGCGAAGCGCCTTCGGAACGAGCGCCCGCCGCAGGACACGCAGGAGCGGCTGCTCGACCACCGCATCGCGCAGCGGACTGCGCCGCATCCGCTGGCTCGAGACGTTCTGCCGCTCGACGTCGGCGTGCCACCGCGGCTCGCGCCCGTAGCCCAGGAACCGGCAGATGCGAACCAGCTCCTGGTGCGGTTCGGTGCGCAGGCGGTCGAAGAACACCGGCAGCACGCGATCGTCTCCGAAGCGCGTCAGGTAGGGCCGGAGCTGCATGGCGTAGCGTCCGTACGCGACGAGCTCGGGATGACGTTCGATCGCCTGCTCGATCGGCTTCTCGATGCGCCGCTCGCTCCAGTCGTGGATGTAGTGCGAGACGAGACGATCGATCGGGTGCCGCATCACGTAGATCAGCTTCACCTGCGGCAGGTGACGCGCGATGCGCTCCACGGCGTGGGGGTGGGTGGGCAGCTTGGTGTAGTGGGTGCTCGACTCTCCCCGGAGCAGCGCCTCGGCACCGCCGGCGAACAGGCCCCGATACCACTCGAACCCCCGCGCGTAGATCGGGTCGTCGCTGAAGAAGTTCGGCTCCTTGGGCGTGCTCATGAAGACGCCCGGCTGCCGTGCGAGCTGCTCGTGCAGCGTGCTGGTCGCGCTCTTCATGGCCCCGATGATCAGGAAGTCGGGAGCCGGGCTCACCGTGCCTCCTCGCGGGTCCGGGCCAGCGACGCGAAGGGGTCCAGGCTATGGCGCCAGATGTCGCGGCCGGCCCCCTCGCAGGTGTGCGCCTGCTTGGCCCCGAAGGTCTCGCGCAGGAGCGAGACCGTGCGGCCTGCCCACCACGCCAGGTTCGCGAACCAGAGGCCGTAGCGGCCGTAGAACTTCGCGAAATAGCGTGCTCGCGAGTGGTAGTAGTAGGGGGGGGGAGGGCGCCGGGCCGCGATGGCGGCCTTGAGCGGCGAGGTGCCCCCGCGCAGGTGCACGACGCGAGCAGCCGGCCAGTGGAGGACCTCGAAGCCGCTCCGCCAGGCCCGCCGGCAGTAGTCCACGTCGTCGAAGTACATGAAATACCCATCGTCCATCGGCCCGAGGGTCTCGAGCACCTCGCGGTGGAGCAGGACACAGGCGAAGCTCGTCCAGGCGGGTGAGAGCGGTGCGTCCGAGACCGGCAGGGGGACGTCCCAGCGCGAGAGCAGGCGCGTGACGACGCTCGTCCCGGCGGCCTCGATCAGCTCGCTTGCCGGCGAGCGGAAGCGGAAGCAGCTGATCTGCGCGGTGCCGTCCGGCCACTCGAGCCGCGGGCTCACGATGCCGGCGCGCGCGCGGCCGCCTGCCGCACGCAGGAGCTCTGCGATGGCTCCGGGCCGAACGTACGCATCCGAGTTGAGCAGCAGGTAGAACTCCGCAGACTCCGCGGCCAGCCCGACGTTGTTGCCGGCCGAGAAGCCGCCGTTGTCGGGGGAGCGGATGACTCGCGCCCACTCCCGCCAGCCCTTCGCGTGGATCGCTGCCTCGATGACCTCGGCGGATCCGTCCCCCGACGCATTGTCGACGACCAGCGCGCGGTCCCGGTCGCGGTCCAGCTCGCCCGCGAGGGAAGCGAGCGCTCCGAGGGTCAGCTCGGGCGTGCGGTAGTTGACGATGACCACGGCGAGGCGGCGCATGAGGCTCAGGGCACCCCCGAAGGCACGAAGTGGATGGCTCCCGGCCGCGCGCTCTTCCCCGGGGGTCCAGTCCTTCCTGGCCGTACCCCTTTCATGGGTCGCTGCGGGTGGCCTAAAGGTGACTGCTGGCGATCCCGATCGCACCCGGGCGGCTCGCTCCGCTCTCGGATCCGCTCTCGGAGCAGAGGGCGATCCTCCCGGTGGACCCCGGAGGAGCGCGCCCGCGGCGCTCGAGGTCGCACATGACAGCCAAGCGGATCGGGGTCCTGGCCAGCGAATATCCGGCGGCCTCCCACACCTTCATCCGTCGTGAGGTGGCCGCCCTGCGGCGGATCGGCTTCGAGGTCTCGACCTACTCGGTTCGCGCTGCCAGCCCGGACCCTGGCTCGCCGCAGGACCGACGCGCAGCCGACACGACGTTCTCCGTCCTGCCGATCCGAGCGGCTGCGCTGCTCCGCGCGCACCTGGCCCTCGTGGCCTCGCGACCGGTCCTCTACGGCCGGACGCTGGCCCTGGCCTGTCGCCATCGCCTGCCCGGCCTGCGGAACGCCCTGTGGGCCCTCTTCCACTTCGCGGAAGCGGGGCTGCTGGCGGCACGGCTGGGCCGCGACCGCATCGAGCACCTCCACACCCACTTCTCGAACTCCGGCGGGACGGTGGGCATGCTCGCCGCGCGGCTCGCGAGGATCCGCTGGAGCCTCACCCTCCACGGCCCGGCCGACTTCGACGCCCCGACCAGACCCCTGATCCCGGAGAAGGTCGACCACGCGGAGTTCGCGATCTGCATCTCGGCCTTCGGACGATCGCAGGCCCTCTTCGTGTGCCGCCCCGATCAGTGGGGCAAGATCCACGTGTCGCGCTGCGGTCTCGAGTCTCCCGAGCGGATGAGACGGGTGCGCGAGCCCGAGAACCCCCGGGTTCGACTCCTCAACGTCGGCCGCCTCGCTCCGGCGAAGGGCCAGCTCGGGCTCGTGGAGGCGCTGGCCGCCCTCGTCTCGCGAGGCGTCGATGCGGAGCTCCGGATCGTCGGCGAGGGTCCGGAACGGGGAGCCCTGGAGGCGAGCATCCGCGAGCACGGCCTGGAGGAGCGCTGCATCCTGCTCGGCGGTGCGCCCGAGGAGGTGGTTCTCTCGGAGATGGCGGACGCCGACCTCTTCGTCCTTTCGAGCTTCGCCGAGGGCCTGCCCGTCGTCCTGATGGAGGCGATGGCGGTCGGGCTTCCGGTGACCGCTCCGCATCTCGCCGGCATTCCGGAGCTCGTGGAAGACCGCGTCACGGGGCGGTTGTACGTTGCTGGCCGATGGGACCAGCTCGCCGACGTGCTCGAGGAGCTCGCGCGGGATCCGGAGCAGCGCCGCAAGCTTGCGAAGGCGGGGGGCGAACGGGTCCGGGAGCAGCACGCGATCGACGTCAGCGTGCGGCCGCTGGCGGCTCTTCTCGCCAGGGAATCCGGCGGATGACGGGCGAGCGCCGCGATCCCGCCGCGTCGCGCCCGGCAGCGTGAGGGAGTTCGCATGACTTCGAGGATCGCGATGATGGCCTGGCCCTTCGTCGCGCTCCTGGCGTTCTCCACCTTCCGTGCCTCCGTCGCCGTCTCGGTGACGGTGCTCGGTGGGGTCCTGCTGCTTCCGGGCAACTACGCCTTCGATCTGCCCATGATCCCGGACATCGATCACTTCCGGATGTCCGCCCTCAGTGCCCTGCTCGCCGGGCTGCTCCTGCGCTCGCGGTCCGCGCGGATCCCGGCTGGCTCGCGCGCGTTCCTGCTGCTGCCGGCCATGGCTGCGGCCTTCGCTGCCACGACGGCCCTGTTGAATCGGGATCCGCTCGCCCTGCCGGACCGGACCTTGCCGGGAATGGCGCTCCACGACCTCGTCTCGTCGGTGCTGTCCCAGCTCCTGGACTACGGCGTCCCGTTCGTGCTCGGAATGCTGTTCTTCCGGCGCCGTCGGGACCTCAGCGATCTCGTCGCCTGCATGGCGGCCGCCGGGGTCTGCTATTCGCCCCTCATCCTCTTCGAGCTCCGGATGAGCCCGGATCTGCACCGCATCGTCTACGGGGTGCTCCACACCTTCGATCACACGATGACGAGGCGATTCGGCGGCTGGCGCCCGGTGGTCTTCCTGCCCCATGGCCTCGCCCTCGCGATGTTCGTGCTGACGGCGGCCTGTGCGGCCGCCGTGGCCTGGAAGGCGCGTCTCCGGCGCGTCCTCGGCATCCCTTGGCAAGCGATCCTGGCCTTCCTGGCCACCCTGTTCGTGGCGTGCAAGAGCCTGGGCTCGCTCGTCTACGGGGCGGTCGTCCTGCCCGCGCTGGCGATGTCGAGACCCGCCGCGATCGCCCGGATCGCGGCGATCCTCGCGGTCCTGGTGCTGGCCTATCCCGCGCTCCGCGTGCTTGGGTGGTTCCCCACGGAATTCCTGGTCGAGACGGCCGAGCGGATCGACCCGCTCCGCGCGCAATCCCTCGACTTCCGGTTCGAGAACGAGGAGCTGCTCGTGGAGAAGCTCAGCCTCCGCCCCTGGTTCGGCTGGGGAACCTGGGGGAGGAACCGCAGCTACGACCCGGTGACCGGGGAGGACGTCTCCACGACCGACGGGCGCTGGATCATCGTCATGGGCGCGCAGGGCGTCCTGGGATTCGCCGCGGTCTTCGGCATGCTCGTGGTGCCGGTCTTCTCGGTGTGGTGGAACCTGTCGCGCTTCCGTTCCGCCAGCTCCCGCCACCTCCTTGCCGGGTCGTCGCTCCTCCTCATGGTCAACGTCGTCGACCTGCTGCCGAACGGCTTCCTGCTCACCTCGACGATCATGCTGTCCGGGGCGCTCGCGAGCCTCGTGCCGGGGATGCTCCGCGAGCAGGCGCGAGCCGCACGCGAGGCACCGGCCGGGGAGCCCGGGTGCGCGCCGGTGCCGGCGCGGCGCGAGGAGGCCCCCGTGAGGCTCGGCGAGGAGCTCCTGCGAGGCGCTCGCCGCTCGGGCTAGGACCGGGAGGCCCTTCGTGACCGGGCCGGCGGCGGCGGGTGCCTCGCCGCGCGCGTCAGTCGAGAAGGTGCTGGCCCTCGATCAAGGCGGCCAGGGCCTCGCCGGAGAGGCGGTGGCTGAGCGGCGTCCAGTGGTAGTGGGAGCGCGGGTAGTAGAGCGGCTCGCGCCCGGCGTAGGGCGCGAGCACGGCTGCCGCCCGCAGGAGGTGGACGCCCTCCTGGGTGGAGTCGAATCCCTTCGGGAGGCCGTCGACGAGCTCCTTCGTCGCGGGGATCTCGTAGGGGATGCTCTGCAGCACGAACGGGACGCCTCGCGCCCGGCAGCTCGCGGCGATCGCGTCGAGGATGGCGACGGTCAGGCGCTGGCCGTAGGGCGCTTCGGCGGGCTCTGCGCCGGGGGCCGGTCCGGCTGCGGCGGCGGCACCCGAGACGTTCTGGAGGTTCTCCTCGACCATGCGGCGCTTCAGGAGCAACGTCGCCTTCTCCTTGAGGAGGGCGAACGCGTCCGATCGCTCCGAGAGCAGATTGAAGACGAAGTTCGTGTTCAGGAAGTTCCCGATCGCGCCGGCCGGCACGTAGCTCTGGGCGCGCGGGACGAGAGTGCCGTTCTCCAGGGCGAAGAGACCGGTTCGCACGTTGTCCACGATGTCGTTCACGAAGAACGAGAGCAGCACCACGTCAGGCTCGTAGCGCCACAGCTCGCGCTCGAGGTAGAGCAGCTCCTCGGCGTTGCTGAAGCCCGACACACCGGTGTTCAGGACCTCGACCCGGCGGCCCTTGCTGTTCAGCTCGCGCTCGAGGACGGCGGAGAAGGTCTCGTTGCCCTCGACCTCGTAGCCGGCGGTGAAGGAGTCGCCCAGGGAGACGATCCGCTGCACGCCGGGAGGCTTCTCGTACGCGTAGTCGCGATCGGCACGCATGCCCTGTGCATCGATCCGGAACCAGATCAGGACATCGGGCGAATGATGGCGGTAGACCGCACCCGGCTCGTTGATGCGCAGGCCCCAGGGCGCTCCGACCACGTGGCGCGGGAACTTCACCTGGGTGCCCAGGAAGGTGCGGACGCCGAGCTCGAGGATCGCGGCCGAGATCGCCAGTGCCGTCACGAAGAGCAGCAGCGCGGCCAGCGCCGTGCGTGCGCGCGAGGGCGTCGATTCGCTCACCGGATCCCCTCCGCGTCGATCGCCCGGACCCGCCCCGGTCTCGCGGGCACTCGGCTCGTGCTGCTTCTTCCGGGAACCGTAGGGATCTCAGGCGGCCCTGCGGGGCTGGTGGTTGCGACCTTTCACGACGCCACCTGCCGGAGAGCGAACAGCGAGCCGGCAGGGTGCCACCTATCCTGCCCGGGTTTCAAGCGCCGTACGCCCCTTGCGACGCGCGGCGGATCCCCCGGGGGTCCGGACTTCGGGTCCTGATCGATGCCGCGCTCGAGTCGCTTCGAACGCCGGCCGAAGACCCTTCGAGGCAAGGAGTACGCAGCCGCCATGCAGGGACGCCCGCCGCAGATCCCCACGCCGCGCATCGCCGTGATCTCGCCGGCGCGCGACGAAGCGGCGACGCTGCCGAGCACGATCGCCAGCATGGCGGCCCAGACGCTCCGGCCCGCCGCCTGGGTCATCGTCGACGACGGCTCGACGGACCGGACCGCCGCCCTCGCGGACGAAGCGGCGCAGCAGCACCCCTGGATCCGCGTCGTCCGCCGCGCCGATCGCGGCTTCCGCAAGGTGGGCGGCGGCGTGATCGACGCCTTCTATGCGGGGCTCGAGGCGGTCGACGTCCCCTACGACTTCGTCGCGAAGATGGACGTCGACCTCGAGTTCGGACCGCGCTACCTGGCGCTGCTCATGGAGGAGTTCGAGCGCGATCCGAAGCTCGCTGCTGCGAGCGGCAAGGTCTATCGGCGCGAGGGTGGCGGCTTCGTCGAGGAGTTCATGATCGACGAGATGGTGGCCGGCCAGTTCAAGCTGTATCGGCGCGATGCCTTCGAGCGGATCGGCGGCTTCGTTCGCGAGGTCATGTGGGACGGGATCGACTTCCACCGGGCCCGCCTGCTCGGCTTCCGGACGAGGAGCATCGAGTCTCCAGACCTGCGGATCATCCACCTCCGCCTCATGGGATCGTCCGATCGCAGCGTGTATCGGGGACGCCTCCGCTGGGGCCGGGGCCAATGGTTCATGGGCTCCTCCTTCTCCTACGTCGTCGCCAGCGGCATCTTCCGCATGCGCGAGAAGCCCTACGTCCTGGGAGGGCTCGCGATCATCGCAGGGTTCCTGCACGCGGCCCTGCGACGCGAGCCGCGCTACGAGGATCCCGACTTCCGTCGCGAGCTGCGCCGCTGGCAGCGGGGCCGGCTGCGCGCCCTCCTGAGCGGACGCGGAGCACGCTGAGGAGCCGTGGAGGTCCAGCCCGCGCTACAACACGTCGCGATCGATGGCCTTCGCTTCGCCAAGATCACCCAGGAGGGGTTGATCGCCCTGGTGCTCCGCGCCGCGGGCGACGGGCGTGGTGGCTGGATCGTGACTGCCAACACGGACTACCTGCACCGCTACGTCACGGACCCGTCGATGCCGGAGCTGCTCGAAGCGGCAGACGTCGTGGTTGCCGATGGCGTTCCCCTGCTCTGGTCCGCCGCGATCTCCGGAAGCCCCTTGCCCGAACGCGTCGCCGGATCCGACCTGGTCCATCGCCTGGCCGGTGCGGCCGCCGGAGCCGGGCTCTCTCTCTACCTGCTGGGCGGCGCGCCGGGAGCGGCGGAGGGTGCGGCACGCCGCCTGCGAGCCGATTTTCCTTCGCTTCGCATCGCCGGCCATGCGAGTCCTCGGGTGACGGATCCGCCGACCCCGCAGGAGATCGCGACGATCGAGCGGCAGCTTGCTGCGTGCTCCCCGGGGATCGTGTACGTGGCACTGGGCTCGCCGAAGCAGGATCGCCTGATCGTCGCCCTTCGCGAGCGGATGCCAGGCGTCTGGTGGATCGGAGTCGGCGTCAGCCTGAGCTTTCTCGCCGGCGACATTCCCCGCGCGCCACGATGGATGCAGCGCGTCGGGCTCGAATGGCTCCACCGCATGCTGCAGGAGCCCGGACGCCTGTGGCGGCGCTACCTCGTAGCCGATCTGCCCTTCGCTGCGCGACTCCTGTGGCGCTCGACGCTCGCTCGCTTCCGCAAGTGACCGGGGCCCGGAGCCGGCGACCACATGGGTTCGCAGGAGCGACCGAGCTACCGGATCCGGTTCGAGATGACCTCGTTCTTCCGCAGCGCCACGCTCCGTTGCCAGGCTCGCAGTCGGAGCCGACGCGACAGGATGTCGGCGAGCCGGAGCCGCCATCCGAAGACCCGCCACGCAAAGCGGGCCCGCGCCACGCGGTCCTGCGCTCGCAGGTGCACGCGCGCCAGGGGGCC
>WBZY01000858.1_pt1 | contig 19389 bp, 17 predicted proteins | sample 5204191 | NCBI WGS metagenome assembly WBZY01 (sample SAMN12344363, study PRJNA552823) | activated sludge metagenome | biome: Activated sludge suspended growth; feature: Anammox Sidestream; material: Wastewater; isolation source: activated sludge from anammox sidestream of wastewater treatment...
GCGCCCGCGCGCGCGGCGTGCAGTCCCCACTGGCCCGCGTAGCAGTAACCGTCGAATATGCGCGCACCGCGCATAAACGGCGCGGCCGCTATGCAGTTCTCGCGCTGATCGAGAAAGAGGCCGGTCTTCTGGCCCTTCTCTAGATTTACGCAAAAAGTGACACCGAAACTGGTTACGTCAACGCTCGAGGGTACCTCGCCAAAGCGTTGCACGTGATTTCCCGATTGGAGGCGGACACCGTGGATTTGCTCGTCCGCGAGAAACACATTTGCGATGCGCTCGGCCTGCCGCGCGGGTTCGCGATCTACGACCAGGCCTGCGGCGCGCCGATCCTGGTGCTGCCGCGCTGGGACGAGCGCGCAGCGCTCGGCACGATCGTCGAGCGCGAGGTGCACCACACGCACCTGGTCCCGACCATGTTCGTGCGCCTGCTGCGACTGCCCGAGGCCGAACGGGGGGCCTTCCGGGCGCCGGCGCTGCACACGGTCCTGCACGGCGCGGCACCCGTCGCCCCCGCCGTGAAGCGGCGCATGATCGAGTGGTGGGGCCCGGTCCTCTACGAGTACTGGGGTGGTACCGAGGGCGGCGTCACCACCTTCGCCGACAGCGCCGGGTGGCTGGCGCACCCGGGCACCGTGGGCCGCGCCCTGCCCCATTTCGAGGTCTTCGCGGTGGACGCCGAGGGCCATCGCCTCCCCGCCGGCCGGGAGGGCCCGCTCTACGCCCGACACCGGACCACGACGGACCTCTTCGAGTACCACGGGGACCCCGCGAAGACCGCCGCCGCCTTCCTCGATCCGTACACCCATACGCTCGGCGACGTCGGGCGGGTCGATCCGGACGGCTGGGTCCACCTCACCGACCGCAGCGCGCACCTCATCATCTCGGGCGGCGTCAACATCTACCCCGCCGAGATCGAGGCCGTGCTGGTGGAGCATCCCGCCGTGCTCGACGTCGGCGTCTTCGGCGTCCCCGACGAGGAGTGGGGCGAGCAGGTGAAGGCCGCCGTCGAGCTGGCGCCTGGCCACGTCGCCTCGGAGGCGCTCGCTGCCGAGCTGATCGCCTTCGCGCGCACCCGCCTGGCCGCCTACAAGGCGCCGCGCTCGATCGACTTCGAGGACGCGCTGCCGCGCACCCCGGCCGGCAAGCTCTACGTGCGGCGGCTGCGCGATCGTTACTGGCAGGGGCGGGAGCGGCAGATCTAGAACCCGCCGGGTGGCGGGCGCTCGCGGGCGCCGGGTAGTCTCGGCGGTCCGGAGGCTCCCCCATGACCGATCTGCGCCGCGACCTGCCCGAGAAGGGCTCCGACTGGGAGACGATCCGCGAGCGTCTGATCGGGTTCGGGGCCCGCGACGCCGACTGGCGGCGCGCGCGCACGGCGGTCTACGTGTTCCACGCCGGCGAGGACGTGCTGCAGGTCGCGAAGGAGGCCTACGCGCTCTACCAGAGCGAGAACGCGCTCGGCCCGCTGGCCTTCCCGAGCCTCGCGCAGATGGAGCGGGAGGTCGTCGGCACCGGCCTCGCGCTGCTCCACGCGCCGGCCGAGGCGTGCGGCAGCATGACCTCGGGCGGCACCGAGAGCATCCTGCTCGCGGTGAAGGCGTGCCGTGAGGAGGCGCGCAGCCGCGGCGTCGACACGAACGGGGCCGAGATCGTGGCGCCGCGCTCGGTGCACCCCGCCTTCGACAAGGCGGCGCTCTACCTCGGGATGCGCGTCGTGCGCGTGCCGGTGGCGGCGGACCTGCGCGCCGACGTGGGCGCGATGGCCGCGGCGATCGGCCCGCGCACCCTGATGCTGGTCGGCTCCGCGCCGTGCTTCCCCTACGGCCTGGTCGATCCGATCGCCGAGCTCTCGGCGCTCGCGCTCGAGCGCGGCGTCTGGCTCCACGTCGACGCCTGCGTGGGCGGCTGGTTCGCCCCCTTCGCGCGCATGAACGGCGTGCCCGTTCCCGATTTCGACTTCGCGCTCCCGGGCGTGCGCAGCATCTCCGCGGACCTCCACAAGTACGGCTACGCGGCGAAGGGCGCCTCCACGATCTTCCACCGCAGCGAGGAGCAATGGCGCCACCAGGTCTTCCAGTTCGACGCCTGGCCGGCGGGCGGCATGACCACCCCGACGATGGCGGGCACCCGCCCCGGCGGCGCGATCGCCTCGGCCTGGGCCGTGCTCCACTACCTCGGCGTCGAGGGCTACCGCGAGAAGGCGCGCCTGGTCTGCGCAACCCGCGCGAAGCTGATGGGAGCGATCGCGGCCATGGAGGGCCTGCGCACCTACGGCGACCCGCAGCTCGGACTCTTCACCTACGGCTCCGACGTGCTCGACCCGTTCGCCGTCTGGGGCCAGATGACCCGGCGCGGCTGGTTCACCGGGCTCACGACCGAGCCGCGCGCGATCCACCTGATGCTCTCCCCTGCCCACGCCCGCGTGGCCGACGAGTACCTGGCGGACCTCGCCGCAGCGCTCACCGCGGTGCGGGCGAGCGGCGAGCGCAGCGACGCCTCCGCGCGCTACGCCTGAGCTGCCGGCAACGCGCTCCGGCCTCGCCTTCGCACGGCATGAAGCTCCGTCACACCACCTGACGGGGGTGATTCCCATCACCCAGGACGCTCCTCGACGCTCCGATCCCAGCCGCGGACCGGGGGGGTGGCTCCATGAGGCGGCATCGATCGTGGGCCATGGCGCTCGTCCTGGGCGCCGTGGGGGGCTTCGTGTCTGCAGCCGAGGCGCGCGTCGTGAGCGTGCGCTTCCAGCAGCCGGATGCGACCGGCGTGACGGCCTTCCGGATCTACGTGCGCCAGGCTGGCGGGGCCTACGGCGCGCCGGCGTGGCAGGGCCTGCCGGCCCCGAGCGACGGCGTCTACTCGGCGCAGGTCACCGTCGCCGACACCGGTACCTCGTACGCGAGCGGCACCGCGGTGAACGCCAGCGGCGAGAGCGCGCTCTCGAACGAGATCGCGCTGGCGGCGCCGGCGCCGGTGTGCGGCAACGCCGCCCTCGAGCCGCCCGAGGAGTGCGACGACGGCAACACCGCAAGCGGCGACGGCTGCAGCGCCGGCTGCACGACCGAGCGTGTCCCGGCCTGCGGCGACGCGATCGTCGACCCCGGTGAGCAGTGCGACGACGGCAACGCGGCGGCCGGCGACGGCTGCCGCGCCGACTGCAGCGTCGAGCGCTGCGGCGACACCCGCCTCGATCCGGCCGAGCAGTGCGACGACGGCAACACGGCGCCGGGCGACGGCTGCAGCGCCACCTGTACGATCGAGCGCGTGCCCGCCTGCGGGGACGGCATCCTCGACCCCGGCGAGGCCTGCGACGACGGCAACGCCGCGGCCGGCGACGGCTGCCGCACGAGCTGCACGGTCGAGGCCTGTGGCGACGCGATCCGCGACCCGGGCGAGCAGTGCGACGACGGCAACGCGAGCGCCGGCGACGGCTGCCGCCTGGACTGCACGGCCGAGGCCTGCGGCGACGGCCGGCTCGACCCGGGCGAGCAGTGCGACGACGGCGGCACCAGCGCGGGCGACGGCTGCGACGCCGCCTGCCGGACCGAGCAGGCTCCCGCCTGCGGCGACGGCGTCCCGGACGCCGGCGAGGAGTGCGACGACGGCAACACCACGAGCGGAGACGGCTGCGACGCGCAGTGCCGGGCCGAGCCCACGAGCTCCGTACTGCCGCTCTTCGTGAACGTGGGCGGACCCGACTACACCGATCCCGACGGCCGCACCTGGCTCGCCGACGCCGCCTTCACCGACGGCGGCACGCCCGGCTCGAGCTCGGCGTCGATCAGTGGAACGAATGCCGACCCCATGTACCGCAGCCGCCGCTACGGCACGGCCGGCGGTCCGCCGCTGGTGTTCGAGCTGCCCGTCGGGGAGGAAGGCCTCTACTACCTGCGGCTCCACTTCGCGGAGGTGGGGAGCGAGGTCTCGAGTGCGGGCGAGCGCGTCTTCGACGTGCAGCTCGAAGGCTCGCTGCGGATCGAGGACGTGGACGTGATGGAGCTCGCGGGCAAGCGCCGGGCGCTCACCCGCGAGCGCACGATCTGGGTCAGCGACGGGCTCCTCACCGTCGAGCTCCTGCCCCAGGCCGGCCGCCCGATGCTCTCCGGCGTCGAGCTGCACCGGGCCGAGGAGGCGCCCGCGGTCGTGCCCTCGCCGGCGCCGCCCAAGATCGTGGGCTGCGGCAAGCACTGCCGGTGAATGCGGGCGCTCAGAGCTCGAGGCGTCGCAGCGCCGCGCGCGGGAGGGCGCGGATCGCGAGCAGCACGAGGCGCCAGACCGCCGGCGCATGGACGACCGGCCAGCCGCGGTCGATCGCACGCAGCGCCCGCGCGGCAACCGCGTCGGCATCGGCGGCGAAGGGCGGCTCGGGGAGCCCCGCGGTCATCGCGGTGCGCACGAAGCCCGGCTTCACGCACACGGTGCGCAGGCCCGCGCGCCGGAAGCGCGCGTCGAGGCCCGCGAGGTAGTACGAGAGGCCGGCCTTGGTGGCACCGTAGAGCACGACGCGGCGCCGCGCGCGGTCGCCGGCCACCGAGGAGAAGACGCAGAGCGTGCCGCCGCCGGCGGCCAGCAACCGCAGGCGCGCGGCCTCGCACAGCTCGATCGTGCCGGCGAAGTTGGCGGCGAGCACGCGCGCGCGGAGCGCCGCGTCCTGCTCCAGCACCTCCTGGGTGCCGAAGGCGCCGGCCGTCACCACCACCGCGTCGAGGCCGCCGAGCGCGGCCACGGCGCGGTCGAGAGCGGGCCCGAAGCCGGCCGGCTCGAGGAGGTCGCACGCTCCGACACCGACCGGAGGCGGTGCCCCGTGCGCCTCCAGGTCGAGCGCGCTGCGCGCGAGCGAGGTCGCGTCGCGGCCGAGCAGGAAGAGGCGGTCGCCGCGCGCCGCCAGGCGCCGCGCGAGCGCGCGCCCGATCCCGCCGGTCGCACCGACCAGCACCACCCTCACGCGGGATCCCCGAAGAGCCGCACCGCGAGCGCGCTCGAGAGCCGGCGCTCCGGATCGAAGCGCCGGCGTGCGGCCAGGAACGCCTCGAGCCGTGGCTCCAGGCGCCGGAACGGCGCGGGCCCGGTGAGCTGGTCCTTGGCCAGGTAGATGCGTCCGCCCGCCGCGATCACGACCTCGTCGAGCGCTTCCACGGCGGGGCGCGTGCGCGGGTCGGCGAGCGGGAGGTCGAGGCACACCGTGATGCCGGGCCGCGGGAACGAGAGCAGGCCGCGCCCCTCGCGGCCGAAGTCCTTGATCACGACCAGGTAGCTGCTGGCGCCGGTCCGGGCCAGCACGCGGAACAGCTCGTGCACCGGCTCCGTTCCCGCCTCGCGCGGGATCACGCACTGGTGCTGCGTGAAGCCGTGCCGCCCGTACAGGCGGTTCCAGTTGCCGGCGGCGTCGAGGGGATGGAACGACGCGTAGGGCGACACCGTACGCCGGCCGCTGTGCGTGGCGGCCAGCCGCAGGCGGTTGTGGAGCGCCACGCCGAAGCGCGGCAGCCACGGGAGGTCCAGGGGAACCGACGTATGGCGACCGCGTGCGGGCACCCCCTCCGGCGCCTCGGGCGGCTCCGCGAAGCGCGCGCGGCTCACGACGCCGCGCCCGAGCGCCGCGCCGCGCGCGAGGGCGTCCGCCCAGGCGACGGTGTAGGGCCAGCGGGCGCCGTCGGCGAGCAGTCCCGCAAGGAGGCTCTCGAGATCCGGAAAGACCTCGCGCTCCTCGATCAGCCACGGGCTCGGGATCCGCGCGAGGTCGATCTCGACCTCGAGGATGTGCCCCGTGAGGCCCATGCCGCCGATCGTGGCGCGCAGCAGGTCCTCCTGCTCCGGCGCGCGCACCTCGCGGACCTCGCCGCTCGCAAGCCGCATGCGCAGCGCGCGGACGTGGTCGCCGAAGGAGCCGGCCAGGTGATGGTTCTTGCCGTGCACGTCAGCGGCGACCATTCCGCCGAGCGTCACGAACGCCGTGCCCGGTACGACCGGCACGAGAAGGCGACGCGGCAGCAGGAGCTGATGCAGGCGCAGGAGCGAGATCCCGGCCTCGGCGCGCAGCACGGCGCGCGCCTCGTCGAGCGCGAGCCCGCGACGCGGGCGCCCGGGCGCGGCGGCAGTGCGGCGTCCCCGTAGGCGCGCCCGAGTCCGCGGGTCAGGACGGCGTCGCGCGTGATCGCCTCGAGATCCTCGCCCTGCGCGAGGCGCGCGGGGACGCGCACGGCGCGGCCCCAGCCGCTGAGCTCGGTGGTGGCGGGATCGTGCGGGATCGGCTCGGTCCTCGTCGCGCGCCGGAGGCGGTGCGGCGAGCTTAGGTGTCGCCACCGGCGGGATCCACGCCCGCTTGCGCGATCCGCCCGCGGCGCGGGATGCTCCCACCGCCCATGACCGGACCCATCCCGACCCGCATCGTCCCGAGCGTGCGCCCGGCGCCGCTCCCGCCGGCGCGGGTCGAGCGCGAGTTCCGGGCCCTGCTCGACGAGGGCGTCCCGCTGGTCGTGGCCGGCCGGGCGCGCCGCCAGCCCCGCCGGCTCCTTGCGCTCGGATACGCGCCGAAGCACCGGCTCGAGCTCTTCGACACGGTCTTCTACCTGACGAAGCCGCGCCAGAACTACTACCTGCGCTTCTTCGTCGCCTACGTGGTGCAGGCGATCCCGGGCCGGCGGCGGCGCGCCGTCTTCCCGCGCATCTTCTACAAGGACGCGGCGCTGGTGTGGCGCTCGGGCTCGCACGTGGGCCTGATGGACGGCATGTTCTGGATCGGCAAGGGCGACACCTACGTGGTGCTCGACGAGACCACCGAGACCACCTACTCGCGCGAGGAGACCACCGACCTGCCGCTCGAGCTCCAGGGGGCGCTCGAGACCCTGAATCGCCAGCCCGGTCCGATCCCGAACGACGAAGCGGTGCTCGACCTCGTGCTGCGCCGGGTGCCGGTGGGCCGGGTCGAGCCCTATCGCGACTTCACGGCGCCGCGCCGGCGCGCGCAGGCGGACCCGCGCAACCTCGTGCACGGCAGCCGGCCGGTGGCCTGGTTCGCGCGCCCGGGCGACCCGTCGTCGCTGCGCTTCGCGCGCGGCTACGAGCCCGATTTCGACGAGGGCGTCCTCGAGCGCGGCCGCTTCGGGAGCCGCCTCTACGGCGGCAGCGTGCGGCGCTTCCGCATCCTCTCGCGCAACCGGCGCATCCAGTACCTCTTCTTCGCGGCGCCCGAGGTGGCGTGGATCATCCCACCCCAGGCGCTCACCACCGAGCTCTCGAGCTACGGCGTGCGCACCGTCGACGTGCGGGCCGACGACGACCTCTTCGTGCCGGGCCTCGAGTACCACTTCCTCGACGGCTGGGACCCGCCCGAGCTCTACAGCCAGATCCCCACCGGCTTCGCCGGGGCCCAGAGTCCGGTCGACGACGCGCGCGCGGACGCCTCGCCGTGGCTCGATCGCCTGCCGGTGATCCAGGAGTTCCGCCGCAAGCTGCTGCGGCGCGGCAGACGAGACGGCCGCGCCCCGCGGCGGGGAGCGCGGCGGGAGCCCTAGTCGAGCAGGCCCGCCATCGCATCCACGACCAGCGACGTCCCGACGGCGAGCTTCACGAGGTCTCCGTCCACCATGCCGTAGCGGTAGCCGGCCTCGAGCGGGGGCAGCCGGCCGAGGAGGTAGGGCGGCACGGCGACGAGCACGACGCCCGGCGGGAGCGGCCGGCCGATCACGTAGCGCTTCTTGGCCTGGCCCGGCGGCAGGCAGCCGTTGTGCTTCTTGGCGAGGCCGGGCGGACAGTGGCCGTGGGCGTACTGCTCCTCCCAGTAGTCGTGCCACCAGCGGCGGTCCGCGTCGGAGAAGCCCCGCCAGTCGCGATCGCCTCCGTCGTGGTCGTCGTGCCACTCGTCGTGGTCGCCGCCGCCCGCGCCGCGCTCGGCCGGCGGGCCCTTGCCCTTCCCCTTGCCCTTGCCCTGGTCCTTCGCGACCGCCGGCAGCGCCGGCACGGCGAGCAGCAGGAGCAGCATGGTCAGGATGCGCTGCATGGGTCGTGCCCCTCCCCGGATCGTCCCGCTGCCCGGGCCATCGGCATCCCGGATCCGCTGCCGTAGCCTAGTGCCCTGTGTCGGAAGTTCGCCTGCATTCGATCGCGGCTACGGGCCGCTCGCAGCGTTGCGCTCCCTCCCCATGGCGACGGCCATGGCTCGGTCGCGCGCCTTGCGAGCGGCCCGTAGCCGCGATCTCGGTGCACACCCAGCCGCCCGCGACGGCTCGAGACTTCGACGGCGAACTTCCGACACAGGACACTAGCCGCTCAGCGCGCGCCACCCTTCGGCGGCTGCGTCGCGAGCGCGATGCCCGTGGCGCCCGCGCGCTGCGCCGTGTCGAGGATCCCGACCGCGCGGCCGAGCTCGACGGCGCGGTCGCCGCGCAGGACGACCACCTTCTCGCGCGCGCCCTCGAGGGCGGCCTTCAGCGTCGGCTCGAGCTGCTCGAGCGGGACGACGGTGCCGTCGACGGCGATCTCGTCCTCGGCCGTGACGGTGACCGTGACCCCCTGCGGCGCCTGGGCCGCGACGGCGGCCTCCGGCAGCGCCACCTCCTTGCCCTGGCTCGAGATCACGCTGGTCGTGACCATGAAGATGATCAGCAGCACCAGGAAGATGTCGGTGAGCGGGGTGATGTTGATCTCGGCGACGATGTCGTCGCCGGTCGCTTCCTCGGCGCTAGGCAGGGAGTGGATGGCCACGGCCCACCTCCTCGGCACGCAGCGGCTGCGCGGCGGACTCGACGTAGAGCAGCGCCTGCACGAGCCGCTCGGTCGAGCGCGCCCAGGAGGCGCCCACGTTGCCGATCTTGACCTGCAGGAAGTTGTAGAAGGCGAGCGCCACGATCGCGACGCCGAGGCCGATCGCGGTCGCGATCAGCGCCTCGGAGATGCCGGCCGCCACGACCGCGAAGCCGCCCGAGCCTTCGATCGCGATCTGGCGGAAGGCCTTCATGATGCCGACCACGGTGCCGAACAGGCCGACGAAGGGCGCCAGCGAGCCGATCGTGCCGAGCAGCCAGAGGCCCTTGCGCAGGTCGCTGATCGCCTCCTGGCGCGAGGTCGTGAGGATCCGCTCGAGATCCTCGAGCGCGATGTTCTTCCAGGCCAGCCCTTCCTTGAAGACCTGTCCGAGCGGCGTCTTGGCGGTCGTGCACAGGGCGTTGGCGGTGGCGAGGTCGCGCTTGGCGATCGCCTCCACCACGTTGCGGGTGAGCTCGCGCGAGCGCTTCTCGAGGCCGAGGTAGCGGAGGAAGCGCTCCGCGGCGACGGCGAGCACCAGCACCGAGCAGAGCAGCAGCGGCACGCTCGCGTACCAGCCCTGCTGCATCATCTGCACGACCGTGAGCTCGTGCGGCTGGAGCGTGGTGGCCGTCGTGGCGGGCGCCGCCGTGCTGGCGTCGCCCACGACCTGCGCGGGATCGAGCTGCGCGGGGTTGGCGGGAGGGGTCTGGGCCTGCTCTTCCATCGGTGCTCCGGGCTCCTCGTCCGGGAAAGGGGGCGAGGCTCTGACGGGTGAGTACCGTATCCGATGCGTTCGGGTCGGCCACGCCCGCGGGATCCGGGGATGTGCAACTCGACACCTGCCCCGGCCGCGTTGACACTCACCGGCCGTGGCCCCTACGATCGGGCGAGGCGGAGATTCCCGAGCGACGCCGAAGATTTCCGGCGCAGCGCCGTCCATCTCCCGAGCCAGCCAGCCCAGCGGAGGCCCCAGTCAGGCCGGAGGTTCCAGCCGCGTTTCCCGCTGGGGTTCCAGTCGGGGTTCCAGTCAGGGTTCCAGTCAGGGTTCCAGTCAGGCCAGGTTGGAGGCCGGGATGGCCGCAGCGATCCGCATCCGACGCCGTGAGCCTCGCCCCTCGCCGATGCACCTGCTGCGCGTCGGCGCCGCTGCGCGTGCCGGTGCGGCCCCGCGCTTCTCGTTCCCGGGCTTTGCGTACCCGCGCCCGGAGGGCCGGAGCCGCCGGCTGCTTGCCGGTCTCGGAGCTCTCGGGGTGCACGCGCTCCTGCTGGGCGCGCTGGTGCTCGCGACCTGGCTCGCTCCCCCCGAGGAGAAGGAGAAGCCGATCCCGGTTGCGCTCCTTCCCCCGCCGCCGCCTCCGCCGCCGAAGCCGCGCCCCGAGCCCCGGGTCGAGCGCGCGCCGACGCCGGCGCCCGTCCCGGCGCCGCGGCCGGAGCCCGTCCCCGTCGCGCGCCCGAAGCCCGCTCCGGCACCCGCGCCGAAGGCCCTGGCCGAGCGGCGCAGCCTCACGTTCGCGCCGCAGGCCCAGGCCATCCAGCCCCAGGTCGTGAACCCGACGGTGATCGCGCGGGCCGCGCCGGCCGTCGAGGCGCCCAAGCTCGACATGAAGACCGTCAGCTCGGTCACCGCGCCGCGCGAGATCTCGAGCGCGCCCCTCGCCGTCGAGTCGGTCCAGGCCGCCCCCTCGCCGGTCGCCGCGACCCCGAGCCGGGTGGACCTCGGCGCCGCGGGGGCGCCGGCCCTGCGCGGGCCGATCGAGCGGGACGCGCCGGTCGGGGCCTCGGTCGGGCCCCGCCAGGTGGTCGCGTCGGGCACCACGGTCGGCACCGGCAGCGCCACGACCGGCGACGGCTCGTCGGTGCGCGAAGGCCAGCTCTCGAGCCGCGACGTGCTCGGCAGCCCCGACGGGCCCCGGCTCGCGAACGTCAACACCCGCGTCGGCCAGAGCAACCTGAAGGGGCCGGGCGGCTCCGGCACGGTGCTCGGCGGCGGCGACCCGGACTGCGACACCCGGCCGGAGGTGCGCGCCTACATGGACCAGATCAAGCAGCGCACGCTGGCGCGCTGGGCCACCGCGGGCCGGACGCCGGTCGGCCGGGTGCGGGCGAAGCTGCGCTTCCAGGTGGACGCCGGCGGCTCCGCGAGCCGCGTCGAGATGGTCACGGCCGACGACCCGGGCGTCGGCTCCTCGGTCGTCGACGCGCTGCGCGCGGCCTCGCCCTTCCCGCCGATGCCGGACCGGGTCCGCTGCCTCGCGGGCTCCCAGCTCACCGCCACCTTCACCCTCGAGACCACGAGCACCGCCGTTGCGAACTAGCTCCGTCTGGCTCGTCGCGGGCGTCCTGCTGCTCGGCGCCGACGCCACGGCGCAGCGCAAGTGCCCGCCCGTCGAGCTGCTCTACGACGACCACGAGGAGCTCGCCGAGAAGCGCACCGACGCGAACGGCGACTGCCGCCCCGACGAGATCGTGAAGTACCAGGGCGGGAAGCCCCATCGCGCCGAGCAGGACTCCGACGGCGACGGCCGCTTCGACACGACCGTCACCTACGACGCCGCCGGCCAGCCCGCCGCGCAGGAGCGGGACACGGACGGCGACGGGAAGCCGGACCTCTGGCTCGAGTTCGCGGGCGGCCAGCCGGCGCTGCAGCGCTCGGACACGAACCAGGACGGGAAGCCGGACACCACCATCACCTACGCGGGCGGCCAGCCGGCCCGCGAGGAGAGCGACCGTGACGGCGACGGCCGCGCCGACCGGCGCGTGACCTACCAGGACGGCAAGCCGTCGCGCATCGAGGAGGACGCCAACGGCGACGGCAAGCCCGAGCTGGTCGCCACCTTCGATGCGGCCGGCCAGAAGCTGCGCGAGCTCCAGGACACGACCGGCGACGGCCGCTTCGACGTGACGATCCTCTACGAGAACGGCGAGAAGGTCCGCATCGAGGAGGATCCCGAGGGTACCGGGCGCCCCACCGCGGTCACGACCTTCGCGGGCGGCAAGCGCGTGAAGCGCGAGGCCGACAGCGACGGCGACGGGCGCATGGACACCGTCTCGCGCTTCGAGAACGACCAGGAGGTGGCGCAGGAGCGCGACCTCGACGGCGACGGGCGCGCGGAGGTGGTCGTCGTCTACGAGAACGGCGTGCGCGTGCGCGAGGAGAAGGACGAGGACGGTGACGGCCGGCCCGAGCTCGTGACCCAGTTCTCGGGTGACGCGCCGCTGCGCAGCGAGGCCGACGCCAACCACGACGGCAAGCGCGACACCTTCATCACCTTCCGCGAAGGCCGGAAGGCGCGCCAGGAGGAGGACCGCAACGCCGACGGCGACGTCGACGCGGTCTTCGACTTCGACGCGCACGAGAAGCTCGCGCGCGAGCAGGTCGACGCCGATTTCGACGGGAGCTTCGAGACCACCGCCGAGTACCAGGACGGCGAGGTCGTGAAGCGCGTCACCACGACCGCCAAGGGGACGCCGAAGCGCAGCGAGTTCCACGCCGACGGGCGCCTCGTGCGGGTCGAGCTCGACGAGGACGAGGACGGTCGCGTCGATCTCTGGAACTTCTACGACCCGGCCGGCAAGCTCGAGAAGCAGGAGCAGGACCGCAGCGGCGACGGCCGGGTCGACACCTGGGTCACGCTCGACGTCGCGACCGGCAAGGAGACGCGCGTGCTCTCCGACCGCAGCGGCGACGGCAAGATCGACGCCTGGCGCACCAACGACGCGCAGGGCCGCACGACGGACCTCGAGGAGGACGAGGACGGCGACGGCAAGGCCGACCGCTTCGTCACCTTCGAGGGCGGCGTCGCGACCCGCTTCGAGCAGGACACCAACGGCGACGGCAAGATCGACCTGCGCGGGCAGCTCGCGCCCGACGGCTCGGTCGTGCGCCAGGAGCGCGACGAGGACGGCGACGGGACGTTCGACGTGGCGACCGTCTTCGAGGGCGGCGAGCCCGTGCGCCAGGAGAAGGACGCCGACGGCGACGGCCGCTTCGAGTCGGTGGCGACCTTCCGCGACGGCAAGCAGAGCGGCCAGGTGCGCGACAGCGACGGCGACGGCAAGCCGGACACGACCGTCGAGTTCGACCGCGAGGGCCGGCCCGCGCGGGAGGTCACGGACGCCGACGGCGACGGGCGGCCCGAGCGCGTGCGCGAGTGGAAGAAGGGCCAGCTCGTGCACGAGCAGGAGGACCGCGACGGCGACGGCCGCTTCGAGCTCGTCACCACCTTCCGGAACGGCAAGGCCGAGAGCGACACCAATGCCGACGGCAAGCCGGACGTCTTCGTCGAGTACGAGGGCGAGCGCAAGCTGCGCCAGCGCGAGGACCGCGACTTCGACGGCAAGGTCGACGTGGTGACGAGCTTCGACGCCGAGGGACGGCCGGCGCGCATCGAGGAGGACCTCGACCGGGACGGCAAGAAGTTCGAGCAGGTCACGGTGTTCGAGAGCGGCGCCAAGGTCCGGACCGAGCGCGACGCGAACCACGACGGCAAGGCAGACCTGGTCGTCGAGTTCCGGGACGACCAGCCGGTGCTGACCCGCGAGGACGCCGACTTCGACGGTTCCTTCGAGCGTGTGGTGCGCGCCGACGCGAGCGGCCGCCAGGTCCAGGAGTCCGACACGAGCGGCGACGGCAAGGTCGACACCTGGGTGGTGGCCGACGCGCAGGGAACGGTGCTCGAGCGGCGCGAGGACAAGGACGGCGACGGGGAGCCCGACGTGACGGTCGAGTACAAGGACGGCAAGCCCCTCGCGCTGGTCCAGGCGGGCGGGGGCGGCCGCGTGGCGCAGACCTACGACGAAGCCGGCAACGTCGCCGAGGAACAGCGCGACGGCGACGGGGACGGTCGCTTCGACACCTGGATCACCTTCTCGGGCGGCCGCCCGGCGCGCGAGGCACGCGACACCAACGGGGATGGGAAGATCGACGTGCTGACGCTCTTCGACGCCGAGGGCCGCGCCGTCGCGCAGGAGCTGATCGAGGGCGGTGGCAAACGCCCGAACAAGAAGCTCGTGCTGGCGGCCGACGGGTCCGTCGTGGCCCAGTGCATCGACACGAACGGCGACGGGACCTTCGACGCACGCGCGCGGGTCGAGGGCGGCCAGGTCGTCGAGGCGCTCCTCGACACCGACAAGAACGGGATCGGCGACCAGCGCGAGGCCTACGAGGGTGGCGTGCGGGTGCGGATCGACGCCGACACCAATCGCGACCGCAAGCCCGACGTGATCCAGCACCTCGCGGGCGACGCCGTCACCCAGCAGGACGAGGACACCGACTTCGACGGCCGGATCGACCGCGTCTTCCGCGGTCAGCAGCTCGTCCCCGCCGCCGCCGGCGGCGCCGTCCCTCCCTCCTTCCCCCCGCTCGACTGCGGCTCCATCGACCCCTCCTGGCGCGGGGACAGACCCGGCGATTCGGCGATTCGCTAGGGTCGCCAGCGCGATGGCCCCGAGAATCGCCGAATCGCCGGGTCTGTCCCCGTTCCGGGCGCTCGCGATCGGCGCGGTCGCGCGCGGGGGCATCGAGGCCTGGCCGCCGGTCGTGCTGGCGCCGATGGCCGGCATCACGAACGCCGCCTTCCGCACGCTGTGCCGCGGCTTCGGCGCGGGCCTCTACGTGAGCGAGATGATCACCGCGCGCGGCCTCGTCGAGGGCAATGCGAAGACCCTCCACCTCGCTGCCTTCGCGCCCGACGAGAAGCCGCGCAGCCTCCAGCTCTACGGCGTCGACCCCGTGTCCGTCGGCGAGGCGGTCGCCTGGCTGGCGGGCGAGGGCCGCGTCGACCACATCGACATGAACTTCGGCTGCCCGGTGCGCAAGGTGACGCGACGCGGCGGCGGTGCCGCGCTGCCCTGGAAGCGCGAGCTGCTCCGCCGCATCGTGCGGGCGGCCGTCCGTCACGCCGGCCCGATCCCCGTCACGATCAAGTTCCGGATCGGCATCGACGACCGCCACGAGACCTATCTCGACGCCGGCCGCATCGCCGAGGACGAGGGCTGCGCCGCGGTGGCGCTCCACGCGCGCACCGCCGCCCAGCTCTACGACGGCGAAGCCCGCTGGGACGCGATCGCGCGGCTCAAGCAGGCGGTCGCCTCGATCCCGGTCCTCGGCAACGGCGACGTCTGGGAGGCGCAGGATGCGCTGCGCATGATGCGCACGACCGGCTGCGACGGCGTCGTGGTCGGCCGCGGCTGCCTCGGCCGGCCGTGGCTGTTCCGCGACCTCGCCGACGCCTTTGCCGGCCGCCCGCCCCAGGCCCCCCCCACGCTGCGCGAGGTCTTCGCGATCATGGGGGAGCACGCGCGCCTGCTGGCCGCGTGGTTCGGCGAGCGCCACGGTGTGCGCAGCTTCCGCAAGCACGGCTCCTGGTACACCAAGGGCTTCCGCCACAGCTCGCGCCTGCGGCCGCAGCTCATGCAGGTCGAGACCCTCGCGCAGCTCGAGGCGCTGCTCGCTGCGCACGTCACGGACGAGCCCTTCCCGCCCGCCGCCCTGCGGGTGCCGCGCGGCAAGACCGGCGGCGTGCAGCGCGTCCTGCTCCCCGAGGGCTGGCTGCTCGACCGGGACGATCCGACACCGCTCGGAGTCGAAGCCGAGGACCCGGGCTCGGGCGGGTGACCGGGAGGACCCCATGCGCGCACCGCGGGCGGCGATCGTCGGATGGCTCCTCGGCCGGCTCACCCGCCTGCGCTTCCCGGCGCTCTTCCTCGTGGCGGGGGTGCTCTTCCTCCTGACGCTCGTCTTCCCGGACCCGATCCCGCTCGCCGACGAGCTCCTGCTCGGCGTGCTCACGGCCCTCTTCGCGAGCTGGCGCAGGCGCGGCGCGCCCGCGGACGGCAGCGCGGAAGCTCAGACCCCCGCGAACTCCGGCCGGTAGCGGACGACTCCCCGGCGCCCCGCGAGCGCGCCCGGCTCGAGCTCGACGACGAAGAACGACCCCTCGTGCCCGTGCTCCCAGCGCAGGCCCGCCTCGGCGGCCGGCCGGAAGCCGAAGCGCGGGTAGTAGCTGGCGTGCCCGAGCACGAACACCACCGGGTGTCCCCGTACGCGGCAGGCGTCGAGGCCCGCGCGCACGAGCGCCGAGCCGATCCCCTGGCGCTGCTGCTCCGGAAGCGTCGCCACGGGTCCGAGCCCGATCGCGTCCCACGCGCGCGCTCCGTCCCGCACGGTGACCGGGCTGAAGAGCACGTGGCCGACGACCCGGCCGTCGCGCTCGGCCACGAGCGAGAGCATGGCTGCACCCGCCGCGTGCAGCGCCTCGACGAGCCGTGCCTCGGCGGGCTGGCCGAAGGCGCGCTCGTGCAGCGCCCCCACCGCTGCGTGGTCCCCGGCGCGCACGGCACGGATCTCCACGCTGCCGCGGCCGGCCTCGCAGCGCTCAGAAGGCAACGCCGAGGACCTTGGCGCGCTCGCGATAGCCCGCGCGCAGCCGCTCGACCACCGCGAAGGGCGGCCCACTTCCGATCGCCTGCCCGTCGAGCGAGCGCACCGGCACGATGCCAGCCCCGGTGCCGGTCAGGAAGACCTCGTCGGCGCCGAGCAGGTCGCTGCGCGCGAGCGAACGCTCGCGCGCCTCGAGCCCGAGCCCGGGCGCGAGCTCGAACACCGTGCGGCGCGTGATGCCCTCGAGGCAGCCGTCGCCCGGCGGCGGCGTGGCGAGGGTACGCCCGCGGAGCACGAAGACGTTCGCCACGCTCGCCTCCGCGACCGTGCCCGCCGCGTTCAGCAGGAGCGCCTCGTCGGCGCTGCGCCGGCGCGCCTCGAGCTTGGCGAGCGCGTTGTTCAGGTAGTTGAGGCTCTTCACGCGCGGGTCGAGCACGTCCGCCGCGGGGCGCCGCCAGCTCACCGTCACGAGGTCGAGACCGGCGGCGAGCTTCGCGGCCGGGAAGATCGCCGCCTCGGCGGCGATGCAGAAGACGCGCGGCCGCGGGCAGCTGCTCGGGTCGACGCCGAGGGCCCCCTCCCCGCGCGTGACCACGAGCCGCACGTAGGCGTCGTCGCGGCCGAGCGCGCGCAGAGGCGCGAGCACCACCTCGCGCAGACCCGCCTCGTCGAGGGGGAGTGCCAGACCGATCGCGGCGGCGGAGACCCGCAGCCGCGCCAGGTGGTCGTCGAGGCGGAACACGCGGCGGCCGAAGGCGCGGATGCCTTCGAAGACGCCGTCGCCGTAGAGGAGGCCGTGGTCGGTCACCGGGACGTACGCCTCGGCGGGGTCCACGACCCGCCCGTCGATCCAGATCTTCATGCCGCACTCCTCCCCTCGAGGGTGGCGCCGATCCGCTCCGCCGCGGCCACCACCCGGCGTGCGAAGCGCCCGGTCTGGCCGGCGGGCAGGCGCACCGCGGGCGCCGCCAGCGCGACGACCGCGACGAGGCGCCCGGCTGCGAGCACCGGAGCGGCCACCACCGCGAGGCCCGGGATCCACTCCTCGCGGTTCTGCGCCCAGCCGCGCCGCCGCGCCAACGCCACCTCGCGCGCCAGCGCCTGCCGCTCGGCAAAACCAGACGGCGTCGATGCCGAGCGTGCGACGCTCTCGGGGGCGAAGGCGAGATGCAGGAGGCCGGTCGCCGTCACCGGCAGCGGCACCTCCTCGCCCACGCGCGGCGACGCGCGCAGGAAGCCGGTGCCCTCCACCTTGTCGAGCACCACGACGCGCCCGCCGCGCGCCGCCGCCAGGAACAGGGTCTCGCCGGTGGCCCGGGCTTCGGCCTCGAGCTGCGGGCGTGCCGCCGCCACCACCGGCTCGCGGTCGAGCACGCCGAGCCCGAGCGCCACCAGCCGCAGCCCCGGCCGGTAGCGGCCCTGCTCGTCCTGCTCGACGAGGCCGCGGCGCAGCAGCGACCCGAGCAGGCGGTGCGTCGTGGACTTCGGCAGCGCGAGCGCGCGTGCGATCTCGCTCACCCCCGCAGCGCCGGCGCCGTGCAGGTGGAAGAGCACGTCGAGCGCCTTCTCGACGCTGGTCGTCGCGTCCACGGCAGCTCCTCGGGGTCGTTCCAGAATACGGAACACGATTCCTGTACGCGGGAAGGTACCGGGCACCGCCCGTTCCGCCACCGGTGCGCCCCGTCACCTCGCCCGGGCGCCCGCCCGGCCGAGACGAGGGGGATGTCGCGCTGCCGCGCCCTCCTCCCGATCGCCCTCGCCCTCGGCACCTTCGCGCCCGATGCCGGCGCCGGCCTGCCGGCCCCGCCGGTCTTCGAGTGGTCGCGCTGCCCGGCCGGCTACTGCGACACGGGCTGGTATGCCTCCCCCGCGGTGGGCGACGTCGACGGCGACGGCCAGGTCGAGGTGCTCTGGGGCGGCTACCGCCTGATGGCCGTGGACGGCGCCACGGGCACGCTCGAGTGGACCTGGCCGCCGAGCGGCAACCACGGGCGCCTGTGGCCGAGCCCGGTCGTCGCCGACCTCGACGGCACGCCCGGACTCGAGATCGCGATCGGCAACGGACAGGGCGAGCTCGTCGTGCTGGACGGAACGGGGAGCCCCGAGCCGGGCTTCCCCACCCAGCCCTTCGGCACGTCCAACGAGCTGCGCAGCCTGGCGGCCGCCGACCTCGACGGCGACGGCGCGCTCGAGCTGCTCACCGGCCGCACCGGCAGCGGCCCGACCGTGTGGAGCGTCGTGCAGAGCAACGGTGCCACGCGCCCGGGCTGGCCGCGGCTCCAGGGCGGCGACCTCGGCTACGCCGCCGGCTGCTACAACCAGAACCTCGGCGCCGGCGACCTCGACGGCGACGGCCTGCCCGAGGTGGTCGCGACGAGCGACGTGCACTACCTGGCGACCTTCGAGGCCGACGGAACGCAGCGCGGCGTGAGCGAGGTCTTCCGGGGCTTCGGCGACCGCCGGGTCTGGGCCCAGGTGGGCGTGCACTTCGAGGAGGCGGTCGACCTCTTCGGCTACGTCGACTGCGGGAGCGCCGCCCGCGATCACCGGCGGCCGAACCTGGCGAGCGCTGCGCCCGTCGTCTCCGACCTCGACCGCGACGGCGTGCCCGAGACCGTGATCGTCGGCGACTTCTACGACCCCTGCGTGAGCTACGACCTGCTCTTCCAGCTCCCCGTCGTCTTCGCGCCCGACCGCCGGCGCTGGGCCGCGGGCCCCTACGACTGGTCGGTGACACCGGATCCGGACGCAGCCTCGGCGCCGCTCTCGGTCGACTACGACGAGATCGAGAGCGTCCAGCCGAACCCGATGGTCGTGGACCTCGACGGCGACGGGCTGCGCGAGATCGTGTTCCCGTCCTCGGACGGCCGCCTGCACGCCTTCTGGCTGGACGGCACCGAGAAGCACGGCTGGCCGATCGACCTGAACCCCGGCGCCGCAGCGGGGATCCGCTTCGCCTCGGAGGCCGTGTCCGCCGATCTCGACGGCGACGGCCGGCTCGAGGTGCTCTTCCACGTCTGGACCGGGAAGGGCTCGAACCTGGACGGCGAGCTGCGGATCGTGGACTGGCAGGGCCAGCCGCTCGCGAGCGTCCCGATCGCCCGCAACGGGAAGAGCTGGAGCGGCGCGCTCGGCGCGCCCACGCTCGCGAACATCTACGAGCTGGCCCGCATCTTCGACGTAACCCCCGGTGAGCTGCTCGACGGCTCGACCAACGACGAAGAACTCGCTGCCGCGGCCGGCTGACCCTTACCGTCAAC
>WBZY01000859.1_pt1 | contig 19385 bp, 19 predicted proteins | sample 5204191 | NCBI WGS metagenome assembly WBZY01 (sample SAMN12344363, study PRJNA552823) | activated sludge metagenome | biome: Activated sludge suspended growth; feature: Anammox Sidestream; material: Wastewater; isolation source: activated sludge from anammox sidestream of wastewater treatment...
CGGTCGACGCGGTGATCGGCGGCCCGCAGCGCCTCGGCACCGAGATGGCGGCCTTCGGCATCGCCGAGATGGTCGACGAGACGATGGCGAGCGCCGCGCGCGTCCACGCCGTCGAGCGTCCCGACCGGCAGCAGCGTCGACAGCGACAACGACAGATCGTCATCGCCACGCACGCCGCGCGCGGCATAGACGCGGCGCAGGACCGGGTGCAAGGCGCGCCCCCAGTCCGCGCTCTCCTCGCCCTGCGCGCGCCGTTCGATCCTCAGTGTCACGGGGGTACGCTCCAGGTGACGGCGTGTCGCCACGGCTTCACGAGATCGAAGCGCCCGAGTCGAAACACGCGCTCGTCGGCGAGCACTTCCACGGCATCGATGTGCCGCGCCGCGAGCGCGGCGAGCGCCGGCTCCACCCAGCGTGCGGCGACGCTGTCGTCGACGCCCTCGCGCACGACCACGACGGTGTCCGCATCGCCCGCGAGCTCCAGCTCCGCAAATGAGCGTCCCGGCCCGTCGAGCGCACGACCGGTTTCATGCCACAGGCCCCGGAGCCAGCTGTCGCTGCCGTAGCCGCGCACGCGGCGCGCCGGCGCGCGCGAGCGGTGCGGCGCAGGCGTCGCGGAGCCGGTCGATGCACCACCCCACAGCCACAACGCGGCGAGCGCCGCGGCACCGCGCCGCGTGCGGGCGCGATTGACGGCGTGTTCGTGCAGCCACATCTCGATCTCGGTGCCGATGCGCCGCAGTGGCGCGGCGCCCTCGCCCGCCGGCAGCCACGGCGCGATGTCGCCGCCGAGCACGCGCGCAGGATCGAACGTGATGGCGGTCGTGCTCACGCCCGTGAGCAGGAAGCCCTCCGCACCTGCCGCCGTGAGCGCAAGGCCAGCACCGTCGAACACGCGCGCGAAGTCCGAGGCGAGGGCCTGTGCTTCGTCCGCCTCGAGTTCGAGCCATCCGCCGATGGGCATGCGGACATGATCGACCGCCGCGAGCAGCGCGACGGGCGTCGCGAACCACGCCGCGGCCCGCGGTACACCGGCTGCCGCGGCAGCGAGCCCGGCCGCCGGCTGCAGTGCAAGGTCCGCACGCCCGATCCGCCCTGCGAGCCAGGCGCGCCAGCCGGCGCCGGCGAGCGCGCGCCGGCGCGCGCGGGCGAGCGGCGGCGCGAGTACCGCGCGCGCGGCAGCGCTCGCTACGGGCAGGATGACGACGAGGCCGGACACGATGGCGTATCGTACCGAAATGAAACTGACGCTGACCGCGACGACCGACAGTCACCTGATTCGCAGCCACGGTGCGCGCGACGTCGTGATCGGCGAGGCCACTCATGCAGCGCCGCTGATCGTCGGCGCACACGCCATCGTGACCGGCTGGAACGCGCGTGACAGCGCGACGCTCGACGCCGCGCAGATGGCACCTGTCCTCGAACTCGATCCGGAAGTCGTGATCCTCGGCATGCCGGCCCCGGTCGCCTGGCCGCCTGCAGCGCTGCGCGCCCTGCTCGGTGCGCGCCATGTCGGTCTCGAAGTGATGGAGTTCGGCGCGGCGTGCCGCACCTACAACGTGCTCGCACAGGAGGATCGCCGGGTGGTGCTCGCGCTCCTGCCGTAGCAGGCGCACCGGGAGAAGACACAGGAGGGAAAGCTCGTTAACTCCAGATCGAATCGTCCGTAGCTGACAGACCCGAACGATTGCCGTCGTTTGTTCTTGTATTTCTTCGTCTACTTCTTCTACTCGCCGACTCCCCCGAATCCCCTGTGTCTTCTCGCGGTGCGTCTGGGGGCGCCATGTTAGGCATAGCACAGGAGTTCGCGCAAGCAAGCAAATATAGTGTTATTTTTCAATTAATTAAAGCAACTATCTCATGCAGTTCCTTCTAGCAGGGGCACGAATGCGACAGGCCCGAGCGCCTGCCGCTCGACCTTGTGCTCGCGGCGCGTGAAGCGGACGAGTTCCTGCGCGCCCTCGGGCCCCACGGGCACGATCAGTCGGCCGCCGACCTTCAGCTGCTCGAGCAGTGCGTCGGGCACGCGCAGCGGCGCGGCGGCCACCAGCATGCCGTCGAACGGCGCATGTGAAGGCCAGCCGCGATAGCCGTCGCCATGGCGAAACCGTACGTTCTTGATGCCGAGTTCGCGGATGCGGTCTTTCGCGCGCTTCAGCAGCGGTTCGATGCGCTCGATGCTGTAGAGCTTGTCGACGAGCGGCGCGAGCACCGCGGTCTGGTAACCGCAGCCCGAGCCCACTTCGAGCACGTTGTACAGCGGCCCGCCCTCGAGCAGCGCTTCCGTCATCCGCGCAACGATGTAGGGCTGCGAGATCGTCTGGCCGTGGCCGATCGGCAGCGCCGTGTCTTCGTAGGCACGGCTCGCGAGCGCTTCGTCGACGAAGATATGCCGCGGCACATTGCGGATCCGGTCGAGCACCGCTGGGTTGCGGATCCCCTGGTCGGCGAGACGCTGCACGAGCCGGTCGCGCGTGCGCGCCGAAGTCATGCCGATGCCTGCGAGCCTCACGTCAGCCACGCGGCCTCCCGTCGAGCCACTGCGCGACCGTACCGAGTGCCGAGTGCCGGGTCAGGTCGATCTGCAGCGGCGTCACCGACACGAAGCCTTCGGCCACCGCATGGAAGTCGGTGCCAGGGCCCGCTTCCTGTCCCGGCCCCGATGGGCCAATCCAGTACACGGCGCGGCCGCGCGGATCGGTGGCGCGGATCGCGGGCGAGGAGCGGTGACGGTTGCCGAGGCGCGTCGCACGAAAGCCGCGCAGTTGCTCGTACGGCAGGTCCGGCACATTGACGTTGAGGATCATGCCGCGATCGAGGGGCTGCTCGATCAGGCGCTCGACGATCTCGCGCGCAACGCGCGCCGCGGTCGCGAAATGCCGCGGGCCGCCCTGCTCCGTACAGAGCGATACCGCCACGGTCGTGAGACCGAGGAAGCGCCCCTCGATCGCCGCCGCCACCGTGCCCGAATAGAGCACGTCGTCGCCGAGGTTCGCGCCGTCGTTGACGCCCGAGACGACCATGTCGAACTCGAAGCTGAAGAGCCCGGAGATCGCGAGGTGCACGCAGTCGGTCGGCGTGCCGACGACATAGTGCACGTCGTCCTCGGCCTTGTGGACGCGCAGCGGTACGTCGAGCGTCAATGAATTGCTCGCGCCGCTGCGGTTGCGATCCGGCGCGACGATGGTGAGGTCGCCGACCCCCGCCAGCGCGTGGCGCAGGTGCCTGATACCTTCGGCGCGGAAGCCGTCGTCGTTGGCGAGGAGAATCTTCACTCGGCGCGGGAACTTTCGGATCGTGGGGGCGCGTCAATATACTGAAAGCCTTCCCGAGGAGGAAATCGTCGTGAGCAACCCGGGCGACGACGACTCGCGCCTGTTTCGCGAGGCGGTACGTGGTGCGAAGACACTGCGCGCCGAGCCGCGAGCCGGCCAGCGCAAGCGCCGCCCGCCCGCCCGTGCGCGTTTTGCCCGTGCCGACCGGGCGGCAGTACTCGCGGAATCGCTCGATGCCACGACGTACGGCGGCGCCCTCGAGACGGGTGACGAACTCAGGTTCCGTCGCGCCGGCGTCCAGGACGCCGTGCTGCGGCGGCTGCGGCGCGGTGAATATCGCGTCGAAGCGGAGATCGACCTGCACGGGCTCACGGTCGCCGAGGCAGGGGCCGAACTGCGCGCGTTCCTCGCCGCTGCGATTGCGCGCGATCTGCGCTGCGTGCGCATCGTGCACGGCAAGGGGCTGCGATCGGGGCAGCGCGGGCCCGTCCTCAAGCAGGCCGTGAATGGCCTCCTGAGGCGAGTAGCGGCGGTTGTGGCCTTTACCTCCGCACGCCAGGTCGACGGCGGTACCGGCGCGGTGTACGTCCTGCTCGCGTAGGAATGGTGCCGTCGATCGCTTCCCGCAGCACCGTCGTCGCGAAGCTGCCCGCCGTCAGCCGAAAGCGCAGGACGAGTGCATCGTCCTCGAATGCATGCGCGAGGTCGCACACCGCGACCCGCAGCGACCGTCGCGCCGGCTCGACGGCCGCCGCGATCAATCCGCTGCAAAGATCGTCGAACTGCGCGCCGACCTCGGCTTCGAGCGCCGCAATCCGGCCGCGGGTGCGCCCGGCGCCGCGGCCCCACAGTGGCCCCGTCGGATGCACGTCGAGCGCGGCGACGCGTTCCGCCAGCGCCGGGTCCACGGATTCGACCTCGAACACGCTGCCCGTACCGTCGAGGTTCGCGACATCGCCCGGCTCGAGGCGCGCCCAGCTGCCGTCGGCAACCCGCCGCGCCAACACGGCATTGAACAGGAGGCTGCGCGCCGCCGACAGCGTGTGGCCTCGATCGGTTTCCCAGTCGCCCGCGGCGAGTCGTGCGAGATTCGACAGCTCGCGCCCGAAGCGCTGGGGTCCGAAGTAGTCGGGCACACCCTGCGCCTCGATCAGTGCGAGGCGCGCGGCGAGCGCCGCACGATCGCCCTCGACGCCCCGAATCCGCAGCTCGAAGCGATTGCCCGCGAGGGCGCCGCGCGGCAGCTTGCGCCGGTGCAGGTGGGCCTCGATCACCTCGTATCCGTCGCCCGTGACGGCCCGCCAGTCGTCCGGCCCGCCCTTGCCACGCGGTACCGTGAACCATTGCGTCGTCACGGCGTGGCGATCCTTGAGCCCGGCGAAGCCCACGTCGAACGGCCGACAGCACGCCCGCCGCGCAAGTTCGCGCGCCACCCATTCGGTGTTGGCGCCCCGCTTGCGCACCCGCAGCAGGAGGTGCGGCCCCTCGCCTGCGGGCTCGAAGCCGAGGATCTCGTCGACGAGGAAATCGTCCGCCGTGGTGCGCACCTGTCCGGCAACCGGCGGCGCGCCGAACGCGCGGGGCGGATCGAGCGCGAGCGTGCGCCAGTGAACCGGTACGGCCGGCATCAGCGCGACGCGGGTTCGTCCGCCAACAGCAGCACCGCGGCCTGGGCAGCGAGCCCCTCGCCGCGCCCGATGAAGCCGAGGCCCTCGGCCGTCGTCGCCTTGATGTTGACCTGCGCGTCCGCGATGCCGAGCAGCTGCGCGATCGTGTGGCGCATTTCCTCCCGATACCGGCCGATGCGCGGCAGCTCGGCGAGGAAGGTCACGTCGACATTGCCGACGAGATGGTGCCGCGCGCGCAGCAGTGACATCACATGGCGGGTCAGGTCGCGGCTGTCGGCGCCCTTCCACTTCGCATCGGTATCGGGAAAGTGCTGGCCGATGTCGCCGAGCCCCGCGGCGCCGAGCAGCGCATCGCACAGCGCGTGGAGGATCACGTCGCCGTCGGAATGCGCACGCACGCCCCGCGTGTGGGGAAGGCGCACGCCGCCGAGCGCCACGCTGTCGCCGGGACCGAAGGCGTGGACGTCGATGCCGAAGCCGATTCTCATGGGGTTTGCCTCGTCGTGCGGTTGCGCTGCAGGATCGCGTCGGCCAGCGCGAGATCGGCCGGCGTCGTGACCTTGATGTTGCGCACGTCGCCCGGCACGAGAAGCGGTGCGTAGCCCTGCCACTCCATGGCCTGGGACTCGTCGGTCGGTTGCCGGGACGCCGCCTGTGCCGCTTCGAGTGCGCCCGCCAATGCCCCGAGGCGGAACATCTGCGGCGTGAGCGCCCGCCACAGGGACTCGCGTCCCTCCGTGCGCGCGACGGCGGTCGTGCCGGTCACGGCGGCACGCTTCAGCGTGTCGGCGACCGGCACCGCGAGCAGCGCACCGACCGGGTGAGGCAGCGCCGCCGCGATGAGCGCGTCGATCTCGGCGCGTGCAATGCACGGGCGCGCCGCGTCGTGCACGAGCACCCATTCGTCGTCGTCGAGTCCCGACCGCAGCGCGATGAGTGCGCGCAGGACGCTCTCCGCCCGCTCCGCACCACCCGTGACGGCGCCGATCGGACACGTGCCGCGCTCCCCGCAGCGTGCCGCCACATGCGGCCACGCCGTATCGTCGGCCGCGATGGCGACGACGACGCGGTGACAGCGGGCATCGGCGAGGAACGGCGCGAGCGCGTGCTCGATCACCGTCGCGCCGGCGAGCGGCTCGTATTGCTTGCGCAGGACGGACGCACCGAAACGCCGGCCGGACCCGGCTGCCGGCACAACGAGCGCATACCGCATCGGAACGCCCGCCGCCGGCCGGCTACCGCTGCGCGGTGCGGGTGCGCGTGTCGGCACCCGCGGCCGAACCCGGCCGCGGCACGACCTGATAGAACGATTCGCGAGGCGCGACCATGCCGAGCTCGCTGCGGGCCCGCTCCTCGAGCGCGGTGAGGCCCTGCTTCAGGTCGCGCACTTCGGCAGCGAGACGCGCGTTGCGTGCCGAGAGGGCCGCATTCTCGCTGCGCTGCGCGGCGACGTCGGCTTCGAGGCGGTGCATTTCACCGAGGCCGTCCGCGGAGACGAGCAGGCGGTACTGCAGCAGCAGCACCACGATGACCAGAGCACCCGCCAGCCACTTCATCGCAGCCGGACTCTATCAGACCCGCACCGGGAAGGCACTGTGGCCGGCGTACTTCGCCCGGCTGCCGAGCGCCGCCTCGATGCGCAGCAGCTGGTTGTATTTGGCGACCCGGTCGGAACGGGACATCGAGCCCGTCTTGATCTGTGTCGCGGCCGTCGCGACCGCGATGTCGGCGATCGTGCAGTCCTCGGTCTCGCCCGAGCGATGCGACACGACCGCGGAATACTTCGCCGCATCCGCCATCGCGATCGCCGCGAGCGTTTCGGTGAGGGTGCCGATCTGGTTCGGCTTGATGAGGATCGAGTTCGCGATGCCCTTCGCGATGCCCTCCTGCAGGATCGCGGTGTTGGTGACGAACAGGTCATCGCCGACGAGCTGGACCTTCCCGCCGAGCTTTTTCGTCAGGATGGCCCAGCCGTCCCAGTCCGACTCGCCCATGCCGTCCTCGATCGTGAGGATCGGGTACTGCGCCGCGAGGCCCGCAAGGTAGTCGGCGAATTCCGTCGACGTGAACGACCGGCCCTCGCCCTCGAGCACGTACCTGCCGTCCTTGTAGAACTCGGAGCTCGCGGCATCGAGGCCGAGGTAGATGTCCTTGCCGGCCCGGTAGCCGGCCTTGGCAATCGCCTCGAGGATCAGGTCGAGCGCCGCCGCGTTCGACGGCAGGTCCGGCGCAAAGCCGCCCTCGTCGCCGACGGCCGTCGAGAGCCCCCGCTCGTTCAGCAGCTTCTTCAGCGTGTGGAACACCTCGGCGCCATAGCGCAGCGCTTCCGACAGCGACGGGGCACCGACCGGCAGGATCATGAACTCCTGGATGTCGAGGCTGTTGTTCGCGTGCGCGCCGCCGTTGACGATGTTCATCATCGGCACGGGCATCACCGGCGCGCGGCCGCCGCCGAGCCACTCGTGCAGCGCCTTGCCCGCCGAACGCGACGCAGCGTGCACGTTCGCGAGCGAGACGGCGAGCAGCGCGTTGGCGCCGAGACGCGCCTTCGTCGCGGTGCCGTCGAGCGCGATCATTGCGGCATCGAGGCCCGCCTGGTCGGCCGGGTCGCGGCCGACGAGTGCGGCCTTCAGTACGCCGTTGACGTTCGCGACGGCCTTCTGCACGCCCTTGCCGAGGTAGCGCTTCGGGTCGCCATCGCGCAGCTCCACCGCTTCGCGCGTGCCGGTCGATGCACCCGACGGCACGGCGGCCCGCCCGAGCGTGCCGTCGTCGAGCACGACGTCGGCCTCGATGGTGGGGTTGCCGCGGGAATCGATGATCTCGCGGCCGCGGATGTCGACGATGCGGCTCATAGCAGGGCTTCCTCGTAGGGCTGTGACTTCGTGGCGCGATCGAGCGCGAGCAGCGTGCGCAGGAGCGGCTCCATGCGCTCGAGCGGCCAGGCGTTAGGGCCGTCCGACAAGGCCTTGTCGGGGTCGGGGTGCGTTTCCATGAACAGGCCCGCGACGCCGGCCGCGACCGCGGCGCGCGCCAGCACCGGCACGAACTCGCGCTGCCCGCCGGACGCGCTGCCCTTGCCGCCCGGCAACTGCACCGAGTGCGTGGCGTCGAACACGACCGGGCAGCCCGTCGCGCGCATCACCGCGAGCGATCGCATGTCGGACACGAGATTGTTGTAGCCGAACGTGAAACCGCGTTCGCAGACCAGGATCTCCTCGTTGCCGGTCGAACGCGCCTTGTCGACGACGTTCTGCATTTCCCACGGCGAGAGGAACTGGCCCTTCTTGATGTTGACGGGCTTGCCCTGCGAGGCCACGTTCACGATGAAATTCGTCTGCCGCACGAGGAAGGCGGGTGTCTGCAGCACGTCGACCACGGCCGCAACCTCCGCGAGCGGCGTGTCCTCGTGCACGTCGGTCAGCACCGGCACGCCGAACTGGCGCTTCACATCCGCGAGCACCTTGAGCCCGGCCTCGATGCCCGGGCCGCGGAAGCTCGTGCGCGAGGAGCGGTTCGCCTTGTCGTAGGACGCCTTGAAGACGAACGGGATGCCGAGGCGAGCCGTCACGTCGCGCAGCCGGCCCGCGACGTCGAACGTGAGCTGCGCACTCTCGACGACGCAGGGCCCCGCGATCAGGAAAAACGGCCGTTCCGCGCCGATCTCGGCGCCTGCGAGCTTCACCGCCCCGCCCTCACGCGCCGGCCGCCGCCGGCAGCTGCGCCGCGCGGTAGTTGCGTGCCGCGCGCACGAAACCGGCGAAGAGCGGATGACCGTCCCTCGGGGTCGACGTGAACTCCGGGTGGAACTGCGTTGCGATGAACCACGGGTGCGTGGGCAGTTCGATGATCTCGACGAGGTCGTCGCGCGAGAAGCCGGGGAAAGCGAGCCCGGCGTCCCGATAGCGCGCGAGATAGCCGTTGTTGAACTCGTAGCGATGCCGGTGACGCTCGCGGATCACGTCGCGGCCGTAGAGCGCGCGCGCGAGCGTGCCTTCGCCGAGGAGCACGTCCTGGGCACCGAGCCGCATCGTGCCGCCCTTGGCCGAGGCGTCGTCGCGCGCCTGCGCGCCCTTCAGCGCATCCTGCCACTCGGTGATCAGCGCGATCACCGGGTGCGGCGTCGCACGATTGAACTCGGTGCTGTTGGCGTCGGTGAGCCCGAGCACGTTGCGTCCGTATTCGATGATCGCGAGCTGCATGCCGAGGCAGATGCCGAGATAGGGAATGCCGTTCTCGCGCGCATAGCGGATCGCGCGGATCTTGCCCTCGATGCCGCGCTCGCCGAAGCCGCCGGGCACGAGGATCGCGTCCATGCCCTTGAGCGCGTGCATGCCGCCGGTGTCGAGGTCGGTCGCCTCGATGTAGTGGATGTTGACGCGCGTGCGGGTCTTGAGCCCGCCGTGCACCAGCGCCTCGTTCAGCGAAATGTACGAATCGCGCACCTGCACGTACTTGCCGACCATCGCGATGTCGACCTGGCCGTCGGGATTGGCCTTCGCCGCGACCACCTGGCGCCACTCGGCGAGATCGGTCGGCGGCGCATCGAGGCGCAGCTTGTCGACGACGATCACGTCGAGCCCCTGCTCGTGCAGCAGGATCGGGATCTTGTAGATGTCGTCCGAGTCGATCGCGGAAATGACGGCCCGCTCTTCGACATTGGTGAACAGCGCGATCTTGCGTCGCTGCTCCTCGGGCAGCGGGTGCCTCGCGCGACAGAGGAGGATGTCGGGCTGGATGCCGATGCCCCGCAACTCCTTGACCGAGTGCTGCGTCGGCTTGGTCTTGATCTCGCCCGACCCGCCGACGACCGGCACCAGTGTCAGGTGCATGTAAACGCAGTTGTTGCGCCCGAGTTCGACCCCGACCTGGCGGATCGCCTCGAGGAAGGGCAGCGATTCGATGTCGCCGACCGTGCCGCCGATCTCGACCATGCACACGTCGGCGTCGCCCGCGCCGGCGAGGATGCTGCGCTTGATCTCGTCGGTGATGTGCGGAATCACCTGCACGGTCGCGCCGAGATAGTCGCCGCGCCGCTCCTTCGCGATCACGCGCTCGTAGATGCGCCCGGTCGTGAAATTGCTGTTGCGCCCGGTCGTCGTGCGCACGAAACGCTCGTAGTGGCCGAGATCGAGGTCGGTCTCCGTGCCGTCGTCGGTGACGAACACCTCGCCGTGCTGGAACGGGCTCATCGTGCCCGGATCGACATTGATGTACGGATCGAGCTTCACCATCGCGACCTTGAGGCCGCGTGCCTCGAGGATGGCGCCGAGCGATGCGGCGGCGATGCCCTTCCCCAACGAGGAAACGACGCCGCCGGTGACGAAAACGAATCGGGCCATGGTGTCCGCCGCGTGGTGGAAACGGTGCCGCTCACCCCGGGCGGGGGTGCAGTTGCGACGGGCAGCTAGGTTACCAAATCGGCATCGCCCGGGCGAGCGCGGCGCGGCGCCCGATGCCAGACGAGACGGGCGCGCGCCGCGGCGGTCTCGCCGGCCTGCACGCTCGCATCAGTCCAGCGATCCGCGACGGCCAGCAGCCGGCTGTCTGCAAACACGAGCGGCAAGGCCGCGCGCTCCCAGGCCGCGATGCGTGCCTCCTGCAGCAGCTGCTTGACCGCGCGCAAGGGGCCGCCGGCGCGCGGGCGCAGCCGCTCTCCGCCGCGGCGCCAGCGCACCGACAACGTGGCCGGCAGCGCCGCGAGATCGATGTCGCCATGGATATCGGCCCGCAGTTCGAGCCGCCCGCGTGCGCCGGGCAGCCACAGCATCGATCGTTCGCGCCACGCCCACACGACGCCGTCATCGGCCGCGGGTGCGACGTCCGGCGAGCGCCGCCACACGAGGCGCTGCCCGGGAACGCGCAGCACGCCGCCGCCCTCCCACCAAACGGAAGGCCGCGCGTCACGCCGCGCGGCGAGCAGCGGCCCGCAGATCTCCGCGAGGCGCCGCGCATCGGGCACCCGCCCGCCCTGCTGCGCGATCCAGTACCGCACGACATTGCGCCGACGATCCGGCGTGAACCGGCGCAGGACCGCGACCGACAGGTCGGCGCCCTCCGCGGCCGCCGCCTGGTCGGTCGCAGCGATGCCCGCGAGCAGCCGCTGTGCATCCGCGGCGTGCCGCGCGCTGCGCGCGAGCCCGCGCACGGCGCCCGGCCAGCGCCCGAGGAGGCGCGGCAACACCTCCCGCCGCAAGAACACGCGATCGAAGCGCAGGTCGCCATTCATCGGATCCTCGATCCACTCGAGGCGGCGGCGGCGCGCGTAGTCGCGCAGTGCCGCGCGCGGCACATCGAGCAGGGGTCGCAGCAGCCATCCCCGGCCGAGGGGTGCCCGTGCCGGCATCGCCGCGAGCCCCGCGAGCCCCGCGCCGCGCAGCAGCTGCAGCAGCACCGTCTCGGCCTGGTCCTCCAGGTGATGCGCAGTGAGGAGACATTCGCCGGGCGCGAGCATGCGCGCGAACGCCGCATAGCGGGCCGTGCGGGCCGCCGCCTCGAGCGACTCGCCGTGGCCGGCAATGACCGACACCCGACGCACGGCGATCGGCACACGCTGCGCGCCGGCGAGCGCGCGGCACCGCCTTGCCCAGCGGCGCGACGCGGCATCGAGCCCGTGATCGACGTGCAAGGCGCGCAGCACGAGCCGCGGCCGGCGGCGCGCGATGGCCGCGAGCGCCGCGAGCAGCGCGAGCGAATCGCCGCCGCCCGAAAAGGCGACCGCGACGCGCGCGTCGGGAAAGGAACCGATCAGTGCGGCGAGGCGCGCAGCGAGCGGCACCGGGCCGAATGCGGCCGCGGACGCCATGGATCAGGCCGTGGTTTCGGAATAGACGCCGAATCCCGCGATGCGCTCGTTGCGGCTCGCCCGCAGCGCCTCGGGAGTGGCGGCGGACAGCGCATCGAGGTACCGCAGCAGCGCCGTACGCATCGTCTCGAACATCGCCTGGGGATCGCGATGGGCGCCGCCGAGCGGCTCCTTCAGCACTTCATCGACGAGACCAAGCCCGGACAGGCGCGCTGCCGTGAGGCCCATGGATTCGGCGGCGATTTCCTTCTTGTCCGCGTTCTTCCACAGGATCGATGCGCAACCCTCCGGTGAAATCACGGAGTACGTCGCATACTCGAGCATCAGCAGGCGATCGCACACGCCGATGGCGAGCGCGCCGCCTGACCCGCCTTCGCCGATCACGACACTGACGATCGGGATGCCGAGCACCGACATCTCGTAGAGATTGCGTGCGATCGCCTCGCTCTGGCCCCGCTCCTCGGAGCCGACGCCGGGGTACGCTCCCGTCGTGTCGATGAACGTCACGAGCGGCAGGCGGAATCGTTCCGCGAGACGCATCAGGCGCAGCGCCTTGCGGTACCCCTCGGGCTTCGGCATGCCGTAGTTGCGCCGTACGCGTTCCTTCGTGTCGCGGCCCTTCTGGTGACCGATGACCATCACCGGCCGCCCCTCGAGCCGGGCGAGCCCGCCGACGATCGCGAGGTCGTCGCCGTACATCCGGTCGCCGTGCAGCTCCTGGAAATCGGTGAACACCGCCGCGATGTAGTCGAGCGTGTACGGCCGCTGCGGGTGCCGCGCGAGCTGCGTGATCTGCCACGGCGTGAGATTGGCGAAAATGTTCTTCGTCAGCTGCCGGCTCTTCGCCTGCAGCTTCGAGATCTCGTCCTTGATGTTGACCTTCGATTCCGCCGTGACGTGCCGCAACTCCTCGATCTTCGCTTCGAGTTCGGCGATCGGTTGTTCGAAATCGAGGAAACTGACGGCCATGGGATCCGGGTGAGTGGCAGGGCAGCGGGCGAGGTTACGGGCCGGGGGCCAGGACCGCAAGGATCAGCCGGTCAGCGAGGTGACGCCGGGCGGCGCGCCGTACCGCACGCTGACATTGCCGCGCCCGGCTATCTGCTCGAGCGATTCGAGGAGCTCGCGGGTCGCGCGCACCTGCCAGTCGGCGCCGAGCGTGAAGACGCCGCGGGCGCCCTCGCCCTCGTAGTCGACCGACACCGCGCACGAGCCGGGCCGCCAGGGTGCGAGCGCCCCGGCAAGGCGCTCCGGCAGCTCCGTGCGTACGGCCGACCCGGCCGGGCAGCGGATCACGATGCGCCGCGCCGCGTCCTCGCGTGCACGGTCGAGTTCGCCGACGCGGCGCGCAGCAAGACGCCAGCCGTCGAGGAATTCGTCGAAGCGCACCTGGCCTTCCACGACGAGCAGGGCGTCCTTCGCGACGAGCTCGCGAAACTGCTGGAAGACGTCCTCGAAGAAGTCGACCTCGATGCGTCCCGAGCGATCGTCGAGCACGATCGCGACGCGCGTGCCGCGACGGCGCACCTCGGTGACGAGCCCGGCGATCGTCGCGGGCCGCCCGCCCCGAAATCCCCTGCCCGCTTCCGGCGTGCCGACGGGACGATCCGACGTGAGATCACCGATGCGGTGCGTGACGAAGCGCGGCAGGTCGGCGAGATAGCGGTCGATCGGGTGGCCGGTCAGGTAAAGACCGAGCGTCTCGCGCTCGCCCGCGAGACGCACCGATTCGCTGAAATCGGGCTGCTCGGGCACCGACTGGGCGACGGGCCCGGCCTGGGCGACGCCGCCGAGACCGAAGAAATCCTCCTGGCCCATCGCCTGCGCGCGCGTCGCCTGTTCCCCGAGCGCGAGCGCCGCGTCGAGCCGGCTCATCATCGTCGCGCGATTCTCGCCGAGCGCATCGATGCTGCCGGAGCGCACGAGCGCCTCGAGCACGCGACGGTTCACCTTCGTCAGGTCGAGGCGACGGCAGAGGTCCTCGAGGCTCGAGAACGGTCCCCGCGCGGTGCGCTCGGCCAGCAGCGCCTCGACGGCGCCTGCGCCCACGCCCTTGATCGCGCCGAGCCCGTAGCGGATCGCCCGCTCGCCCGCGACCGTAAACGCGTAACTGGAATGGTTGACGTGCGGCGGCTGGATCTCGAGTTCGATCTGGGCACATTCGTCGATCAACGTGACGACCTTGTCGGTGTGATCCATGTCGGCGGACAGCACGGCCGCCATGAAGGCCGCCGGATAGTGCGCCTTGAGCCACGCAGTCTGGTACGACAGCAGCGCATAGGCCGCGGAATGCGACTTGTTGAACCCGTAACCCGCGAACTTCTCCATCAGGTCGAAGATGTGCGCCGCCTGCGGCGCCGGCACGCCGCGCGCCGTCGCACCGTCGACGAAGACCGAGCGCTGCTTCGCCATCTCCTCGGGCTTCTTCTTGCCCATCGCGCGGCGCAGCAGGTCGGCGCCGCCGAGCGTGTAGCCCGCGAGCACCTGCGCGATCTGCATCACCTGTTCCTGGTAGAGGATCACGCCGTAGGTGGGCGCGAGCGCCGGCTGCAGGTCGGGATGCAGGTAATCGATGACCGTGCCCGCCGGGCTGTGTTTCCTCGCGATGAAGTCGTCCACCATGCCCGACTGCAGCGGGCCCGGGCGAAAGAGCGCCACGAGCGCGACGATGTCCTCGAAGCAGTCGGGCTGCAGGCGGCGGATCAGGTCCTTCATGCCACGCGACTCGAGCTGGAACACGGCCGTCGTGCGGCAGGACTTGAGGAGCGCATAAGTCGCGGCGTCGTCCATCGGCAGGTCCGCGATTGCGAGCGGCGCCTCGCCACGGGCGGCGCGCAGGTCGTTGATCGTCGCGATCGCGCGATCGATGATCGTGAGCGTGCGCAGGCCGAGGAAGTCGAACTTGACGAGCCCCGCGGCCTCGACGTCGTCCTTGTCGAACTGGGTGACGACGCTCTGCGCACCCTGTTCGCAATAAAGCGGCGCGAAGTCCGTCAGGATGGACGGCGCGATCACGACACCGCCCGCGTGCGTGCCGGCGCTGCGCGTCAGGCCCTCGAGCGAGCGCGCGAGGTCGATCAGGTTCGCCACTTCCTCGTCGGTCTCGTAGAGCCGCCTGAGTTCGGGCTCCTTCTTCAATGCATCCTCGAGCGTGATGCCGAGCTCGAACGGGATCAGCTTCGCGATCCGGTCGACGTGGCCGTACGCGAGGCCGAGCACTCGGCCGACGTCGCGCACGACCGCCTTGGCGGCCATCGTGCCGTAGGTGATGATCTGCGAGACCCGGTCGCGACCATATTTCTGCGCGACATAGTCGATGACGCGATCCCGTCCCTCCATGCAGAAATCGACGTCGAAGTCCGGCATCGACACGCGCTCGGGATTGAGGAAGCGCTCGAACAGCAGGTCGTAGCGCAGCGGGTCGATGTCGGTGATGCCGAGCGCCCACGCGACGACGGACCCGGCTCCCGAGCCGCGCCCGGGGCCGACCGGCACGCCGTTGCCGCGCGCCCAGCGGATGAAATCGGCGACGATCAGGAAGTAACCGGCAAAGCCCATCTCGCAGATGACATCGAGCTCCGTCGCGAGCCGCGCGCGATAGCGCGCACTGTCCGCCCCGGCCGGCAGGGCGGCCACGTGCGCCTCGAGACCGCGTGCCGCCTCGGCATGCAGGAATCCGGCGACGGTTTCGCCCGCGGGCACCGGGTACTCCGGCAGGCGCGCCTCGCCGAGCTTGAGCGCGAGGCTGCAGCGCCGCGCGATCTCGACCGTGTTGGCGAGCGCCTCCGGGATATCCGCGAACGCGCGCGCCATGTCGGCGGGCGTGCGCAGCGACTGCTGCGCCGTGTAGCGCCGCACACGCCCGGGATCGGCGAGCAGCGTGCCCTCCTGGATGCACACGCGCGCCTCGTGCGATTCGAACTCGTCGGGCGCGAGGAATCGCACATCGTTCGTCGCGGCCACCGGTACACCGCGCCGGGCCGCGAGCGCCACGGCCGCGGCGATGTAGGCCTCCTCGTCCGGTCGGCCGATCCGCTGCAGCTCAATGTAGAAGCGATCGCCGAACAGTGCGAGCCACGCATCGAGGCTGCGGCCGGCCTCCCGCTCCCGCCCGCCGGCGAGCGCACGGGCGATGTCGCCCTGCGTCGCGCCGGAGAGCGCAATGAGACCTGCGCAACTGTCGCGATCGAGCCAGTCACGTTCGATCAGCGGCACGCCCTCGCGCTGCCCTTCGCGGTACGCCCGGCTGACGAGCCGCGTGATGTTGCCGTAACCGAGTGCATTGCCGCACAGCAATGTCACGCGACTCGGCGGCACACGCTCGCCGGCCTCGCGCACGAGGAGATCGACACCGACGATCGGCTTGACGCCGGCCGCGGTCGCCGCCCGGTAGAACTTGACCATCGCGAAGAGATTGCACTCGTCGGTGACGGCCACCGCCGGCATGCCGGCGTCCGCGACGGCTGCGACGAGCGCCGGGACGCGCACGACGCTGTCGACGAGCGAATATTCGGTGTGCACCCGCAAGTGCACGAATCCGGCCGTGGCGCTCACGTGCCCTCCGCGCGGCACGGTGCGAACGTGCGCCGATGGATGGCCGACGGCCCGCGGGCCTCGAGCGCCGCCCGGTGCGCCGGCGTCGGGTAACCCTTGTGAAGGGCGAGGCCGAAGTGCGGGTAGCACCCATCGAGGCGTCCCATTTCGGCATCGCGCCACGTCTTCGCCAGAATCGACGCGGCGCTGATCGCCGGCTCGCTCGCGTCGCCCCGGACGATGGCGCGCGCCGTGAGGCCGAGATCGGCGAGTGCGGGCAGGCGATTGCCGTCGATCAGCACGCCGGAGGGCCGCACGGGCAGGCGCAGGAGCGCCCGGCGCATCGCGAGGTGCGTCGCCTCGAGGATGTTCAGGCAGTCGATCTCGCAGGGATCGGCCCATGCGACGGCCCAGGCGATCGCGCGCTCGCGGATCCGGCGCGCGAGCCGGGTGCGCACATCGGGCGCGAGCACTTTCGAGTCGGCGAGCCCGCGCACGGGGCGCCGGGGATCGAGGATCACCGCGGATGCGACGACGGGACCGGCGAGCGGCCCTCGCCCGGCCTCGTCGACTCCGGCGATGCGCAGCGCGGGCGTCACGGCGTCACGAGCGCCAGCACGGCGTCCGCTGCGCGTCGCGCGGCATCGACGCGCAGCGACTCATGGATCTGCCGGAACCTCGCGGCAAGCATCGCGACGCGGGCCGGGTCCGTCAACTCGGCCTCGAGCGCGCCCGCGAGTGCCTCGGGCGTCACGGCCTCCTGGAAGAACTCCGGCACGAGCCTCTCGCCGGCGAGCAGGTTGGGCTGCGAAAAGTACGGCACTTTCACGAGTCCCAGGGTGCGAAGGAGCAGCGCCGTGAGCGCGCCAAGGCGGTACGCGACCACCATCGGCCGCTTGCACAGCGCTGCCTCGAGCGTCGCGGTGCCGGACGCGACCAATACTACATCGGCGGCGATCAATGCGGTGTCGGCGCCGCCGTCGGTGAGCAAGACCGGCAACGTGCCCGCCGCCCGGCGCCATTGGGCCGCAAACAGCTCGCGCGTCGCGGCATGGGCCATCGGTGCGACGAAAGCCACGTCCGGGCGGCGCGCCGCGAGCAGCGCACAGCCACGGGCGAAATCCGCGCCGAGGCGCGACACTTCGCCCGCGCGGCTGCCGGGCAGGACCGCGACGATTGTCGCCGCGGCAGGCAGCCCGAGTGCGTGCCGCGCCGAGGCGCGATCGACATCGAGCGGGATCCGGTCGGCGAGCGGATGGCCGACGAAAACCGCGCGCACGTGGTGCGCATCGTAGAAGCGCGTCTCGAACGGCAGCAGGCACAGCACGAGGTCGCACGAGCCGCCGATCGTGCGCACCCGCCCCTGCCGCCAGGCCCAGACCTGGGGACTCACGTACTGCACGGTGGGCATTGCGCCCTTCAGGCGCCTTTCCAGGCCGAGATTGAATTCCGGCGCGTCGATGCCGATGAAGACATCGGGACGCGCCCCGAGAAACTCCCGCGTGAGTCGCCGGCGCAGCCGCCACAGCCGCGGCAGATGGGCGAGCACCTCGGTGACGCCCATCACCGCGAGTGCATCGGACGTCTCCCACGCCGTGCAGCCGGCGGCCGCCATTTTCGGGCCCGCGACGCCGAAGAACTCGGCATCGGGCACGCCCGCGCGCAGCGCCTCGATGAAGGCCGCGCCGAGCGTATCGCCCGACGCTTCGCCGGCCACGATTCCGACGCGAAGCTGCACGGCGGCGCCCCGGCCCTACCGGACGAGGCTGCGCGTCGACGCCGCGATGAAGTCGATGAACGGCGCGATCTCGGGTTGCGCGGCAGCGAGCTGGCGCAACGCCTCGAGGGCGTCCGCGAGCCGCCGGTCCTCGCGATAGAGCGTGCGGAAGGCGTTCCTGATATTGCGGATGTTTTCCGGCGTGAAGCCGCGCCGCTTGAGACCCTCGGCATTGACCGAATGCGGCGTCGCCGGCTGCCCGACCGCCATCACGTACGGCGGCACGTCGCGCGTGACTGCGGCATTGTTCGCGATGAACGCGTGCGCACCGACCTTGCAGAACTGGTGTACGCCCGAGAAGCCGCCCATGATCACCCAGTCGCCGAGGTGCACGTGACCGCCGAGTGTCGCGAGATTGGCGAGCACCACCTTGTCGCCGATCACGCAGTCGTGGGCGACGTGCGAATAGGACATGAAGAGGTTCTGGTTGCCGATGCGCGTGACGCCGTGCTCCTTTGTCGTGCCGCGGTTCACCGTGCAGAATTCGCGGAACACGTTGTCGTCGCCGATCTCGAGTCGTGTGGGCTCGCCCTTGTAGCTCTTGTCCTGCGGGGCGCTGCCGAGCGACGCGAACTGGTGGACCTTGTTGCGGGCGCCGAGCTTCGTGTCGCGCTCGATCATGGCGTGCGCCCCCACGGACGAGCCCGGCCCGATTTCGACGCCGGGACCGATGATCGCGAACGGCCCGACCGTGACGTCCGCGGCGAGCTTCGCGTCGGGCGATACGATGGCACGCGCGTCGATCATGCCTTTGCCGCCTTCGTCTCCGCAGCCACCATGATCCGCGCGGTCGCCGCCTCGCGATCGCCGACGAGCGCCACCGCCGAGAACCGCCAGATGCCCTTGAAGGCGCGCTCCACCTCGGCCGTGAGGATGAGCTGGTCGCCAGGCTCCACCGGGCTGCGAAAGCGCGCCTCGTCCACACCGACGAGATAGAGACCCGCGTGATCGCCCGGCGACGCGTCGACCGTGACGAACGCGAGCAGGCCTGCCGCCTGCGCGAGCGCCTCGATGATCAGCACGCCCGGCATCACGGGGCGATCGGGGAAGTGCCCCGTGAACTGCGGCTCGTTGCAGGTCACGTTCTTCACCGCGCGGATCGACTTGCCCGGCTCGCAGGCGAGCACCCGATCGACCAGCAGGAACGGATAGCGGTGCGGCAGACGGCGCAGGATGCCGGCGATGTCCATGAATGCGGGATCAGTCATCTTGTTCCTTGCCCAATTGCTGCTCGATCGTCCGCACGCGCCCGGCGAGACGGTCGAGCCGGTGCAGGCGCGCCACGGCACGCCGCCAGTCCTGCGCCGCGATCACCGGCATGCCGCTCGAATAGACTCCCGGCTCGGTGATCGAATGCGACACGAGCG